>Ga0335072_10002815_pt1 | contig 26678 bp, 41 predicted proteins | sample Lox_Sample_21_FD_206725 | JGI IMG/M metagenome (GOLD analysis project Ga0335072, IMG submission 206725) | Soil microbial communities from Loxahatchee National Wildlife Refuge, Florida, United States - Lox_Sample_2.1 | ecosystem: Environmental > Terrestrial > Soil > Wetlands | place: USA...
GAACGGCCGGCTGGCGGCTAACGTCAGACCGCGGTCTTCGCACCACGCGAAGAACTGGCTGCAGGCCCGCACATAGGCACGGCGGGTATGCGGGTTGCGGATGGTGGCGGTGGAGAAGTCGGTGTATCGCCACGCGGCCTGCTCGCCCGCCTCGGCTATGAGGGCGGGCAGCACGTGGCCAGCGGACGGCGCGGCAAGGAGCGTCGGCGCGGGACGGGCAGGGGACGTTGCTTGACCCGACGGCGCGGGACCGCCGGCTCTCATGATCGGCCACTCGTTGGCCGATCATTTCTAATCCGTGGCAAGGGTTGGACGGCGTCTTCCAACCGGGAACGAAATCCTTGTCGCGGGCGACACCAGCCAGGTGATCGCCGCGCTGGAGATGCCGCCAGCGCGGCGGCAAGCCATTGGCGCAGCCGGGCGCCGCCGCACGCTGGCAGAACATAGCGGCGAGCGACGCGCACAATCACTGGAACGCTTGTTGCAAACCCACGCGCAAACATCAGAAACCCTATGCGTGGTGCGGTCTTGATGTAGTGCGGCGTGCCGCGCCGCCGATCTGAGTAATAGCAACTTTCCCTGCCGGCTTCCGTTTCCCTCCATGTCGGCAGGAGAGTGGCGATGGCAGCAAAATCCGGTTCGCGTTGGTCCGCCAAGGTGACGCAGCACAGCGATGCGCTGGATCTGGAGCAAGATGTATTCAAGTCAAGCAATCCTGATGTGATTGCAAAGTCGCTGAAGCATTCAGCGGAAGCCAGTGACCGGCGCAAAAGCAGCCCGTATCGGTCAGCGGTGTCAATGCTGACCTTCTATCTCAACCGGGCCGGCAAAAACTTGCCGGCGTCGCGCCGGCGTACGCTGGAGCGAGCCAAGACCAGCCTGCGCCGGGTGTTCCACCGCGATCAGGTCCGGTAGGTGCTGCCCTAATAGCCGCTGACGTCGAATGGCACAGTCAGCGCCGGTAAGCGGGCAATGCCGACAGGATTCCAACAATCATCAGGAGAATGACCAATGGGTTTGTTTACCTCCCCGATCAAGACCATGGACGATTTGTTCGTCCACACCTTGCAGGACATGTACTACGCCGAGCAACAGATCGTCAAGAGTCTGCCGACGATGATCAAGAAGTCCGGCAGTCCAGAACTGCGGACTGCGTTCCAGCACCATCTCGGCGAGACGGAAGGCCACGTCCGGCGTCTGGAGCAAGTGTTCCAGATGCACAGCCAGCCGGTAAAGGGCGTCGACTGCCCCGCGATCGACGGCATCCTTTCGGAAGCCAAGGACGTCATCAGCGATTGCGGCGATCAGCAGGTTTGCGATGCCGCCATGCTGTCGGCAGCCCAGGCGGTGGAACATTATGAAATCACCCGCTATGGCACCCTGATCGCCTTCGCCAAGCGGCTCGGCCGCGATGATTGCGCCCGCGTCCTGGAGCAAACGCTGCAAGAGGAAAAGGCCGCGGACAAAAAGCTGACGAGCATTTCCGAAACCTTGAATCGCGTGGCGGCCTAGCATCACCACGGATTCTCCTCCGCCGCGTCCCTCAAGGGGCACGGCGGAGCGCAGCGAGGGCAAGATGAAAGCACTGACGTGGCACGGCAAAAAGCGACATTCGTTGCAAGTCGGTTCCAGATCCGCAGATCATGGCACCGACCGACGCGATCATCCGTGTTACCGGCTGCGCGATTTGCGGTTCCGATCTGCACATCTATGACGGCGCCATCCCCAGCATGGAACGCGGCGACGTGCTGGGCCAGGAGACCATGGGCGAAGTGGTGGAAACCGGCGTGTCGGTCTCGCGTGTGAAGAAGGGCGACCGTGCCGTTTGCATTATTGTGCAGCATTGTGCAGCCGATGTTTCCGCTCAAGAACCAGTGTCATTGCGTAATTTAAGCTCTTGCTCACGTCCTCCTGTACTCCACAGGCAGGCAACCGCCCGTCTTTCGCGGCATTAAAGACGTGACGCCGCGGCTTCGAAGTGACGTGGTGGACGATCGCCTTGGATGCTGCCCGGCGCGGCCAAGCAGGCCCGGGTTTCGCGAGCCCGCATCCGGGGCAAACGCACTTTCCTGTCGCCGATGTGGATGCCGAGTACGACCACCTCAGAAAGCGCGCCATTTCAGTTCGATGAACCACCGCGAGACCCACCGTGGAGCTGGCGCCACGCCTATACGACCCTGTCGGACATACGGTTGAACCGTGCACGACTGCGAAAGCCAAGTTCACGAGCTAATCGAAACTGATCCGCTTTGACGATCGACCGCTCATCGCCGGTGCCGGACCGACCGGCTAGGGAGCGCATCGGTGATGCCGGGCCTCGTCAATGTCGCCGTGCTGATCGGCTGCTTCACGATGGTCTGCACGACGCTTGCCGCCTTCGATGTGCCGGCGAACGTGGATGCCACCGCGCTCAACCAGTGAGTGATCGTCTTGCGAAAGAGGTCCGATGCCATGCCCACCGCGCCACAGGCGACGCTCGTCGTCGTCGCCGAGTTTCCCCAGCACTTCTTCCTAGAGAACATGGCGGTTCGCGCCGACGGGTCGATGCTGGTCACCGTGCAGAACCGCAAGGAGCTATGGTTCGTGCCGGCACCTGGTGCAGTGCCGGTGCGGCCGTACCTGCTTCACCGCTTCGAGTTCAACACCACCTTCATCGTCGAGTGGAGGCCCGAACGCTTCCTCCTCGGTGTCGCGGATGTCTACGACACGCACGAGGCGAAGCTGTACGAGATCGACCTGAGGCGTTGGTCGCCCGGTACGGCGATCGCGCCCCGCCTCGTGCTCGAATTCCCGAAGCCGTGGGCTGGACTCAACGGCGCCTGCTTCATCGCGCCGAACGTGCTGCTGGCCGCCGGTATGGCGGAGCTGATCTGGCGCGTCGACCTGACCGACGAGGGCGATGCTTCGGCGCGCATCTGGCTCCAGCACGACAGCATGAAGAATCGCCCCGGCGAGATGAAGCCCGAGCAGCCGGGCGCCAACGGCGTGCAGTTCGACGCCACGAGCGGCTACGTCTATTATACAACCACGGCCCAGCAGATGATGCTGCGCGTGAAGATCAATCCCATGACCCAGGAAATTGCCGACCTGCCCGAATTCGTGGCCGGCGGCCGCGAGTGGGACGACTTTCTGATCGACGCCAAGGGGGGCGTCGCCTATGCGACAACGCATCGCGAGAACACTATCGATCGGGTTCGTCTGGCGCATGACGGCAATCGCGAAGGCAGAACCATCATCGCCGGCGATCCTTTCACCGAGACGCTCGTTGGGCCATCAGCAGGCGCGTGGAGCCGCACGGACGGAGAGCCGGGCCGAATCGCCTATTTCGCCACCGACGGCGGCACGGCGGCACCGCCTGGGGGGAAATATCGCACGGCCAAACTGCTGCGTGTCGCCGTGCCGCCGGTCGACTGACCACAGGATTTGCAGAGGGGTCACCCATGCTCACGAGAGCGCACGTGGAAATGGTGGTTGGGCTCGTGACGGAAAGGTCCGACATCGAGGCTTTCCGGTCCTATGCCGCGCCGGGCTTCATATTTGAGATCATGGGCCAACAACCGGCCGCCGGCGAATGGCGCGGAGTTGACGTCGAAAAGCGAATGGCTGCGGCTCGTTTGCACTCGCACCCTCTCACCTACGTGGGAGGCGGGGACTACCAGCAGCATTGTGGGTGGTTCATCTACTTCGACGACGCCGAAGGACGCCTTGCAATCATACGGGAAGTACATCGCGTGCTCCGGCCAGGCGGCTATTTTGTATTCTCGTCCCTAAACCGCAACGGGTGCGAGTGGCAGCCGCGCTGGCCAAATTGGGAGGTTTTTCAGGGTGCCGGACAGAGCCCATACCGCCCGCTGCGCGCCACCGCAAAACTACTGCGAAGCGGCTCCTACCATTTGCGCTACTTAGGCTGGCAGCGTGATGATGGCGAAGTCGGTGTTGGTAACCTGGCCGCCCACGATTTCTCGCTGGTCGCCATGTTCACCTCGCCCCTCGTGACGCAAAGTCAGCTGGAGGAGGCGGGATTCACCGTGATCGTGACGTACGATCCGGAGGGCAACCCAATTCTGCGAGACGCGCGGCGGCAGTCAAGGGCGCCCTGGTCATGTCGTCGCGCGCAAGGATTGTAGTTCGTCCGATAAACCCACCGCGTAACTGGTGGCGCATTTTGCAGCACCGATGCATGAGGCTGTCGAACAATGGCGCGGGCCGCTCTTTGATGGCGGACGGGGCGCCCGGCGAGGGTCAGCCCCTGCTGCCAATCTCCCCAGTTTCAGCCGTGCGGTTGTGTGCTACGCGTCGCTCCGCCATGGCAACGAGCCGCTCGTATGCGCGCGCGATGTCCAGCAAGGCCTCTCGCGCCTCGGCGGTGGTTAAAGTGTCGGCGATGATCAACGCCTCGTCAGCACGATCACGCCAATATTGGGCATCATAAAGGAGTGGCATGCGGGTAATTTAAACGCACCTTCGCTCGTGAGTCAGGTCACGAACTCGGGACCACCCGGCCGGAGGCGCCCGAGGATAATTGCCCGAATTTGGGCAGCTGCCGGTCACCGCGGCGGCGGCCCGCCGCCCGCAACTATGGGGCGTTGATCTCGTGCCGGCACTGATGCGAAAGTTGCGGGGGTGACGTCGGCCGCGGCTCCCGGTGTGATGTCATTGCTGACCGGATCGAGGGTTTAGCGGCGCCGGGAGAATCGTTGATACGGTATGTGCGGAGCCAGAGGGGAATTCCATTGATTGGTAATTCCCGTTTGGGCTTGGATCTCGCGGAGAAGCCTGACGGCGCCATCCTCCGTGTCGAAGCGTTCAATAGGATTGCGTGCGCCACCTATTGAGATTGCCTCTATCCAATACCGACGGCTGCGGGGCGTAATGGTATAGGTGGTCACGGTAGTCCGGCTTGGCATGGCCGGACCGTCATTCAACGCATGATGACCGGGGCTTGATTGCAACCACATCGCCCACCGTGCCAAGCTAGACTGGGTGCGGGAACCCGCGACCAAATCTACCCAACTAAGCGCGCAGTCTTTCGGAACCTGCGCGCTTTTTGTTGGCCAGCGGCCGGCACAGATCGGGGCGGGAGCGCGCCTGACAGTAGCCGGGGCTATGCTCCAGGATGCTCGCTTCTGATGAGACCAGTTATGCTTCGGGCGCCACCGTCGCAGTGACTGGCGGTAGGCCGATCCTAGGCCTAACATCGAAGCAGCGGACCTTCCCGTATCATCGCAGGAGAGCAACCACGGCAATCCAGGTCCTAGGTACGCAGCCCGCCAGTCCTGTTGACCGGAGTTTTGCGGTGGTAACCGCTGCGTCACCAGTCGACTGCCAAAACAACGATGCTGGACCGACCCGTCCGCCTTTCGGCTGCCTGCATGAGCCTTGAGAGTAAGGCCGTGTGCATGACCGTAACGACAATTCAGGATATCTCGCCTGGCCGGAGCCGGTGCTGACCACCTCTCGCGGCGGGCTGGGTCCCCTCCCGCAAGCACCATCCACCCCAGAGTTCACGGCGGTCGCGTTGCAGCGCCGCCGCAAACCCGGTCGTGCGTCGCGATCTCGTCGTGACTTGCGCGCCCAATGCGGCTGCCCTCATCTGATACGCGGGCGAGACCTGGAATCGACCGTGAGCGCTCCAGGGTTTCTACCTCTGAGCAACCACCAGCACATCACGATGATGTCCCCCGACATTGGCAGCAACGCCTGCGATGAATGCGCCGATCAGCATCGAGAACCCGATACACAAGGCGAGATCGCGGGCCGCCTTCCGCGCCGCATCGGCCGTCTGCCGAACCTTCATGATCGCAGCGTCGACCTTCCGCTGCGCCTCGTCCTGACTAAGCCCTGCGCGTGCCGCAACGAGATGGCCGAGATAGGTGCGATCGTCATCCGAGACATTGCCTCCCGGCATCAACCCTGAGGCCAAGATGCGTGAAGCCTCTCCACGGGGGTCCTGCCCCGCTCCGCCCATGTCGGCTCTATTGGTTCGGAATAGCGAGTCGACGATATAAGGGGACGGCGCTGTGGCAGGATTCTGCACTGCACCTTGCGATGCCCCCGAGGCTACACTTCCGACCAGACCCGATGCCGCACCGGTCAGAACTGCCACGCTCAGAACCGCGGCAACCGCCCATGCAAGCACTCCATGCGCGGAATCACGGAAGCTACTTTCGTGCGTATGTAACCCCGTCCATTTCGTCCTGAGCCGCCCTGCGATATATCCGCCAATTCCCGATGATAGCCATTGGACGACAATCAGCCAGATCGCAGTCATAACCAGGAAGCTCGTGGCTGAGCTTCCGCTGTTCGGCCACGGTGAGACGGTCGAGAGGCCGAACCCCGCACCTATCGCGAGAAGGAGAAGCCCAATTGCGGCGATAACGAAAGCACCGCCCAGAATGGCACCCCAAGAGGTACCGGGACTATTTGCGGCCTCTCCTGTTCCGGCCTGCTCGACCGCGACGACGGTATCCATAGACGCCTCCATTTAGTGCCAAAGAAGCGCGAGGAGGATGATGATCGGGATCGGGATTCCCAGCAGCCAAAGCAAAATATAAGGCATAATGTCGCTCCCTAAGTTGCGTGCGCAAGAAACGTCCGGATCCTGTTCGCGTTGCATTCCGGTCAATGCGACAGTCCCAGCCAAGTGTGGACGGCTTCCTTCCAAAACTGATGCGTCTCCCTTGTGGGGCACAGCCACGGCGGCGTGCTCTGATGTCCCGGAGCGAATCACGATCGGCTTACCGCTATGTCGCGTTGCCAAAAACGAGTCTCCCAGCTTGCTTCCACTACCACGTCGTCTGCGATGGATATGCCGCCAAAGGATTGCTGTACGAGGGCCCTGGACAGCGCGATGATGATGACGTTTCCATTGTGGGGGCCATTCCGGGCTTTTCGAAGCAAGAACCCGGGCACGTTAGTCAAATCGTTCGCCAACTCTGATCCTACTGCCACATGAAGGGACACTGCGGACCACGAGGTCGCGCCAGACGGCCTGACAGGAACTTTTCGGCCGTTGAATCGCTTACCCGTCCACCGATGGACGGGTAAGAGCCGTGCCACGCGACCAGCGCAAGTATACGACAGGACGCCGAGCCGGCCTCTAAACCACAGTACATTCCGCGGAAGGGTCGGAAGGACATTCTGGTCCGCTCCTGGGCCGAATCCTCCGACAACAACATTTTCCTGGCTTCGGGCGGCATCACCTACGCTGCACAGGTCGTATGTTGTCCGGGCTGGCCGCCCTGGTTCGAGTCATGGCCATCAACCCGGAGCAGATCGAATCCCAGATTGAACGGCCTGGCCGGCGCCCTGCCGGAGCAATCGCGCCAAATGCGGAGCGGGGACCTGCATCGGTTCGTCATCTCGTCGCACGGACGGCACTCTGGGTGTCAGTGCCGGCATCTGTAGAGCGCCTCGCGTGGCACGGGTGGCCTGATGGGCGCAATGGGCACTGAGTACGAGGATTTCGATCGTTTTATGGAACAGGCACATCAGCCAGACGACGTCACGCGCGCTCGCAGCATAGCGGCAATTCCGGTACAGCGACCCTGTGATTGCTGCCGTATGCTGTCAGTCGACCAGCGTGCCGGAGTTCGGATTCGCCGCCTCGTGGCAACGATGCCTCCGGCCCAGTACACCGACGCTCGCAATCGCGGTCGCTGCCAGGTGTTCGGCCGATGCCCGCACATTGCTCAGCGACTGGCTGCGACCGGAAGAGCCGTCCCTCGTGCTATGGGACACGCAGTAGTGTCCCCTGCCGCGCTTATCGCCGCGCTGGACCGTTTCGTAGCCGCCTGGGAGTGCGGCGCTGCTAGCGCCCATGTGAAGCCGTAACAGATGGGCGGAAGGTTCCACGAACCCGGACTCTCGCATTGTGTTTAATTCACGACTGCTGGGAGGTTTCGATGGCAGAGCAGGAGCACGACGTCGCCGCGTTCGAGGCGATCACACCCGGGGACATGCAGACGATCGAGATCGAAGGGCAGACCATTTTGCTCGTTCGCGACAACGAGATAGTGCACGCGCTTGGCGCAACTTGTCCGCATGCCGGCGGCCCTCTCGCTCAAGGGGTGCGGTGCGGTGACCGCCTCGTCTGCCCCTGGCACAAGGCGACGTTCTCTATGCGGACCGGTGCGGTGCTGGAACCGCCGGCGGTCGACCCCCTCCTGCACCATAAGGCTCGTATCGCCAACGGCCGCGTGCTGGTGACGTTGACTGCCGAGGAGCAGCTGCGGGATCGGCCATCGAACGATGCGAGATGCTTCGTAGTCATCGGCGCCGGCGCAGCTGGAGCTGTTGCTGCGTAGACACTGCGCGAGGCAGGCTTCGGCGGACGCGTGCTCGTAATCGATCGCGACAACCGCGTACCATACGATCGCACAATTCTCAGCAAATATGTGCTTTCCGGCCAACCGGGCGCAGAGAAGTCACCCTTGCAGACGCAGGCTTTCTATCGCGACCGCCGGATTGAGCGGATAACGGCTGATGTCGAAGCGATAGATCCGGCAGCGCGTCGTATCACCTGCACGGATGGCACGCACTTCACGTACGATGCCGCGCTGGTCGCAACAGGCGCCATGCCCAAGCGACCAGATATGCCGGGAGTCGGCCTCGCCAACGTCTTCACCCTGCGCAGCCGCGCCGATGCCGATGCGATACTCGCTCAGGCGGAGCGTAGCGCCCGCGCAGTTGTACTTGGCGCCAGCTTCATCGGCATGGAGGTTGCGGCCAGCCTATGCGAGCGAGGTCTCGACGTAATGTGATCGGCCCGGAGAAAGCCCCCTTCGAAAAGCAGCTCGGCCATATTATCGGTGCTGCGTTCATTGACCTCCACGAAAAGCACGGCGTTGCCTTCCGCTTCTCAACCGAGGTCACTGCCCCGGAAGGAGATAAGAATGTGCGGTCCGTGGCGCTGCACAGCGGTGAGCGCATTCCTGCTGACCTCGTGGTTATCGGTTTCGGCGTCGCGCCGGCAACTGGTTACGCCGACAGCCTGTCCCGCGCCGGCGATGGTGGCATTCTGGTGGATGCATCGCTGCAAGCGACGGAAGGGCTGTATGCCGCTGGCGACATCGCGCATTTCCCACACAGGGGCGATGGCACACCGATCCGTGTGGAGCATTGGCGCGTTGCGCAGCAGCAAGGCCGGGTGGCAGCGCTTAACATGCTGGGGCACAAAATCCGCTACGATGCAGTTCCAGTCTTCTGGACCATCCAGTACCTGAAGCGGCTGGACTACGTTGGGCATGCCACCGGTTGGGACGATATCATCGTTCATGGCGATCTGAAAAAACCGGAGTTCATCGCCTATTACGTGAAAGACGATCACGTTGTTGCCGCTGCCGGATTGAACCGCGATCGCGATATGGCGGCAGTGATCGAATTGCTCACATTTCGGCGCCGCTGGCGTCCGGCGGAGCTTGGTGAGACGCCGGCACGCGTGCTGGAGCAACTGCCAGTGTAGTGATCCTCCCGGGAAGTAACCGAAGTCAGATTTCAGCGTTCCTCTCGTTGCCTATCCGAGAGTGCTCTTTTCCTCCATGCCGAAACTGCAACGGCGGCAGCCCCGCCAAGCCACGCCGACTCTGGTTGCCATACCCGCGCGCGATGAGGCTGACGAGATCGGACCGTGCCTGCTTGCCCTTGCAAAGCAGACAAAGCAGGTCGATGGTGTCGTGCTCTGTCTCAACAATTGCCGCGATGACACTGCCTCTGTCGTACGCGCGCATGCCGGCCGGCTGCCTTTTCCGCTGAGCATTATCGAGGAGACTCTGCCTGCGGCATCCGCCAACGCCGGGCATGCGCGTCGGATTGCAATGGAGCGTGCTGCCGCCATCGCCGGCCACCGCGGCGTATTGCTAACCACGGACGCTGACGCGCGCGTCCCACCTGCTTGGGTCGCCGCTAATTTGGCTGCGATCATGGCAGGCGCAGATGCGGTCGCTGGTCGCGCGGTCATCGAGCCGGAAGGCGCGAAACTAATCCCCTGCCATCTTCACGCGATCGATGCGCGTGAAGGCGCGTACGCTACATTACTCGATGAGATCTGCGCCCTGGTCGATCCTGATCCTGCCGATCCCTGGCCGCGTCATGACGAAGAGTCCGGCGCCAGTGTTGCGGTGACGGTCGCAGCTTACCGCCGAGCCGGTGGGATACCGGCGACGGCGCTCGGCGAGGATCGCGCATTCTTCGATTCGCTGCGTCGCGTCGATGCCCGGATCCGGCACGCGCCAGAGATATCCGTTCTAGTATCCGCCCGAGTTCTGGGTCGGGCCATCGGTGGCATGGCGGACACAATGTCGCGTCGCATCGAGCGGCCCGATCCTTTTCTCGACCACCGGCTGGAAACTGCTTTGGATGCGCTCCGGCGGGTTCACATGCGGCGGTTGCTGCGTGATGCATGGTCGGGGGCAGCGAACGAATCGCTTACACCATCCACTCGCGTGGTGGCCTCATTCGTATCAAGGCCCGCACAAACCGGCCGACTTCGCTATGCGAAACCGCGAACAGGCGTGGGTGGCCGGTCGGATCCTGCCCTCGGGGGCGTCCTTAACGCGAACCATGGACAGGCCATGACACATGGATCAGTCATTCGGCCGCCTGGTATCACATCGGATGCAGCACGGTTCTGTCTCAGCGCCGAGCGCTTGGCAGAGCTGCTGGCGGCACCCTGCTTCGGCAGCGCCTGGGCAATCCTAGAGGCGGAGAGCACTGTGTTGCGGGACCGCAGGAAAGTGCCACTTGAGGCGCTGGCACGTCAGACGAGCCGCGCGCGTTGTATCCGTGACCGGCTCCTCAGGCGCCTAGCAGATCGGGCCGACAGTGCGATCCGCGTAGCCGCCGAATAGTAGCCAGCCGGCTCGCAGCGATGAACGCATCGGCGACTGCGCCACCACTGGCGGAATAATCTGTCGGCGCGGTGTAATGCACAAGTCGCGGGTGGCCCGCCAGGCGTGAGGCGCGCGCGTTGATACTGCAGTCTCCGCAAGATCGTCGGGATATCGAACCTCCGCCTGCCAATTCGTTCTACCTGCGCCGCCCGAATCGCATCATCGTTTCTGGTTGTACGCGCTGGTCGTGAAACGCTAAGGATCGGGATCGGCAGCAAAGAGTGCCTCGAACTAGGCGGGACTCCAGCGCGTGCTTCACCATGACAGCGGCGGCAAATCGCGTGTGCTGAAATGAGCGGCGGCCTCGGTTAGCGTGATGTCGGGCGCAGGCTGGCGCAGATAGGTAGCCAAATCACGCGATAGTAACTCAACGAGCCCACCAGCACGGAAAGCCGTGAGACTGAGGCTACGTTGTGCCAAACGAATGATGTCGAGGCCGGAGGTCTCCACCGCGATGCGCGCGAGGTTGACGCCATTCGCAATGTCGTCCGGATCGCCAGTTCCAGACTCAGCCAGTAGTGCAGCGCGGTGTACCCACATGCGGGCGGTCTCTAGCGCAATTAGTGCCTCGCCGATGCGCACGCGCTGATGGGGGTCCGCGGCGCGGCCATCCGCGACCAAGTTCCTGCGGTGCTCCGAGACCAAAGCCTCCATACCGCCCAGCGCGACGGCCATGGCGCGCCAGGCGCCAGCCGAAAACTCCGGCTGGCGCAAATACGCACCTGTTTCTCCAATCAACGCAGCATCGCCGACGGCGATACCATCAACCCCTACGCGTCCGTTGCAAGCTGCACGCATGCCTTGCATCATCCATGCCGCGTCATCCGTCTCCAGCCCTTGGGGAAGCGCGACGACAAGCATATGCGTCGCGGTAGCGCTAACCCGCGCGGTGATCAGCGCATGCCGGACGTGTCCTGCCCCGGAACACGGAGCTTTAGCGCCGTGAAGGACTCCATCATCCGCCAACACCACGGGTGCCTCCGGCTGATCGGTCACCCAAAGCCCGAACATCTCGCCGTTTAACGCTGATGCGGCAACGCACCGCTTCTGTGCAGGAGTCCCGTTGCGCATCACGCGGCGGACGGCATCGACATGAGCCTCGTAGAGCCGTCCAACGCTGAGATTGCCCCGGCCGAGCAAACGCAACACATCAAGTATGTCGAGCGCCGCATCGGGCTCGGTGCCGAGGCCTAATCCGCCGTATTCGATCGCGACAGGTGCGGCGAGTGCGCCCAACCGACGCAATGTCTTGATCTCCTCGGTGGGAAACTCAGCATTGCGGTCGTATATTGGCGAGCGGGCCTGCATGTCGGCCACCGAAGCAGAGAGTTGCACTCGCAGCAAATGACGGCGTACTGCGATGTCTCTGGCTGGTGCGTCCATCACGATCGGTCCCTCTGGTGTGGTCTTGAGCCAATTCGCATTCGATCGATCACAACGCCGTCGTTTTGCCTGGCGCAGGACTAAGTATATCACGACCGGTGCGGCCACGAGTCCGCACGTCGTCGTGCATCGCGGAAAAAACCGAATTCCGTTGTCAGGTGATTGGTGCCGAATGCGTATGGCGTCGTATCTCGGGCTTAGCTTGTCAATTCAGCAAGTCCTGCCGCTGTCCACTTTGCCGCCAGCGTGATTCGGCGGGCTTAATTGGCAACAGACCCTAACTAAACGCGATCGCCAACAATGGGGCCAATCGCTGGCTATGAAGCAGGCTGCGTCATGGTGAGAGCGGGCGGGTGCCCCGGGCGTCCGCCTCTGCCGCTTGCGGGGAGGAGCTCCAATGTTGCCCTGAGCGAGGCGGTCGCCTCAAACCAAGCAGTCGCGTGGGCAGATTTGGCGGAAGTATGCGCGCGGGGCAGGGGAGGATCCGGCGCGACAAATCAATTGATGGACGCGCCGGGACGGTGTTCGGCCGTAGCCTATGGCGCGCGGCGGTCGTGACATCCGAGGGTTCCACGTCCGCTGCAAAGATCGGCTCCAGCAGAAGCTTCGGACAGTAGGCTTGCCGCGTGACATTGCGAGATCCGCAAGCGCCGGACCTCTTCCGAGCGTGGCGGTGCGATTACCTCACTCGCGAAGCGTGATCGTTTTTGTCGCCACAGTTCTCGCAATAACATTACCGTTTGGACTCACCCCTCGGCATTTCGCTGCGCTTGCAGGGAATGTCAGTCGTTGCGGATCGGGACCGGGGAATGCCGTGCCCACTGCATATCGGCGGACGACGCTATTGTGAGCGAGCCGCCACTGGACGGCATGGCCTGCAAGCAAATGCTTATCGTAATCATAAAGAAATTGAGTCACGCATATTGACTGCGGCGGCGCTGCGCACTGCCCCCCTTGTTCGCTACCTTCATCGCCAGCATCTCGCAGTGCCGATATACGAAACCGGTATCTGGATCTGCGATCGTCGTGCTGCGCCACGAGAGAGGCCGATGTGCTTCGTGCTCGCCAGAGTCTCTCCATAATCGAGGCAGAAAATTGGATAGGTGCGAGATTACCGCAAGCCGACAATTTGGTCTACCAGTTCCCCCAGCACGTGGCTCATTGCCGTCGACACGGCGTCACCACGCGTTGAACCGACAGGCGCTTGCAGCGTCACTTGATGGACGCCCATAATGCGCTGCGCGTTTCCCGCGGTACGAACCAGCGTCCAGTCCACCGCCAGCACCACGTCGCCTGAGCTTTCAGCGGCGAACCGCCGTACAACCAGCTCGATGATCAGTACGCGATCCCCCGGCACCGCAGCGCCCGGGGCAAGCACGCGCAATGCATTGAGCCGATCACGCAAATCCGTGGTGAGCGCGGTCTGGACCAGACCCTTGAGGGGCGCCGCCCACCGATCCTGATCCGAAACCGACACCGCCGTTCCCGGCCCAAGCGTGACAATGCCGGAGCGATCCAGCATCTCCGGCAAAGTGACCTAGCCAACCTGTAGCGGCACTCCCTCCGTTACGCCCGGATCCGAGTGCGCCGACGGGACCGCCAGCAATATGTAGAAATGCGTCTCGGGACTGCTGCCGTACCCGGCAAGAGCCAACGATGCGGCCAAAATCAGCCGCTTCATCTCGTGATTCCCCTGCCGCGCAACAGTGCTTCGGGATGTTCGTCGAGATAGTCGGCCAGTTGCCTCAGGCTGCGCGCCGCCCTGCTCAGTTCGTACAGCGTGTCGCTGACGCCCGCCGTCCCGGGCGCGGTCCCGGTCAATTCATTCGCATTGACCAGCGAGCGAACGCCTGCGACCGCAGACTGCGCCTGACGCGCGACGCCCGCAGCTCTGCCATGATCGGCCCCACTTGTGCGCGCGCCTGCTGTGTCACCTGAGTCACATTAGCCATTGTTTCGTCCAGATTGCGCAGCGTGTTCTGCAGTTGCGGTGAGGTCCTCAGTGCCGCGATGTGCTGCGTGGCCTGATGCACGTCGGCGGCGATCTGGTCGATCGGCATGGCGTTCCAGCTTTGCTGTCGCGGCATTGACCGACGCGATGATGCCGGCGAGGCTGGACGGCGGACCGGTCGGGATCTCCGGCACCGCACCGTCGAGGAGGCTGGCTGGCGTCGGCGCGGGCCGCGTGCCTCTCCCGCCTGGAACGTCACGCGATAGGTCATCGCCCGCGCGTCGGGCGCGTGCTGTGCCGCATCGCGGCTTTCATACAGGTGGAACACGGCGTCGACCTTCGCCGGCTCGCCCGCGTGGTCCGGTGTGGTGAAATCAACCGCACCGGAGAATAATGCTGGCACAGACTAGAACTGCAGCCGCGGACCGGCAGCTGTCGTCGACACCTGCACCGCGCTGGCGTTCCAGAACCGGGTGCCGTCGTGCACCAGATGGTCGAACGGCGCATCGATGAACACCGTGATGCGGAAATGCCTGTTGTCGGGCTCCAGCATGGTTTGTTGCACTTCGCCGACGCGCGGGTCGCGATAAAACACCAGCGAGTTCACAGAAATCGTGCCGAGCCGGGCACCGCGCAGCGCGAACTCAGTACCGTTGATCCCACCGCCGGTCGGCGGCTTGGCCGCCAGCCCGACATAATAGTGCTTGAGGCTGTGGCCGGGCCGCGGCTGCACGATCGACGGCCCCGGCAATGACTGCTTTCAGCGACGCCAGGTCGCTGATATTGGGATGCTGGCCTTCGATCCAGAACGCGGTGCCTTGGCCAAGATGGCCTACCATGTCGCCGCGCAGACGCAGCACAGCAACGACGTGATGCATGTCGGGCTGGAAATGGACCGCTTCCACAGAGCCAACGGTAATGCCTTCCAGCTGGACTTTCGTGTTGCCAGCCTAGAGGGCGCCGCCGGTGGGAAAGGTGACGGTCACCTCTGGCCCACGCAGGGCAAACTGCTGCAAGGCCAAATATCCTACGATCAGCGCCGCCGCGATTGGTACCGACCAGATCCAGCCAGGCCAGCGGGTCGAGCGCCCTTTCGCCTCCGGCGGTGGATCGCTCATGGCGGCGCCAGGTCCCAGAGCGTGCGGCCAGCATCGTCAGCACTATCACCGCAAGGAACGCGGATGCACCGGTCGCAGGTTGCACGTTGACCAACCCGTCGACCTGCATCAACGGCAGGAAGATCGCGATGGTGAACACATCGACATTGGACCAGCGGCCGATCTCACGGATGACGCGATACAGCCCTGTCTTGAGCACCAGATGCCGTGTGCGGCGGTGGCGCACGGACCAGATCAGCCAGGTCAATCCGATGAGCTTCAACAGTGGGATAGCAATGCTGGTGGTAAAGATCACCGCCGCGAGAGGCCATAGCCCGGCGCCCAGCAGCTCCGACACACCACTGGCGATGGTGTGGTCCTGGACCGATCCGAACTGGTAGTCCACGCTCATCGGGAAATAGTTGGCGACCGGGTACAGCAAATAACCGGCGGCCACCAGGGCCGAGACACGGGTCATCGAGAACGGGACACGACGGAACAGCCGGTCTCGGCGGCGCGGGCAGCGGCCGCCGGCAAGCTCCTGCGGCACGATCAGGTCGCAATGGCCTGGCCGGGCGGGCAATCGGCGGGCGCGGCGATATGTCGCCAGATGGCGCGGCGATCGAGGCTGGCTCGCGTCAGCATAGCGACGGCCGCCGCGCAAATCAGGCACCAGCCGCCTGGTCCGATTGTCATCGGCAAGCGGAATCGCTGGTGAACGGTGAGAGCGGCCGGAACGGGTTCGCCCCGCCATCAGGCCAGGATGGGTCAGGAGCAGGGCTGCCGCCATGATCGCACCGTTGGAGGAGCCGATGGCAAGCGGTGGGGTCGCAAGGCTGCAGCGAGCGCAACAGGTCACGACGAAATTCGCAAGGGCTGGCGTACGAGCGAATATGTCGAGCTGGCCGCAGCCATCTTCGGACCGTTCCAGCCCCGCACCAGATTTCTATCCAGGGATGTTCCGACCACAGAGTTTCCGCTATTACAATCGCAGCGCAATCATCTTCGCAATAAACTTTTCCGGGCGGCGGCAATAAGGTCTGATTCGGTAAGAATGCAGACCCAATACAAGCCGTGATGCCCCCCTCGCCTGGACACCGGGTGCCTGGCCCTGGCAGTACTCCTTCTGCTTCCGGATTTATGAAGACTTCTAGCAGACGGGAACAAGCGAATTTCACGAGAGCCAACTTTGCGTCTTGTGCCCGCTTAGTAACGGGCGCAATATCGGTTTCTGCCGGCATGCGCATTTACTGAACCGCCGAATGACATACGACTGGCCAGGTGGCATCCAATCTGGCCGTTGGTTCACGTCGAGGCGAGCCGCCATCTTTCTTTGGCTTTCCCAGACGCGAACGGACTCAACCACTTGAAACGACTCGAGACCCAGGCATCGAAACCATGCAACCGAACGACCCTGACAACCGGCCATCAGACCTCAATGCAAGCACGGTGAGCGGCTGCGGCCGTCCGAGCATGGTGCTCTACTACAACCCGAAGACCGGCCAGCGCCACTTGGATGAATTCATCTGGGGGCTGTTGCCCCACGATAATCCGGACCCGAACACAGCGGTCCGTCCGATCAGCGCGTCAGCCGAAACCGTCGCGACACATCCACTCTTCGCCGCCGCCTTCCGCGATCGCCGCGCGATCATCCCGATGTCCGTCTACTACCACCGCGGCTGGACCCGAGGATCGAAGGCGGTGTTCGCAATCTCCCGAAGGGATGGTGAACCGATGGCAATTGCGGGCCTGTGGGAAGCGTTCCGCTGGCCTGATGGCACCATCACGCGCACATATTGTATCATCACCGCCGAAGCAAAATCCCTCATCTCGCCAATCCAGGATAGAATGCTGGTCGTCCTCGAAAAAGCCGATTGGCCGCTGTGGCTTGGCGAACAGCCCGGCAACCCTACGCGGCTGCTTCGTCCACCGGAATCGGATATCTTGGAATGCAAACTGACCAACGAGGGGCGACCAAGACCACAACGTCGACTCTTTTGAAGAAACCCAACCAAAGGGCAGCGAATTCGATGTTCCAATGCCACCAAACCATGGCGCTGGACACTCTGCCTTGTGGCTGGCACTTAGCAGGTGCCTGTCCACACCGCGCAGGGACGTAGGGGATAATGTTGAGCTTGTAGCTCGTGCGATTTGCACACAGGAACTCCTGCTTCTCCGGGCGTCGAGGCCTGCGAGTTGGTTGATCGCTTTTCGCGGCCAGTCGCCGCAGAGCTGGAAACGGGTTTAAGGGACTAGAACGGGCGCCTGATTCCTCATTTGGTCGCGGGCGGTATCACCCCGCGGGAGATCTGGCTGGACGAAGAATGGAAACTCTGACCTGAACGCTGGGTGGCCACGTTCTCCGGATCCATCTCGCTCCATAGACTTCCTCGCGCGTGATGAGAATCACTGGCGTTGCCCTGGGAATGGTACGTGCCGACAAGATTGTTCGGTTCAGTCGTCAGAAGACCAAAAAATCGACAGCCACCCCGCCGTCTTTGGCTTTTTGGACTGAAGTCCACTTCGGCGTCCGAGTCTCCGCAAAGAAACTGCGCGCCGAGGGTGCTTTGGCCCGCGCCCAGGGCAGTTTTGGCACGGCGGCCTGCGAAGGCCAGCAGCCTCGCCTGGATGCTGAGCACCCGGATTATGGCGGCGGGTCCCGCCACCGCTGGGGAATGGCCATGGCCAGATTCCGCTCGAGCCATCGTCCAGCAGCGCGCAGGCGCCCGAACATAAGCGCGATCTGAGCGAGTAGCAGATAGGCCAAGTCGCGGGTCAGATCAGCCACGGAGTGGCCTACGACGGAAGCGCTGGCGCTGACGGTGCACCGCCCTTGTTTCTGCCCCGCTTTTGCCTCCATGCGGCCAGCGCGCGACGCCAACCGAATGCGGCCTTGATATATTTCAGTCCCCCGAACGCCGCGCAAACAGGCGCCGGCGTCACTTCGGCATCGAACATATCCATCGCGCCAAGAGCGCGGCAGATAGCCGCCGCCACGTGTTCTTCAACCTGTTCGATGGTGGACGGCTCCCCACCCCCTTCACGGTAGAACGCCGCTATAGCGGGCAGTATTGAGGCCGCCGCCGGCGGTTTTGCCGCAGACATTTCAATGTCCGGTGCAGCGCGCCTGCGGCGTTCGTACTCGAGGACCGCAATCTCGATTAGGGAGATTACCGACCGCCGCTCCGCGGTCGCGAGCCTCTGACCTCCAGCACTCTGTCATCAAGCCGGCTGGTAGATGGTTTTTTGAGCATGGACGTGCAATGCCGTTGTCGGAGGTTCGGACATGGTCCTGGGGCGCCTTCGGGTGGCCCTTTTATTTCCGGCCGTCGAAAATACGGCGCGCCACCCTCCGCGACGCGACCGCGAGTTTCCCTATGCTCTACAATCAAAACGTGTGGGCGCACCCTGCGTTGCCTCCATTCGCGATCTTCGCCCACACAAAGAGCGGCGCGCCCGGTCCGCGACCCGCAGTGAGCAGCAGGTCACCAACCAAGTGGTTGATATGGGCCTGCTGACCCAGACCCCAGAACCGGCCGGGGGTTTATTCGACGTCGAGACGATCGGCGTCGTCGCCAACAAGGGCTACTTCAAGGTTGAGGATATCGAAGCCTGCGAGAAGGCGGGCATGGTGCCCTATGAGCCACGTCCCCAGCGCGGTCCTTCGGTCAGGGCAGGCCTGTTCCGCAGGCATGTGATCTGCCCTGCGGGACCGCGTCTTTATCCATATAGATCATCGCTGATGCGCGGATTGAGAACGAAGCCGTGCTGGATCGGATCGCGGCTTACCTGGCGCAGCGTCCAGGCATTCTCTATCAGCGCCGAGAGTCGGTCGAGCACCCGTTCGGGACTATAAAACAGTGGATGTATCAGGGCGTTTAAGGCCTTCGCTCTTGCGGCCAGCGCGTCCGTCACCTCGCTTGCGAGATGCGCGAGTGGACCACCGCTGTCCCATTGTAGCCGTGCCTTCAGTCGGTCGATCTCATCGTTGCGCTCCATCGGCCCCTCGCTGTCCTATGCTTTCATCGAGCGTGTCCGCCGCGCGCGCATCGCGCTGTCCCACCGCGCGCGGCCTGCCTTCAGTGGAATCTTTCCGTGTCTGCCGTTCCGATTGCGCGTTGATGACAGCTCCCAGCAGGACCATCAGCGCCGAGAGGTAAAGCCACGTCAGGAGGATCACGACGCCCCCCAGCGATCCGTAGGTTTTGTCATAACTGTTGAAATTGGCGACATAGACAGTGAAGGCGATCGAACTGACGATCCACAGAATCGTCGCCGCGACAGCTCCAGGAGAGACCCATCGCCACTGCGGCTTGTCCCGGTCCGGCGCGAAGCGATACAGGATCGCGAGGCCGACTATCATCAGCACGATCAGCAGCGGCCATTGCGCAAGCAGTGAAAGCCATTTTGTGGCAGGACCAACGGTCACCAGCCGCACGGCGGCCGGCAAAGCCGCAATGAGCGCAAGGGCGACGATGCCGCCGGCTAGCAGTCCCAACGTCAGGCCGAGAGCAACCAGGTTGAGTTTGAAGAAGCCGCGGCGCTCCTTTTCCTCGTACGCGATGTTGAGCGCGGTGATCAGACCGCTCATGCCTCGCGACGCGCTCCACAGCGCCAGCAGCAGGCCGGCGATGGCGGCGAACCCAAGCGCCCCGCTCGAGGCCTGCGCCAGGTTGTGCAATTCCTGGCTCAGGAGTTCCTGCGTCTGCGCCGGCAGAACCCCTGCGAGGGCCGCCAATTGCCGCTCGATCTGACTGGCATCAAAAACGAGTCCGTAAAGCGAAACGAGCGCCGCCAGGCCAGGGAACAACGCCAGCAGGACCGCGTAGGTCACTCCACCGGAGATCAGGAAGAGGTTTTGATCCGAAACTTCCCCCCAGGCCCGCCAGAGAATATCCTTCCAGCCGCGCGGAGGTATCTCGCCGGGATGCTCCGCTTCGCGGCCGCGCGCCCCGTCAAGCCCCTGTCGCGGCTTCGCCGTCGCGCGCAGCCGCGCCAAGTCCTGCTGAAGCTGTTCCAGGCGCGCATTCCTGCTCATTGGGCCACGGGAATTCCCTATTTAAGTCACAGGCCGCTGGACTTCGCCTGCAGGCGCTTAATGCGCGCCAGATGGGTCAGGTTCTGACAAGAAATCTGAGCGATCCACAAAATCCGGTGTAGCGCGCGCGGCGCGCCGAGTGCCGGCGTATCTTCCAGAATCCGCTTCCCATCCGCCAAGCTGAACGGCGTGAAGGTGTGGCTGTGTTCCCGCCGCTGCATCCCTCCGATGCCAAACTCGGCCACCGCAGCATCGCGGGCCCCGCGCGATTTTTGCAGCAAAATGGTTGGCTACATACTAGCGCACGAACGATTCCGGTGCCGGAACTTATGGAACTGGGCGATCTCGCCGCGAAGGCTGGCTTTCGGGCTTTGGCAACCAGCGATCATCTGCAGCCATGGCAGGCCAATGAGGGCCACGCCGGCGAGGCATGGGTGACCTTGGGCGCGCTCGGTGTGCGCGCCATCCAGAAGCTGGATGGGCACCACGGTGACGTTTCCGTTGTTTCGCTACAATCCGGCCTTGGTGAACGACGCGTTCACCTCTCTCAGCTTGCTCTATCCGGGACGAATTTTTCTCGGCCTTGGATCAGGCGAGGCGTTGAACGAGCGGGCCGCGACCGGCGATTGGGCGAAATCGCAGGAACGTTGGGATCGTCTCATCGAGGCCGCCGGCATCATCCGTCAATTGTGGACCGGTCAGCCGGCCGCCATTACCAGGTCGATGCCAGATTGTACGATCTGCCGGCGCAACCGATCCCGCTGATGATGGCGGCCGATGGCAAAAATTCGATGCGCCGGGCCGGGCAGCATGGCGACGGGCTGGTCACCGATCCCCATACGTGGCAGCAGCACAGGTCCGAATGGCAAGCGGGTGCCCGCGCGGCCGGCAAGAACCCGGACGACATGCCGGTGCTGGTAGAGCGATACGTCGTGGTGGGTGGTGCTGCCGAAAGCAAGCAGGCCGCTGGTGGCGGTTCGGGCCGAAAGCCCTCAAGTCTTTTTACAACATCGCCGACCCGGCCGAGATCCAGCGCCAGGCTGAGGCGCAGACGCCGCTGGATCAGGTGACCCAGGGCTGGCCCATTAGCACCGACCCGCAGCCCCATATCGCCAAGATCCGGGAGTTGTTCGACAGCGGAGTTAGCATAGTCAACGTCCATGCGAGACAGAACGACCAACGCCGGGTGATCGAGTTCTATGGCCACCACGTACTGCCGAAGTTTGGCGTACCGGCTTGACGTGCTATGGCGGGAGGAAGAGATCGCGGTAGATACCGTTACACGACCCAGCCGCAAATGTTCGCTCACGCTCGTCTTGCTACCTCAGCACACGGCTGGCGTATTTGATCTGCGTCTCCTGCTCGAAGGTATCCATCCGCCAAAACCGTGACTTCGGGCGCGGCATTGCCCCAGCTATCGCGGATTACGTCAGCATCGGCGGTCTGGAGATCGTTGAGCAACCAGGCGAAACCGGCCATCGCCGGCGCGGTCGGCGCGCCGTTCGTCACCACGCTTTGCGTACCGGCGAGCCGAGCAGTGTTGGATTGTCTGGTCCGGGGTTGCCGGCGTCGGCCTGGGAAGCGGCGCGCGACACTGCGGGGGGCAACAGGCCAGAGGCCGCCAGCATCACGCGGCGGTCATCGGTCACCTCCTTGGCATGATCTGGCGTGGGCGCAGCGCCGGCCAGAGACGCGAGACGAGTGGCGCTGGAGGGGAACGGCGCAGGGGATGCAGGGTTTCCCTGGCCGCGGGGCGCCGCGTCACGTTCCGCTGCGCGACACATGGCTGAAGGAAGTCGCCAAATTCAGACCGCAAGCTTCCAGGTGGCCGGCCTCGGGTGATTGGAACCGCGCGCTCCTGGCCGCGTTCGCCGCTTCGTCTGAGTGATGTTCCAGGATGGAGGGAAGAAAACCATGCCGCGCGGCGATAAGTCTGCCTATACGGACAAGCAGAAGCGTCAGGCCGAGCACATCGAGGAAGGCTACGAGCGCCGAGGAGTTTCCGAGGACGAAGCCGAGCGCCGGGCGTGGGCTACGGTGAACAAGGAAACCGGTGGCGGCAAGGCTAGCGGTAGCGGTCGCGGAAAGCCGGAGAACCACGCACCATCTCGCAAGGGCGGCAAGCTCGGCGGCAAGGCGGTCGCAGCGAGGCCGGCATCAGCGCGGTCGGCATCAGCCAAAAAGGCCGCCGCAACACGCAAGCGGAAGGCCGCTCACGGCTAACCTGACTTGGCGGACCGAAGCTCAGTGTCCTGAACCGGGCAGCACGCTGATCCGTATTCGAGCCTTTTGGCGCTGGAGCCGTTGGCATGGCCGGGCCCAGGGGGCGCTCTGCCCGCATCCAGCACACTGGCGGCCCTCGAAGCAAAGGCGTAGTCAAAACCGCGGCTGTCAGATTGCCAGCGAGGCTGGCCAAGGCGCTGGTTGCACGAGAGACCTACGGATCCGGCCTGGCGGACCTGATCATCGATTATGCGTCAGCGCGGGTGGATGGCGAGCCGTTCTCGAAAGTCGGCGCGCCGATAACTGGGACTTCGGCAGTGGCTGGTATACAACGACGCCTCCCATCAATTGAAGCGCAGCAGTGGCCCGGGCGGGCTGAACCAGTGACGCAAGTCGTGGACGTCCCCTCGCCCGCCCTATCACGACCCTGCGGCAAGCGAGACGCCGGTCGTCGCTCTCGGCAACGCCGTACGCGAGGCGCTGCGGCTCGCGGACGTCCCGGAAACTATGCTGATCGGCCTGCGAGATTCGTTCGAACAAGCCGATCGCTCGTAGGTCGCCGAAACCAGCCGCCTCTACGACTGATCGACAAGCTGAACACGGCGCCCAAGGCCTATACCACGTCGCTGAACCCCGGTACGCTCGGCGACGGCGATCACGATGCCGAGCAAAGCCTTCGTCACGGTGTCGCCTGCCTGCTCCACGTTTGCAGCAAAGGCCGAGACCTCGCGTACGCGGTGGCGGCGAAGTCGCTCATGAAGGTTGGGGCCCATGGATCACGCACCTGCCGAGCACGCACAGGGTCAATGGGCTGCGTAGATGGCTCGGGTGAGCGGGTCCATCATGCCAAGGCCGAGCAGAATCAGGAGCCAGAACAGGCTTGCCATCGCAAAGGTGCGAACGACAGAGGGGCCGGTCGCGACTCGCATGAACACCAAGCCTACCACGGCGACCATAGCCAGGGCGGGCAGCATCAGAATCGGACGGAGGTAGCGGGGAAGAGCCACATGGCTGCCGGCAAATTCAATAGCGACGAGGACCAGCAGGCTCACCCAACCATAGATGAGGCGGCGAAGGATTTTGTTCACGCGCCGCGCCCGATCAGGTAGATCATTGGATACAGGACGATCCAGACGACATCCACGAAGCTCCAATACAGGCCGATTACTTCGACGGGCGTGTGCCAGATGGCAGAGTAGGCACCCTTGCGGGCACGCATGATGACCCAGCCAACCAGGCCGACACCGATTGAAAGATGCGCGGCGTGCAATGCCGTAGCGATGAAATAGAAACTCCAGAAGAGGCGAGCGCCGTTGGCCTCGTCGCCGTGCAGCTTGAAGGGACCGGTGGGGAACAGGTGCTCAGAAAGATCTATGTTCCATTCGTAGATTTTCAGAATAAGGAAGATGATGCCCAGGGCAACGGTGCCGGCACAGCACTGGATCAGGCGGCGAGGCTGATTAAGCCGGATAAAGCTGAGGCCGGCGGAGTAGACGAAACTGCTGGTGACCAGCACGACCAGGTTGGTGGTGCCGATCCAGAGGACAGTCTCGCGGCCGCCGGCGTCGAAGCCCGCCTGCTGCCAATGGCGGCTGACCATCCAAGTGAGCACGAGGCCACCGAAGAACAGTACCTCGGTAGCGAGAAACAGCCACATGCCGGAGACTGCGGTTTCGGCCTGATGGCTGGCGTCGGCGTATTGGAAATGCAAATGCGGGGTGATCTCTTCAGCCATCGGCTTGCAGCACCTCGGGCTTCGGGTAGTCGTAGCGGCCTTCCGTCACCACAGGCGTTACGTCGAAGTTGTTGCTGAATGGCGGTGACGGCGTCTGCCATTCCAGCCCCTTGGCGTGCCACGGGTTGTCCGGCGCAGGTTCACCGCAGAGCAGCGACCAGATGAGGTAGGCCAGCGGCATCAAATAGGCCGCGGCCAGGATGCTGGCGCCGGCGGATGAGAAGACGTTGAGCACCTGGAATTCGGGCGGGTAGGCATGGTAGCGCCGTGGCATGCCGAGGTAGCCCAGGATGTATTGCGGGAAAAAGGTGATATTGAAGCCGAGGAACATCAGCAGCGCGGCGGCGCGGGCGATGGTTTCGGGATAGGTGCGGCCGCTGATCTTCGGCCACCAGAAATGTAGCGCGGCGAAATAGGCGGAGACCATGCCGCCGACCATGATGTAATGGAAATGCGCGATGACGAAATACGTGTCGTGCAGGTGCACGTCGGCGGCGAGCGCGGCGAGGTAAAGGCCGGTCAGGCCGCCCATGACGAACAGCCCGATGAACCCGAGCGCGTACAGCATCGGGGCGTCGAAATGGATATAACCTTTGTGCATCGTGCCCAACCAGTTGAATACCTTGATGGCCGAGGGAACGGCGACGAAGTAGCTGAGCATCGAGAACACGATGCTGGCATACATCGACTGTCCGGAGATGAACATGTGGTGGCCCCACACGAAAAAGCCGATCACGGCGATCGCGACACTGCTCCAGGCGATGAATTTGTAGCCGAACAACTGCTTGCGGGCGAACACGGGAATGATCTCGCTGATCACGCCAAGCCCGGGCAGGATCATGATGTAGACGGCGGGATGCGAGTAGAACCAGAACAGGTGCTGGAACAGGATCGGATCGCCGCCGATGCGGGGATCGAAGATGCCGACATGGAAGATGCGTTCGAAAACCACGAGCAGGAGCGTGATCGCCAACACGGGCGTGGCGAGCACCATGATGACGCTGGTGGAATAGAGAGACCACAGGAAGATGGGCATGCGGAACCATGTCATGCCGGGGGCGCGCAATCGGTGGATGGTGACGATGAAATTGAGGCCGGTGGCAATCGAGGAAAAGCCGGAGATGAAGACCGCGGTCACCAGCAGCGCCACGTTGCCTTGCGCGTAGTTGGTCGAATACGGGGCATAGAAGGTCCAGCCGGTGTCTGCGCCGCCAAAGAACAGAGCATAGAGCGCGACGGTACCGGCGATGATGAAGAGATACCAACTCAGCAGGTTGACTTTGGGGAAGGCAAGGTCGCGGGCGCCGATCATCAGCGGCACGACGAAGTTGCCGATGGTGACAGGGATGGACGGGACCAGGAAGAACCACACCATGATCACGCCGTGCATGGTGAACAGGCGGTTATAGGTCTCGGCGGAGGGGATCATGCCCTGGGGCACGATCAGGTTGTAGCGGATGAGGGCCGCCGCCGAGCCGCCGAGGAAGAAGAAGAACGTGATCGAGATCATGTAGAGTATCGCGATCCGTTTGTGATCGGTGGTGAGCAACCAGCTTTTCAGCGTGACGCCGTCCGTGAGGTAGCTCGGGCGCCGCGGCGCCGGAGCGATGCGTTCGTTCACGGTCGCCGCGGTGCTCATGGCTGCTTCTCTGCGCCCAGGGATTCGATATAGGCGACCAGCTTCAGCAGGTCGTCTTCGCCGAGGACGCCGTTGAACGACGGCATGATGGGGGTGTAGCTGGCGACGATCTGCTTGCCGGGGTACAAGATGGAATCTCTGATGTAACGGTCATCCGCCATCACCGTGGTGCCGTCCGACAATGGCACCGGGCTGCCGTAGACTCCCACCAGCGAGGGGGCGCGCACGGTGCCATTGCCGCCATGGCAGCCGTCGCAGCCGTAGCGGATGAAGAGTTGCCGGCCCTGCTGCGCGAGTGTATCGCTGGCGCCGTTCTGCGCGAGCCACTTCGCGTAGTCCGGGTCGCTCATGACGATCACCGTGCCGATCATGGCGGCGTGGCCGGTGCCGCAAAGTTGCGAGCAAAACAGGTGGTAGCTGCCGATGCGGTCGGGGCGAAACCAGAGGGTCTCGTACTGGTCGGGCAGCACGTCGCGCTTCAGGCGGAAGGCGGGCACGAAGAAGTCGTGGATGACGTCCTGCGAGCTCATGATGAGCTCGATCGGCTTGTTGACCGGCACATGGAGCGTGTCGATCTCACGCTGGCCACCCGCATGCTCTATCTTCCACATCCACTGCTTGGCAACGACGTAGATTTTAAGTGCATTGGAGGGCGGGTTGTACATCCGCGCGTAGATCACCGAGCCCCAGACGAACAGACCGAAGAAGATGACCAGGGTGGCC
>Ga0335072_10002816_pt1 | contig 26678 bp, 24 predicted proteins | sample Lox_Sample_21_FD_206725 | JGI IMG/M metagenome (GOLD analysis project Ga0335072, IMG submission 206725) | Soil microbial communities from Loxahatchee National Wildlife Refuge, Florida, United States - Lox_Sample_2.1 | ecosystem: Environmental > Terrestrial > Soil > Wetlands | place: USA...
CGGCGTGCATCTCGCGAGCTTCAATTCGGCGCTGCGCGGCGAGGCTTACAGCGTGGGCGCAAACGAGGGCTTGCGCACGTTGCGGGCGGGAGCCGCCCGGGGCGTGCTGTACGGCGGATGCCTGAGTATTCTCAATTCTCTCATCGCCACGCCGTGGGAGCCGCAGACTGAGGGTACGCTGCTGTTCCTCGAAGACGTGGGCGCCAAACCCTACCAGATTGACCGCATGCTGTGGCAGATGCGAAAGGCCGGCAAGCTCGACGGCGTCACCGGAATCGTCTTCGGCGAGATGCTCGACTGCGTCTCTCCGGGCGCGGTGCTGAAACTTCTCGAAGAAGCGATTTTAAATGCGCTCGATGGCTTCGAGGGACCCATTGCGATCGGACTGCGCAGCGGTCACGTTTCACGACAGAATGTGACGCTGACGCTGGGGTTGGAAGCGGAGTTGGCGGCTGCGGTAGAAGCGCGGCTCGACATCGGCGCGCGAGTGACGAAGTGAAAGGGTGAACGGAGACGGCAAGTTGGCGAATCGAACAGCATTGGCGGTGATAAGTTGACCAAGACGCCGCGGCACATTCATCTAAGCGGAATCTGCGGGACGGCGATGGCCTCGATGGCCGGACTGCTGCAGCTTGAAGGACATCGCATCACCGGATCGGACAAAGCCGCATATCCGCCCATGAGCGATCTGCTGCGCGAGCTCGGCATTGCGGTGATGGAACCCTACGCCGAGGCCAATCTTTCTCCCACGCCCGATATGGTCGTCATCGGCAATGCGCTCTCGCGCGGCAATCCCGAGGTGGAGCGCGTGCTCGACGAGCACATTCCCTTCACGTCGATGGCGGCCCTGCTGCGCGAAGAGTTTCTCAAGGGGCGCGAATCGCTGGTCGTCGCCGGCACCCACGGCAAAACAACAACCACCAGCATGCTGGCGTGGATCTACCAGACGGCGTCGGGCTTCAATCCAGCCCTTGAGCCGTCGTTCCTGATCGGCGGGGTGGCCGAGAACTTCGGAACCAGCTTTCAACTGCGGCCCACGCGCACCTTCATTGTCGAAGGCGACGAATACGATACGGCATTCTTCGACAAGGGGCCCAAGTTTCTGCACTACTTCCCCGACGCGCTCATCCTGACCCACGTTGAGTTTGACCACGCCGACATTTACGCCGATCTTGACGCGGTGAAGACGGCCTTCAAGCGGCTGGTGAACCTGGTTCCGCGGCGCGGATTGATCGTTGCCTACGACGCGAACGCAAACGTGACCGAATGCGTGGAAAAGGCTCTGTGCCGCGTGGAGCGGTATGGATTTACAGAAAGCGCAGACTGGCAGATTCGCAATCTAAGCTTTGCGAACGGCGTCACGAATTGGGAGCTTTGGCGCGGGGGTGAACTGTGGAGCGAGCTCGATATCCCTGTCGCCGGCGAGCACAATGCGCTGAACGCAACCGCCGCCGCGGCTCTGGCCTGCGGATGCGGCGTTCAAAAAGTTGCGATCGCCGATGCGCTCAGGACCTTCAAGAGCGTAAAGCGGCGGCTCGAGGTGCGCGCCGAGATCGGCGGCATTACGGTGATTGAAGACTTCGCGCACCACCCTACGGCAATCCGCGAAACTCTGCGGGCGCTTCGCACGGTGTATCCTGGCGCGCGCCTCTGGGCCATATTAGAGCCGCGTTCGAACACGCTGCGGCGCAAAGTGCTCGAGGCCGATTTGGTTGCGAGCCTGCGTTTGGCCGATCGCGTAGTGCTGGCCGGGGTTTATCAGCAGCAGCGCATACCCGATGCGGAGCGTCTGCACCCTGAAGACGTGGTGCGCGCGCTCAACCATGAGGGCACGCCTGCGGAGCTGCTTGAAAATGCCGATGGAATTGTGGAAGGCGTCGCACCGCAGCTTGCCAGCGGAGATGTGGTGGCCATTCTTTCCAATGGCGGCTTCGACGGCATTTATGAGAAACTGCCTGCGCGCCTCCATCAGCTCTTCCCCACCGGCACAGAAAAGTAAGCCGTATCCATGATCGCCTCGCTCACCATCCTCGTCATGTTCATCGTGCTTGGAACGCCTGCGGTACTCATCCTGATTCCCTGGGCGGTGATCACCGGCAATGCGACACCGTTGTACAACGCTGCGGTGACGATTCAGCGGCTATCGTTTGCGCTTGCCGGGATCCGGGTTGAAGTCAAAGGTGCGGAGCACATTCCCGCCCACACGGCCTGCATCTTCATGGCCAATCATGTCTCCAACCTCGATCCGCCGGCGCTCATCCCGCGCATCCCCGGGCGCACCTCGGCATTCCTCAAACGGTCGCTGATGAAGATTCCGGTGCTGGGCTTCGGATTCAAGCTGGGCGAGTTCATTCCTGTAGATCGCGACGGCCGCGTCGAGAGCGCCCAGGAGAGCATCGCCGTGGCGCGCCGCGTAATGGCCAAGGGACTGCACATCACCACATTCGTTGAGGGCACGCGCTCGCGCGACGGCCGCATGCTGCCCTTCAAGAAAGGCCCGTTTTACCTGGCCAAGGAAACCGGCGCACCGTGCGTACCGGTGTCGATCCACGGCACCGAGGGCATGATGGCCAAGGGCAGCATGAAGATCAAACCAGGAACGGCCTACATCGAATTTCACCCGCCGCTCTACCCCAAAGATTTTGAAACGCGCGAAGAACTGCTCGAAGCAGTGCGAGCGGCTATCGCGTCGGGGCTACCGGAATGGATGAGGGCGGCAGGGAACGAGGGAGCAGGGAATAGGGAATAGAAAGCGAGACTGCGAAGCACCGGTCTACTGCTGCACGATCGCGTTATAGCCATCGTTGAGCAGGCGGTTCTTCCAGCTATTGGCTTCGGCGGCGGTGGCAAACGGGCCAATGCGCACGTGGATGAGATTGTCCATCGGCTCGCGTTTTTCGGTCACCGCGTAGCCGCGCTTGCGCAGAGCGGTGGTGAGCACGTCGGCATCTTCCTGGTTCGAAACTGCGGCGATCTGCACCATGAACGTTGCGGCGGACTCAAGCGCCGAATGCACAGCGCCAGTTGCGGCCGGACCTGCTGCCGGCGCGGCCCCAGTTCCGGGAGCGAGCGCCGGACGCACCTGCAGCTGGCCGTTGACCGCGGGTTGCGCTGAATTTGATCCAGCGGGAAAAGTTTGAGGCGCCGCGCCGGCAGGCAGCGTCGATGCCTGGGCCGCATCCATCGCGGACGGCGTGGTTAAGGCGTCAGTGGTTGGCGCCGCCGGCTGCGCGGCGGCCGAGGGCTTGGCCTCCGATCCGGCGGCGACGGGTTGCGAGGCGTTTGCGCCGGGCGCTGAGGCTATGGTGTTCTGCGCGCTGCGATGCCCCATGGCATACCCCAGCCCGAAGCAAAGACCGCAAAGCAGAACCAGGCCGAAGAAGATGGCCAGCAGAGTGCCCGACCCCAGCGTAAGCTCAGTATCCTGCCGCGGTCTTACCGGCTCCAGATCCTCCTCGTCAAAAACACCTCTCATATTCTGCCTTAACCACTCTTCTTTTGAGACGCGCCAGTCAGGACTTCGTCGTCTCTGCCGGTTTGATGCCGGCCAGCTTGTTCATTAGTGTGAGGAATTCCATCGGCAACGGGAAGACGATGGTGGTGTTCTTTTCAACTCCAATTTCGGTCAGCGTCTGCAAATAGCGCAGCTGCAGGGTCATGGGCTGCGTGGCCATCAGAGCGGAGGCGTCCACAAGCTTTTGCGCGGCATTGAATTCGCCCTCGGCGTGGATGATCTTCGAACGGCGTTCGCGTTCCGCCTCGGCCTGCTTGGCCATGGCGCGCGTCATGGTCTCCGGCAGGTCCACCTGCTTCACTTCAACCGACGTTACCTTCACCCCGAATGGCTCGGTGCGCTGGTCGATGATGGATTGAATCCTGAGATTGAGCTGGTCACGATGGCTTAGCAGCGTGTCCAACTCTACTTCGCCCAACACCGAGCGCAGCGTGGTTTGCGCAAACTGCGAGGTCTGGTAAACGTAGTTGGCCACCTTGACGGCCGCATCGTTGGGGTTCACCACGTAGAGCGTTACCACCGCGTTCACCTTGATGGTGACGTTGTCGCGGGTAATCACGTCCTGCGGAGGAACTTCGAGCACCTCCTGCCGCAGCGAGATGCGCACCATTTGCTGAATCGGCCTGAAAACAAAGATGATGCCGGGGCCCTTCGGCTCCGGTCTCAGGCGCCCCAGGTTGAAGATCACCGCGCGCTCATACTCGCGCAGAATCTTGATGCAGTTGATCAGATAGAGAACGATGATGCCAAAGAACACAAGAATCGGAATCTGCAGAACATCAGCGGACATGGGCTTTCCTCACTCAGTGGGCAATTGTACTCCAAGGGGTTAACCAAGTGACTGCGATCCGTTTCTCCGCGGCCGGTTATCGCCGCGCGAGCCCAGGTCGGAACAGCCAAGCCGCCGCACTCGCTCAAGCCTGTATCTTCATCAATGTCCCGTCTCGTGGCCACGCAGTTCTGAACCGGAATCCTGATCGAGGTAAATTGTGCAACGTGGATGACGGCGCAGGGCAGAAGCCGGGCACTTGGGATCGATCTGTCCCAGCAGTGCACGGCGAACTGCACCTCTTTTTTGGTAACCGGGCACCGTGCAGAAGATTGCGCGACACGCCAGGAGTGCCGGCACGGTCATGGTCAACGCTTGTGTTGGAACCTCATTGAGCGTAGCAAAACATTGGTCATCCACCTGTTGCTGACGGCATTGTGCATCAAGATCGACGGCTCTCACCGTGAGCGGATCATCGAAGTCGCAGGGCGGATCGTTAAAGGCGAGATGGCCGTTGACGCCGATTCCGCAGCAAACAATGTCGATTGGCGCTTCGTTCAGTTTTGCCGCATAAGCCGCAGCGGCTTGCGCTGCGTTGTCACCTGGCTCAAGCAAATGCACAGCTCGAAACGGAAGACGATCGAAAATCGCGTGCCGTAACCAGCTTCCGAAGCAATGTGGCGAATTTGCCGCCAATCCAAGGTATTCATCCATGTGGAAAGCGGTGATCCGTGTCCAGTCGATGTCCTTCTCGCTCGAAAGCGCGGCGAGCATCTCCGCCTGGCTCGGCGCCGCGGCAAAAATCGTGCGGACGCCGGCCTGTTTCCGAAGGCACGCTCGAATCTCATCCCCGATCCCGGCGGCAGCTTGTTTCGCCATCGCAGCACGAGATTCCGCGACATGAAGAACGACCCCATTGAGCGATGAACTTCCCAAAGCCGACATTCTCATCCTCAGCAGTTCATGCGGGTTTTGATGCCGTCAGGAGTTCAAAAAAATGGTCGGGATGCGAAGCTAGAGAAGCCGAATAATCTGCCGCCCGCTGAAACTGGAAGACGAGCTGGTCTTTCGGTTGCAAGCCATAAAGCGGTCTCAACTTGGCCGCGGAATCGGGGAATCGGCCTCGATCCCAATCCTTTGAAAGTGCTTCTGCCAGGCTACGGTCGCGCTCCGCAACCTTCTTGATCATCACATCCGCATCTTCCCGCGTTAACGGCTTCGCGGCCGCGTGTTCAACCACAATTGCCTCGCGCCAATACAACTGCTCCATGTATGCAACTGAAAGTTCAAAAGCTTGAAAGTCCGCCCGGTTCTTCAGCACCTGCGCATCCAGCCGAATGAGAAGGCCGCGCAGCCGCGTAAACGGATTGGCCTGAAGCGATCGGTTTTCAAGCACTGCTGAAAGCTGTTCATCGTTGCTCCATGGCACATGTAGCGGCACAGCCCCGGCCGTCGACTCCCGTTCAATCTGCGGCGCGCTCGCGTAGATCAGCCGGAACGCTCGATCCCAATCATCGTTCCAGCGCGCCCGGTAGTGGTTCTCCACAAAGCGCCGCAATCCGGACTTCTGCGCAACGCTTGATCCTTCCTTGAACGCCACTGCCGCATATGCGAATCCATCCCAGATCGAGTTCTGGATGTAGCGGCTCGGCACCCAGTTTGTCAGTATCACCCCCAGGGAACCGGCATCGTCCTCGGCAAGGTAGGCATCGGCGAATGCATCGATATTCGCCAACTGCTCGCTACCGGCACGCGGCCCCCACCTGTAATTGATCAGGGCCGGCGCCCCGATGCCGCGAGAACCGTTGCTGCGGACTGTAGAAAGTACTTCACTGATCTTCGCCGGATTCGTCTCCCTGTAGTTCCAATCCATCACCACGATGTTTTTGCTGAGCTGGTTAAGGATGCGAGGTTCCTTGTGCAGAACAAAATCCCCCCATACGATGAATTGCTTTCCCTGGTCCTCTGCAAGGTGATTGAGAGAATTCAGATACTCTGCCCATATTTCATACCGAGGCTTTGTTTGAAGCGCCCGGCGCGACAACTCAGAACCTCCCCAGTTCACTTCATCGCACCCGCCGTGCAGAAAGGCCGACGGAAAGATCGCAGAGATTTCACTGTACAACTTTTTGAACAATGCCAGCGTCTCGGGATGAACCGGAATGACACCCGTGAATTCTGAAGAAAGCTGCGAATCGGCATCCAGTAAATGAGCATATGCGGCCGATCTCGTGATGTACCCGGTATGACCGAAAGATTCCAGTTCAGGAATCAATTCGACACCGTGGCTGCGGGCGTACTGCGCCAACTCGCTGAGCTGTTCCGGCGCAAATGCATTTTGGTGGAACAGGAGATCGGGGGCGGAAGAAAACCGCAGGGCGCATCCCTGGTCGTCTGCAAGACGAAATTGGAGCGCATTGAATTCCCATTCCGCACAAAAGTCTATGACCCGCCGGTAGTAACTGAGAGACTCCGGAACCCGGCCCGCATCCACCATAAGGCCGCGCAACCGTGGGCTTCCCGCCCGATCTCCGGGTAACCGTTCTGCGGAGCCGAGCGATTCAAAGTTCAGATCAGGATTCAGCGGCGGGAGCTGAGAAGCAGCAGCCAGGCTGCTTAAGGCAAGACCGCCTTTCAAAAGGAAATCTCGCCTGGTGCGATTTTTCGTCCGCATACCCCTCACTGTTTTCAACGCTCGCCGGCTCGTTCGGCGACTCCCTAAACCGCGGATTGAACGGGCTGGCTCGCGCCGAGCGGTTCGACGCGCAACACCATGTGATCGTGGCCCACAACCGTGAGCGGCGCGCCGGCCGGCAACGGTTGGCTGGCCACGGCCTGCCAGATCTCGCCCTCCACAAGAATGTGGCCGGCTGGCCCAAGAGGCTCCATGGCCGTGGCGCGCGCGCCAATAAGGGCGTCGGCGCCGATGCGTGCCTTGCGCCTGCGCGCACGGACAGCGATGCGGATGAGGAGGACCGTGATGACTCCGAAAGCCGCGCTGATAGCGATGGCGATCAGCGGGTTGACCCTCATCTCGGGCACCGGCGCGGCCACCAGGGTCAACATGCCGAAGGTGAGGCAGACGATGCCGGCAATGGCCAGGGCGCCATGGCCGCCGAACTTGGCCTCCAGCAGCATCAGCACAATCGCGGCTACCAGCAGCAGCACTGCCGTGTAGCGGATGGGCAGCAGGTCGAGCGCGAAGATAGCCAGCAGGATCATGAGCGTGCCCAGCGCGCCGGGAACAATGGTGCCGGGAACGTTGAATTCGAGGTAAATGAGCAGAGCCCCGCCCACCAGCAAAAGCAGTGCAATGTTGGGATTCACGAGCCAGCCCAGCAGATCGTCGCGGAGCGTGGGTTTAACCAGATCCACGCGTGCTCCGGCCGTGTGCAGCGTGGTCTTGTTGCCGTCGAAGCGGGTCACCTGGCGGCCATCGAGCGTTTGCAGCAGTTGCGACTCCTGGTTCGAGACAACGTCGATAAGGTGCTGGTCGAGCGCCTCTTCAGCAGTATAGGAATGCGACGATTGCATTGCCGCCGCGGCCGCCTCAGCGTTGCGGTTGCGGCGTGTCACATAGGAGCGAAGAAAGGCCTCGGCGTCGTTCTCAACCTTCTGCTCTTCGGTTGCGTCGGGTTTGCCCAGCTCGAAAACCACGTGGGCCGCGCCGGCCTCGGTTCCCGGAGCCATGGCAGCTACGTCGGCCGCCTCCAGAATGAAGAATCCCGCCGAACCCGCGCGGGCTCCCGAAGGCCCCACATAAACGATCACCGGAATACGCGAGGCAAGGATGTCGGCAACCATGGCGCGCATCGATTCGACCATGCCGCCGGGCGTGTCCATTTGAATCAGGAGAGCGCTGGCGCCATCGGAGTTGGCGTGCCTTATCGCGCGCTTCAGCTCGTCTGCGCTCACCGGCTGGATGGTGTCGTCGAGCACGAATTTGTCAACCACGGGCTGCCCTGCGGGAACGGGCTGATCGCCGCGCGCAAGACAGGCAGGCAAAACCAGCAACAGCAGCAAAGCCGACGACGCAATTTGAGCCCAACCGATTCGAATTCTCTCACCGTGCCGTTCCATACTCGTGCCTTTCAGACCTGCACCTATCCCGAGAGTTCAAACCACGCAGATTCGTGCGAGCCAAGCATACACCCCGTAGAAAATCCGCGCGAGATGCCGGGGACGCGGGTGGGAGCGGATGCAATGCCCATCCGGCGGGCCGGCTTATTTTTGGGCGCCGTCGCGCGCCTCAACCTCTCGCATCAGTTCCTGGGCCGCGGGGCTGGCCGGACTCAGCTTGAGCGCGTTACCGGCCTCGGTCCTTGCCTCCTGCAGGTGGTTCTCCTCCAGATCCAGGTGCCCCAGAACCAGATACGCATCGGCCGAGGGCGCCAGTTCCAGCGCCAGTTGCGCCTCTTTGCGGGCGGCACTGTTGTCGCCCACGCGCTCGCTCACCTCGGCGAGACCCACATGAGCTTCGGCCACGTTGCCGTCAGCCGAAATGGCCGACTGGTAAAGCCGCTCTGCTTCAAGCAGAAGCCCGCGACGCAGATAGCCGCCGGCCTGCTCGCAGATCTTCAGCGACTGTTCACGCGGGCTGAGGTCGGCAAGATGCGAGGCGTCAACCTGGTCGAGCACGACCGCGGCCTGGCGAAACGCGTTGGCATCGAAGGTGCGAATAATGCGCTCCAGCGGATCGGGCGCGCTGGCGGGGTCGGCGCCTGCTGCAGCCTGGCCCGCGGCTGGGTTCTTCCACGCCTGTTCGAGCGATTGGGCCTCGCTGTCGTTGGGGCGCAATTTGAGGCATTGGGCCAGCTCGTTCAATGCACTGGTGGTTTTGCCCTCGCGCTTGAGGCTCACAGCCAAGTTGAAGTGATAATCGGCGGTGTTGGGATCCGACGATGCCGCCTGCACATAGAGGGCGGTGCCGTCGCGGCCCTGCCGGCTGATGGCCACCGCTTGGTTATTAACCACCTCGGCCAGTGGCAGCACTTTAGCCACATTGGCAAAGGCCTTCTCGGCTTCGGCGTAGTTGCCTGAAAACAGCAGCGAAATCCCGCGATAGAAACCGGCCTCAAGAGCGTCCTGGCTGTTGGAATCGACTTTGGCAAAGGCCTGCGCGGCCTCTTCGTACTGCTGTCCCTGGTATTCCTCGCGGCCCAGCGCCATCCACGCAGGGCTGAAGCCGGGACTGAGTTTGACCGATTGTTCAAGGTGGCGCAGGCGCTCCGCCTGGTCCGGCTCGGTGATGCCGCGAATGTACTGCTCGTAGGCGTCGAGCCGCAGGCTCTCGCCCGCAGCCACGAAAGTCTGCTCGCCCACGCTGAAAGTGGGATCGAGCTCGCGGGTCAGCTTCCAGGCCAGCGAATCGAAGACCGCGATCATGTTGCTCATGGCGCCGTAGGCGCCGACCGCCGGAGTCATGCGCAGGTGGGGCACGTCCACAAGCTGTGCCTCGGCCTCGATCGAACTGCCATTCATCCGGTAGTTGCCCACAATGATGTAGTCTGCGTCGAGCGTTTGCGCCAGCTTGAGCGAACTGGCGCGCGACGGCTGGAAACCCTGAGGCAGACCGAGATGATCAAGCGCATACATGCGGTCGGCGCGGGTCATGGGTGAAAAGCCGGCCGCGGCAAAGCGGGTGCTCAGCAGGTCGGCGGCAGCTTCGCGAATCCACTCCAGGCTGGGCTGCCCAGTGCGGTTGTCGAAGGGCAGAACCAGCAGGATGTGGCCGTGATTGGTGAGCGTCGCGGCCGCCTGGGCCGTGAGCTGGGCACCGGCGTAAGTTGCAGAAACAAAGACGGAAAAAACGAGAAATGCGGCCGCTCGAATGCGCCCCGGCAGGCCCGCTCGGTGGGTGAGTGTGAAAGTCAACACAACATTAAAAATTATAGGCGGTGCGCCTTTGCCCCATCGATTCAGACTGAAGAGTCATGCCAAGGGAGCGCGAGCCAGAACGTCCTTTCGATTCATCTCGCAATCAAGCGAGTCCGCCATTATGATCTGTTCATGGCGCCCGATCCTCGTCGTCGCCGGAGACTTCACCCGCTCTGGCGAGCGGCGGTCGAAGTCGCGTCTATCATCTTCCTCTTCTACTCCAACCTGCTGATGGGCGAGTTTGTTCACTCGGCCGGCCATGGCAAAACGCTGGCCTTCGCGCTCGGCGACATTATGACGCCCACCAACTTTGTCATCGGGTGCTGTTCGGCGGCGATTGGATACGGCGTTTTTGAGTTCCTGCGGAAAAAATTCTGACCTGCGGCCCGTTTCCCCTCTTGACAATCTAGGGGAGAAGCGTAACCTCTAGTTTATCTAGAGGAGAAGCGATGGTCCAGCACTCCAGCACTGATTCTCCGGCCGGCTCAAGCGATCTGGTGCAGGGAACCCTCGAAATGCTGATCCTCAAGACGCTTGTCCTTGAGGCCATGCATGGCTACGGTGTCGCGCTGCGTATCGAGCAGATCAGCGGGGGCGTGTTTCGCGTAAACGCCGGCTCGCTGCTGCCCGCATTGAGCCGCATGGAACGCGCGGGACACGTGAAAACCGAGTGGCGCGCCACCGAGAGCAACCGCCGCGCCAAGTACTACCTGCTTACCGCAAAGGGCAGGAGCGCGCTCGTCACGGAAACGGAACAGTGGCAGCGCCAGATCGCGGCCATTGCGCGCATTCTCGAAGCCTGATCGCCGGAGGTCCACATGAGCTGGCTCAACAGTCTTGTCGCGGGGATTCGGTCGCTCTTATCGCGCCGTCGCGTAGAGCAGGAACTGGACGAGGAACTGGAGTTGTTTGTCGAGCAGGCGGCCGCGCACAACCAGCGCCTCGGCATGAATCCCGAAGCGGCCCGCCGCGCCGCGCGCGTCGCCATGGGCAGCCGCAACGCCGTCAAGCAGAAGGTGTGGGCCTCGCGCTGGGAATCGGCCGTGGACAACCTCTGGAAAGATTCGCGCCGCGGCATTCGCTCGCTGCTCCGCACACCCGGCTTCACGGCAATAGCAGTGATCTCGCTCGCGCTCGGCATCGGCGCCAATACCGCTATTTTCACATTGCTCAATGCCGTCATGCTGCGTTTGCTGCCGGTGGAGCAGCCGCGGCAACTTGTTCTCTTCGGCAAGGGCCAATGGGCAGGCAGCATAGATGGAATGCCTGACCGAAGCTGGCAGCTCTTTTCCTACCCCTTCTACCGCGCATTCTCCGCGCAGACCAACGCATTTTCCGGCGTCACGGCCATCTCGAGCATTCAAATGGGTAGCCATCTTGCCACGAATAGCGGCACGCCCGAGCACATGCAGATCGATCTCGTCTCCGGAAGTTACTTCAACGTGCTCGGCGTGCCTCCCGTACTGGGCAGAACCATCAATGAAGCGGACGATCGCACCGCAGGTGCAGGAGCCGTGGCCGTGGCCAGTTACGGATGGTTCCAGCGGCACTTCGGAGGCAACCCCGCCGCACTGGGAACAACCATTCGTGTCCAGTCCCACGACTACACCATCGTCGGCGTCGCCCAGCCGGGATTCGCAGGCCTTGCGCCCTCTTCACCGGCGGATATGTGGATTCCGCTCTCCATGGAGAAAGAGATTTCGCCGGGATGGAACGGCCTTGGTGACAACGATTTTCAATCGCTCTATTTGATTGGCCGCCTCAAGCCCGACGTCACCATCAAACAAGCCTCACCTTCTACCAACCTGCTCTTCCGACAGATCATTCGCAGCGAGTACCTCGGCGACCACCCCTCGGACCACGATCTTGCGAAACTGCAGAAGGCCAGTGTCGAGCTGACGAGCGTTGCCGGCGGTCTGCCCGGCCTCAAACTCAAGCTTTCGACCCCGCTCGAAATCCTGATGGGCATTGTAGCGCTGGTGTTGCTCATCGCCTGCATAAACATTGCCAATATACTGCTCGCGCGCGGCGTCGCCCGCAGCCGCGAGATCGCCGTGCGCCAGGCTCTCGGCGCCACTCGCACGCGCATCGTGGCACAACTGCTCACTGAAAGCACTCTGCTCGCATTGGGCGGTGCGGTGCTTGGGGTCCTGGTGGCGTGGGGCAGCTTGCGGCTGCTCTCTGTTTATCTCTCGCACGGCATCAATGACCGGATACCGGAGTATCTTACCCCCGACGCGCGTGTGCTCCTCTTTACGCTTGCGGTCACGGCATTCACTGCGCTGCTGTTCGGCATTCTGCCCGCCGCCCGGGCCGCGCGGCTCGAACTCACGCCAGTATTGAAAGAGGGTCGCGGTGGCTCGCAGGCCAATGCCCGTGGAGCCTTATCCCGGGGGCTGATCGTCGGGCAGATTGCCATCTCGGTTTTGCTGCTCGTCGCAGCCGGCTTGTTCCTGCGCAGCCTCGTGAATCTCAGCCGAGTCGACGTTGGCTTCGAACCGAAGCACGCGACGGTCTTTGAGCTGGACGAGTATGCGGCGAATCTTCCCCTCGATTCGCGACTGGTGCAGTTGCAACAGCAGATTGAGCGAGCTGTTCAGCAGTTGCCTGGGATTGAAGCGGCCAGCTTCTCGATGTTCGCCTTCAACCAGGGCGAGTGGTCCGATTCCCTGACGATGGAAGGCGTGCCACGCACTGAGCACAACAGTGAGGAAGTGTTGTACAACGTGGTCGGTACGAATTATCTGAAAACCTTCGGCATTCCGCTCGTCGCCGGACGAAACTTCAACGACCAGGATACGAATAAGAGCCCTCAAGTCGCACTGGTGAACGAAACACTGGCGCGGACATTCTTTCCCAACGCCTCTCCCATCGGCCATCACTTTTGCCTGTGCGATCCCGAAGCTGCAAATGGAAAGCTGGGGCCCTTCGACATCGAAATCGTCGGGGTGGTGCGGGACGCGCACTATGAGGGAGTCGGCGAGCGGCAGCACATGGCTGCCTATTTCCCCTATGCGCAGCGCGTGCAGTATTTCTCGAACTTCGTAGTCCGCTCGAGTAAGCCGCTGGCTTCGCTTGTTCCCGCGGTGCGGAACGCGATTTCGAGGGTCGATCCGCAGATTGTTGTCTCCTCGGTGGTGCCGCTCACTGAGATGGTGGAAGACTCGATCCAGACCCAGCGGCTGATCGGGATGCTCTCAGCCTTCTTCGCCGCACTCGCGGTCTTTCTCGTCGCCATCGGCATCTTCGGTCTGATCTCGTACTCCGTCGCGCGCCGCACCAGTGAGATCGGGATCCGGGTGGCTCTCGGTGCGCGAACATGGTCGCTTGTCTGGCTCGTAGTGCGGGAATCGCTTCTGCTTCTGGCCGTAGGGCTGGCCGTTGGGCTGCCCATTGCGCTCCTGACGGCCCATAGCCTCTCGCAGTATTTGAAGGCCATGCTCTTCAAGGTGACCGCCCTTGACCCGTTTGCCTTTACTGTGGCGGTCGCAGTGGCTTGTGCTATGACACTCTGCGCGGCCGTCGTGCCTGCGCGGCGCGCTGCCACAATCAATCCCGTAGACGCACTGCGGTGCGAGTAAGCCGTAGTTTTTGCGCTTCGATTCAACCGGCAGGAATCTCGGACCGCGACTCGAGCCGCGCCTCAATCTGTCGGTTGAAGTGAATGAGCGCGATCCACATGCCGTGGTCGGCGTACTTCCACACCACTGTTCCACCCAATTGAATTGCAATCACCTCGGGCGGCAGATCGTGATGCAGGCCGAAGTACCGCTCGTCAAGAGCGCGGCTCTTCGATCCAAGCGTGAAAATCGACGCGGGCGGATCGTACTTGGTCGAGAAGACCACCGCAACCGAGTATCTCTCAGGTTCAGTTGCGGCGCGGGCAATCTGGGCCGAAGTGAAGTCGTCGATGGCGCAGATGTCCCACGCTTGTTTAACGTAGCCGAGTTCGGGATGGGTGAGCTCGTCAGTCATGGGCCAGGCCGTCAGCACCACTGCTCCCTGGTAGCGATGCTCGAGCTGCGCGATGGCGGCCATGTGCATCTTCACAATGCGTGCGTACTCCAGATTGTCTTCGGGCGCGAATCCGTAGGGCGGATTGATGAAAAGTCCCGCCACGAACGCACTGGCCGACAAGACGGCGAGAGCCTGCCATAAAGGAACCCGCCTGTAGATCGTAGTAATGGCAAGCAGCAGCACCAGCGGATACATGGGCAGCAGATAGCGGGTGAGGAGCGCCCCACCCAGCACGCTGAAGAGAATAGCGTTCGCCGTGAGCACGAGAAGAATGCGGAATTGTACAGCCGGTTCGATCGCTGCGCGGGGATTGCCTTCGGCATTGGGCCGCGGTGCAAGCAGCAGCGAGGCCAGCGCGATCACGACCGGCACAAACAGGTTCATGTGTGCCGTCAGGTGCAGGATGCGATGGCCGAAAGCTGCGAGAATCCGGATTGGTGCAAGCGTGGTCTCGGCGTTATATCGAACAAATTCGGGATTGCCGAAAAAAAATCCGGTCCGGGCGTAATGGTAGGCGTACCAGCAAGCGAGCGGAAGAATGCTTGACGAGAGCCAGGCGGCCTCGCGCCACAATCGCCTGCGCCACTGCCGGCGTGCCCGGCAGCTCTCAACCAGGTAAACCGCCGCGAGCGCGAGCGGGATGACGATCGACGTCTCTTTGCAAAGTGCCGCCGCCGAGAACCAGAGCGCGGCGGCGCGGGGATTGCGGCCTCGCACGGGGAGTGCGAAGACCATGCCCCAGATGGAGCAGGCCGCGGCGAAGATGTCGGCGTGAGCCAGCGAGCTTTGCGCAAACCAGATGGGATAAAGCCCAGTGAGAACCGTGGTCCAGAAGGCCACCGAACCCACGCCGACAAGCCGCATGGCCAGACGCCAGACGCCGAGCAATCCCAACGCGGCAACCATAAGTACGGCTTCGCGCGTCACCTCGGGATAAAAGCCTGAGAGCTTCCACCACAGAGCCAGATAGATGCTGGGCAGCGGAGGGTGCGCGTTGGTGAGCGTGGTGGTGGGGATAAGCGACCCGGTGCGGAAGAAATCCCATGCGGCGGGAATGTAGTAACCGGCTTCATCCCAGTAATAGGGCACGCGCAACAGGCCGAAGTGGCTGGCATAGAGCGCCGCGAAGATTACGGGAAAAATCATCCACAGCGGAAGCGGCGCATCGGGCCACGGATTGAAGATCCGTTTCAAACGCAAGCGGCTTGCTCCTGAAAAGCTAGCTGCTAGCCTCTAGCCGCTAGCTTCCAGCTGGTTCGCGGAAACAGGAACTCATAAGGTTGGTCCGGAAATCTCTCGCATACGCCGCGACGGAGCCGGTGCCATTGCTCAGGCTAGCAGCTAGAAGCTGGGAGCTAGAGGCTAGTTGACTGGACCGCGGGGAAAGTCCTGGTTATGCGGCTCCAGGTTGAGGACGCCGAAGGCCTGCTCGTACTGGGCGAGGTTCTGCCCGAGGATGTTCCACAGTGCCTTGGCCTGCTGCGGGCTCAGGAAGATGGCCTGGTGGTTGCGAATGGTCACCTGGTCGGGGCTCTCGCTCGAAGCCAGGCCGAAGGTGAGCTGGAAGTCCCAGACGCTGACGCGGACCTGCACGCTGTTGGCGTAGGACTCGCGGTAATCGACGGTCTGGGAGAGGTTCAGTTGAGGCTGTTGCGGTGCGGGACTCATGAAGACAGATTACGCCATGAGGCAGACCCCAGCTTCTAGCTCCTGGCTGCTGGCTTTTCGGTGCGGAGCGAGGAGCTGCTTTCAAGCACGATGGAGCTAGAGGCTAGCGGCTGGAAGCCAGGAGCTGTCTTTTTCAGATCGCCGGCGAGCGGGCACCCCTCGCATCGCGCCGTTCTGCCGCAGTGCGCCTTGCCGACTGCGACGGTGAGGGCGTGGAACTCATTGAAGAGCGCGGCATGGTTTGCAGCCGGATCGCGGGAAAATGCGCGGCGGGTAAGACCGGTTAGCGAGTTATATCGGATGTCTTTGCCTCTGTCGCGCGTTTCAACCAGTCCGTGGCGCTCGGCGATGCGCCTCAGGTACTCGTCGGCCACGGGAACCGCATGTCCGAGCGCATAAAGCAGAATCGCATCCGCAGTCTCAGGACCCACGCCGGGCAAATCCAGCAGCCGTTTGCGCAACTCGTCCGTGGGTGCGGCTGCAAGTTTTTCAAGCGAGCCGTCGAATTCCTCGTCCACCATGGCCACGAACGCCTTCAACGCCGGCGCCTTGCGCGTGAAGAATCCCGATGGCTGGATGAGCCGGCGCAGTTTTGCGAGCGGAACGGCGCGCAACCCTTCGAGCGAAAGTGCTCCCGCGTCGCGCAGGTTTTCAAGCGACCGTTCGACTGCCTTCCACGAGGTGTTCTGCGTCAGGTACGCGCCGAGTATCACCTCGAACGGCGTCTTCGCCGGCCACCAGTTTTGCGCACCGTATGCCTTCAATAGAAGGTCGTGCATGCGGCGCATCCGCCCTGCGGAATCGGGCCGGCGCTTCACTTCAGTTCCTTGCCGTCTAGATCGTTGGCTGCCCCGGTTCCGGGCGGGTTTTTGAGTTGCAGCTTCCATTCCAGCACCTTGGCGCGAGCGGCCGCGGCCTCGGCCTCAGGAATGTGGCCGGCATGTTGCAGCGAGACCGAAAGCGCGGTGTGCGCCAGTGGGTCGTCGGGCGTAAGCATGGTAAGCGCAAGCGCCGCCGCAATCGACTGCTCGAGCCGCCCGGCATCGCGCAGCGCGCGCACCAGACCGTGATGCGCCTCGACGTGTTCGCGATCGGCGTCGATGGCGGCGCGAAAGGCCTGAGCAGCCTGGGCAGGCTGGCCCGCGGCGACCAGTTCGAGGCCGCGTTCAGAGAGGGCGTCGGCAGTAGGTGTATCCGGGATGGTCACGATCTTAATTAGGATAAGCGTTGAGGAGAGGTAGATGAAGAGCCATACCGAATACCTGGTATTTGAGACACGAAAGCGGCGGGAGATGGTGCATATCACCGACGAGGTTGAGCAGATCGTAAGTCGCAGCGGCGTGAAAGACGGGCTTTGCTTCGTTTCGCCGATGCACATCACCGCTGCCATTTACGTGAACGATCTTGAGAGCGGACTGATTGAAGACATCGGCAAGTGGCTCGAAGAGCTGGCGCCGGCGCGGCCCGACTATAAGCACCACCAGACCGGCGAAGACAACGGTGATGCGCACCTGAAATCGCTGCTGCTGCACCATGAGACAACTCTGCCGGTGACCAACGGCAGACTTGACCTTGGCACCTGGCAACGTGTCTTTTACGCGGAATTCGACGGCCAGCGCCGCAAACGCGTGATCGTGAAAGTGCTGGGAGTGGAGTAAGAGAGCAGCAAGTCAGCAAGTCAGCGAGTCAGCACAGTGCCGAAGTGCGCCCGCTATAAACAAGTCGGCTTCACAATGAAATCCCAACCCGCAAGGCCTCCATCGTCCAAACGCTGCCCCGCTGACTTGCTGACCTGCTGACTTGCTTATTCGTCCGTAATCTTGCGCCACGCGCCAGTCTGCGCCGGCGGCGCGGCCTGCGCGGGCGCGGCGAAATCGATCTTTGTGCGCGGCAAAACCACCAGATCGACGCGGCGGTTTTCGGCGCGGCCCTGGGGCGTGTCATTCGTTGCCACCGGATGGAACTCGGCGTATCCGGCAGCCGAGATCCGGTCGGGCGCAATCAGCTTCTGATCGAGAATCAGGCGCGCAATGCGCGTGGCGCGCGCCGACGATAGTTCCCAGTTCGAATCGAACTCGGAGTTATGAATCGGCACATTGTCGGTGTGGCCTTCGATGCGCAAGTCGTAAGGCGTCGCGCCCAGCCGCGCCGCAATCCGCCGCAGCGTCGGCAAGGTCTCGGGCTTGGGCGTGGCTGAGCCTGAGGCGAAAAAACCCGCTTCGCGCAGGCTGATAACCAGTCCATCCCGCCTCATTTCGATGGAGACCGTGTGCGTCGCCACCTGGTCGGAGAGCGCCTGGGTCAGATCGCGGCGGATGCGCTCAAGATCGTCTTTGACCGCGGCCGCAGAAAGCACAGCTTCGCCCATCACCATATTCATGGGCACAACGGGGTGGTCGCCGGTTGCGGCCGCGCCGGCCGGGTCTGTCGGCTTGCGCGTGGCCCCGGGAAAGATGCCCAGCGTGCGAAAACCCGCATCGATAGCCGCTGAAACATCCTGCTGCTTCTTCCTGTCGGCGTTGGCTGAGGCGTAAAGAACCACGAAAAAGGCGAACAGCAGCGTGATGAAGTCGGCATAGGAGACCAGCCATCGGTCGTGGCTCACGCGGCTGCGCTGCACCCGCGCTCTCATGCCGCCCGCTCCTGTTTTTCCCGCGCCAGGTCGTCGACGAAACCGGCCAGCTTGATCTCGATCATGCGCGGATTGAGCCCCTCGAGGATCGAGATCACGCCCTCCAGCATCATCTCGCGCCGGCGGTGGCCTTCCCGAATGCGGAGCCGCATCTTGCCGGCGAATGGCAAAAAGAAGAGATTGGCAATGCCCACACCGTAGATGGTGGACACAAAAGCCACGGCGATGCCGCGGCCCACCTCCTGCATATCGTCGAGATGGTGCATCACCTGGATCAAGCCGAGCACTGCGCCCAGAATGCCGATGGTGGGCGAAAATCCACCCGCCGATTCGAATACCGCCGGAAGCCTCTCCTCGTCTTCGGTTATCGAGTCGAGACTCACACGCATGATCTTGCGCAGCTCGGCGGGCTCGGTGCCGTCCACCGCCAGCATCAGGGTCTGTTTCAAATAGGGATCTTGAATGGTCTTGAGATCGGAGTCGAGTGAAACCACGCCCTGGCGGCGAGCCTTGTTGGCAAAGCCGACAAGCAGCTTGATGATCTGGCCTTCCTGCTTGCGCGGTGCGGCAAAGATGTGGCCCAGGCTGCGAAATGCGTCAATGACGGTGGTCAGTGGAAACTGCAGCATCACCGCGCCGAGAGTGCCGCCAAATACGATCAGAGCCGCGGTGGGCTGCAGAATCTGGCCCACATTGCCGCCTTCGATCAGCAGACCGGTCACGATTCCAGCCACCGCCAGAAGTACTCCGCCAATGCTCGCTTTATCCATAAATTGCACCTCGGCCCAGGCGGCAGATGCAGCGCGATTGCCAGGAAGCGATTATCCTTCCTGGTCCCCGGTGGGTTTCTTTCCGTCAACAGTAAGGGAATCGGCAACGGCGAGACTGGCCAGCGCCACCACGCGTTCGAGGTCGCCGAAATGGGCCATGCGCCGGCCCACGACGGCCAGCAGCCGCGCGCGATACGCGAGCACCCGCTCGACAACCTCGCCAATCTCCTCGCGCACAATCAGTTTTTCTCCATTGATGAGGGTGAGCATGGTGTCGGGCGAGGCTTCTGCGGTCTTGATAAGGTCGCTGTTGACGACCATCGTGTTGCCATTCAGGCGGGTCAATTCGATCATGCCCATCAACTCCTATGCGGGGCTTATCGGCAGGCTGCGGGCGAAAGTTAAAAAATTAAAATTCGGCCAACAAAAGTGTCCTGTCGGGGACACTCGCCGCAGCCGGATAAAGTCCCAAGGGCAAAGGCCGAAAAACGGGGCAGATGCGACGGTTCCAATTCGAGAGCAGCTACCCATGGACCAATAAAGGGAAGCGCATCCGAACAAGGGCCGCAAATCACCGCATCCAACAAGGAGAACCCCATGTCCCTGGGTGTCTTGAACAACCTCTCCGCGGTGTATGCGGAGAACAACCTGAACAGCACAAACAACAGCCTGAACACAGTCCTGCAGCAGTTGTCCTCGGGTTCGCAGATCAACTCTGGCGCGGACGATGCGGCCGGCCTTTCACTGGTGGACGGCCTTCAGGCCAACCAGATGGCGCTCAACCAATCGGAAACCAACTCTACAGAGGGCGTAGGCCTCCTGCAGGTTGCCGATGGCGCGCTTTCGCAGGTCACCAGCCTGCTCAACCGGGCCGTTACACTGGCTACCGAAGCTTCGAACGGCACGCTGAACACGTCGCAGGACGCGGCCGCCAACCAGGAGTACCAGTCGATCCTGTCGGAAATCGACAATATCGGGTCCACAACCACCTACAACCAGGAAACGGTCTTCGGCAACACCTTCAACATTTACACCGGCGACTCAACAGCGCAAGGCGCTTCAATCGACGCTCTCAACATCACGGGGTTGAGTTCAGCCAATGTGGGAGCGACTGCCGGCACGATGAGCTATTCCACAGGCACGAGCGAGTTCATCGATCTGGGTGTCGGCGGCGGCGGCACCGGAAATGCGCAGTCGACGGACGATGTGACGGGTTCGCTGGATTTCACGACCGGCATCGCCAATGACGGTGGTACGATCGTGGACTCGACAGCGACTGTGGCCACGCCCGACGCGGGCACTACAGCTGAGAGCATATCGTCCTTTATCAGCAGCATCAACGGTTCCGGCCTCGGCGTGACGGCTTCGTTCGCCACTGAGGGCGGCGACACCGGCATTTTGATCACCGGCAACTTTAACGACACTACCTCGGACGCGATCCCGCCGGTCACCACCTACGACCAAACTCCGGCTGCGGTCGGGCAGGTCATGGTCGAGCAGGGAGCAAACGACCCCGCGTTGACTGACACATCCACCGGTGCCAGCCCAGCGACTCCAACGGGAGAATCCTCGGGAACCGCTACCATCAGCTATACCGCTTCTGCCGGGCAGAACCTGAGCGGCACCGATCTGTCCAACTCTGCCGATGCCCAAACGGCCCTCACCGATTTGAACTCTTCGATTGCCGACGTGGCAGCGCAGGACGGCTACGTGGGCGCCCAAATCAACACGCTGAACGCAGTCAGCTCTGTGCTCAGCACACAGTCAGAAAACGTGCAGTCTGCACAGAACGCAGTGCAGGCCACCGACTACGCGTCGGCAACCTCCAACATGTCCAAGTACGAGATTCTGAGCCAGACCGGTATCGCGGCCCTGGCCCAGGCCAACTCCCAGCAACAGGACGTGCTGAAACTGTTGCAGTAAACCCGCGAACCCGGGAGCAGGTAAGCTGCCGGGCCCAAATCAGGCTGAGGCCCCGGCCCGGAATGCTTAGAGCCGGAGCAAACCAATCGCCGGTTGGCGCAAACCAGGGCAGGGCGTCCGCGAAGGGCGCCCTGTTCTGCGTTTGGACGCTCGTCAAGCCGTCATGAGCCGTTTCCAATTCGCCGATCAGGCATCTGGTCTGAAGGCTGCTTCAGACATCGCGGGGAGGTTCAAATGGGCACAGTAGGCCTGAGCTTCGGCTCGCCGACCAGCGGTACCGGGTTCAACGTGAGCACAACCGTCTCTGAGATCGTGGCGAATCTGCAGAATGTCGAGACTCCGTGGCATAGCCAGTTAACCTCGCTGGAGAGCCAGGACACGGTCATCTCAAGCCTGGGAACCCTGGTCTCAAACCTTTCAAATGACATCAGCTCGTTGACCGACTTTAATGGCATCCTCGCAGAAAAAACGGGCTCGAGCTCGAACACCAACGTACTCGAGCTGACCTCGGCATCGACTTCGGCCGTAGCCGGAACCCATACGGTCACGGTCAACAACCTCGCCTCAACCTCCAGCGGCTATCTCGCCGAAATCGCCAACGCCTCCGATACTCTCTCCGGAGCAGTCACGTTACAGGTAGGTTCGAACGGCCAGTCGCAGACCTTCGCCCTTGACTCATCAGACGACACGCTCGCCGGTCTGGCAGCAGCCATCAACTCCTCAAATGTCGGAATCGACGCCAGCGTGCTGACCGACGCCACGGGTTCTAGATTGAGTCTGGTCTCAGGTACCTCTGGCGCCGATGGAAACATCGTTGTATCGGATAACTCCCTTACTGCCCCGGTCTCCAATACTCTTGGCGCCAGCGTCACTGCAGGATCCAGCTCCGTTACGTCTTCGGCGACGCTCTCTCCGGTTTCGAGTTCGAGCGAACCACTGACCGGAACGCTATCCATCACAGTCGGCAACGGCACAGAGCAGACTATCTACCTGGGCAACTCGACCGATTCCGGCGCACCTTCCGGCGCCCTCGACACCGGAACCTCGACGAACACTTTATCGAGCGTCGAAAGCTTCATCAATTCGAACTCCTCGAGCCTCGGCGTCAAGGCCTCGATCGTAACCAACAGCGATGGTACTGCGAGCCTCCAACTGACTTCGGCCACCACCGGTAGCGCGGGCACGCTGGCGGTTGACTCCGGTCTCGAAGACAGCGCAACGTCGCTGGCCTACACTTCCGCGGTAACTGGCTCGAACGCCAGCCTGACCGTGGACGGCGTTAACCTCGCCAGCGCTTCCAACACAGTCACTAATCTGATTCCCGGCGTCACCTTCCAGCTGCTCTCCGCCTCTTCCGACCCGGTGCAGGTGGTCATCGGCAACGACAACGCCGACGTCGAGAGCACAGTGAACCAGTTTGTCAGCGATTACAACTCGCTGGTCAGCGCCATCAACACGCAGGAGGGGAACACCAGCTCTGGCACCGCGGAACCGCTCTTTGGTTCGCCCACTCTTTCTCTGCTCCAGGAACAGATCCTGGGCAGCATCAATACGCAGAACCCCAGCGGCTATCTCGACGCGGTTACCAACGCGAGCAACACGCTTTCGGGTTCGATCACTTTCTCGCCGGCCGATGGCCTGCCCCTGAGTTACTCAGGCACGGCAGGCACCGACGCCACGTCGAGCGCCGGCGCCACAACTTCGACCGGAACCCTGGCACCTATCATGAACTCCGGCGATACACTCTCCGGGTCCATTAGCATCCAGGTAGGCAACGGCACGGCGCAGACCATCAACATGAGCGATGTAAGTACGGCCGAGGGTGGCACGACCCTGTCCGATCTCGCCAACTACATCAATGCTCCTTCTAATTCGTTCGCGTTTTCTGCCGCGGTTACGCCCAGCAGCGGCAGTGGCCCGTATACCCTTACGCTCACATCCGGAACCTCGGGCAGCGCCGGGACCCTGACCGTGACCTCAAACATCACCGACACCAGCCCGCAGACTGTCGATGTTCCTTCGGCCTCGTCTGGCAACGATAACCTTGCCGGCCTGGCCAGCGCGATCAACGCAGCTTACGCCGGGGTTACGGCCAACGTAGTGACCAATTCCTCGGGCTCGCAGCTTGAGATTGTATCCAACACTGAGGGATCGTCCGGAGCGGTTACCGTGACCTCGAACGTGACCGACACATCGACTGACACCGCCCTCGCCTACAACAACGGCGACAGCGACATCAACAACCTCACCAATTTGGGCATCAGCGTTAACGATGACGGCTCGCTGACCTTCGACGTCAGCTCGCTCGACAACGTGCTGAATACCGACTACACCAGCGTGGTTGGATTCTTCCAGAACACCAACGGCTGGGGCCAGACCTTTGCCAATATGCTGAATAACGCAGGCACCAGCTCGCCAACCAGCATCCTGTCGCTGGCCTCGAGCTCGAACAGCAGCATTGAATCGAGCCTCAACGCCGAAATCTCCAAAGAGAACACCACCATATCGGCCGAGCAGTCGAGCCTGACTGCCGAGCTGAACAGCGCCAACGAGATCATGCAGCAGCTGCCGACCGAGCTGAATGGAATGAACGAGCTTTATTCGGCCATCACCGGGTACGACCAGACTAGCAACGGCTAAGGAGCGATGAAAAATGGGAAGTTATCGGCAACATGCATTGGACGGCGCTTCGGCCGTGGACCTGGTGGTCGCGCTGTACGACGGAATCGTGCGATTTCTGTATGCGGCGATGCGTGCCGTCGACCGCGGCGACGCCGAGGGGCGCAGGGTCGCGGTGAAGCGCGCGCTCGACATCATTATTCACCTGCAGGCGCGGCTGCGCATGGATGTGGGTGGGGAGCCGGCGAAGGCGCTGGCCGAATTCTACGCGGCAATCTTTGCGCAGATTCTTCAGGGTTCGCAGTCGGCTTCGAATGCGCGCTTCTCGCACGCCATCGATTGCGTGAAGAGTGTCCGCGAGGCGTGGCGCCAGGTTGCGCTCGATCCGGGCGCAAACGTGGGTGCGATGCGGTTGGCGCAGAGCGGCGGTTTTGCGCCCGCTGACGGCGAGAGTGCCAACCCGTCTGCGAACAAGCCCGTCAACTGGACCGTATAAGCGACGCTGACTCGTTCCTTACCCAAAGCCCTATGCCCCATCCATATCGCAGCTTTATGGCGAAAAGGATGAGAGCCCACAAGCTTCTCAGGCCGACTTGCTGACGCGCTGACTCGCCGTTATCCTGCCACCGTCAGCTCTTCTTCGAGCTGCTGCTTCTGGTAGAGGCTGGCGTAGTAGCCGTCGCGCGCCAGCAGTTCGTCGTGTGCGCCGAGCTCCACGATTCTCCCGCGATTGAGAACCGCGATCTGGTCGGCGTTGCGCACTGTTGAAACGCGGTGCGAGATCAATATCGTGGTCGACGTGGCCGTATAGTTGCGCAGTCCGCCCAGGATGCGCTCCTCAGTGTAGGTATCCACGCTGGCCAGCGCATCGTCGAGAATGAGGATTGCCGGCCTGCGCAGCAGCGCGCGGGCGATGGCCGAGCGCTGTTTCTGCCCGCCTGAAAGCGTGACGCCGCGCTCCCCAACCATGGTTTCGAACCCCTCCGGAAACTCCTCGAACTCCTGCCGGATGCGAGCTGCCTCAGCCGCGCGCAACAGCTCCTCGGCAGTTGCATGCGGCGCGCCGAAAGCCAGGTTCTCGCGTATGGTCTCGCTGAAAAGAAATGTCTCCTGCGGAATCATGCCGATGTTCTGGCGCAGCACCTCGAGCGGGTAATCGGTCACCGGCCGGCCGTCGATGAAAAGCCCTCCCTCGGGCGCATCGTAGAGACGGGGAATGAGATTTACCAGCGTCGTCTTGCCCGAGCCGGTCGGGCCTACGATGGCCAGGCTCGAACCGGCAGGAATCTTGAGCGAGATGTTTTTGAGCACCGGCGTCCCGCCATAGCTGAAGCTGAGGTTGCGGAATTCGATGTCGCCGACGAGCCTGTGCTCTTCTCCAAAGACCGAGACCGCGGAGCTGCCATTATGGATTGCCGGCTCGGCCTCCATCAGCTCGTGGATGCGCTTGACCGACGCGGTGCCGCGCTGGAAGATGTTCACCACCCAGCCTACCGCGATGATGGGCCAGATGAGCTGCAGCATGTAGGTATTAAATCCGATGAAGTCGCCCACCGAGATGCGGTGCTCAATGACCAGGTGTCCGCCGGCCAGTAGCGTAATCACCATTGAAATGCCGAGAATGAATTCGAGCGTGGGCCACAGCATGCCCATGAGCTGCACCAGCCTGAGGGCGCGCGCAATGTACTCGCGATTCAGCTTCTCGAAGCGGCCGATCTCAGATTTCTCCCGCACAAAGGCGCGGATGAGACGCACGCCCGAGTAGTTTTCCTGCGCCTGCGCCGAAATGTCGGAGAAGCTGGCTTGGATGCGCTCAAAACGGGTATGGATGAGGCTGCCGAAATACTGCACCAGGATGCTGGCAATGGGCATGGGCGCCAGCGCCACCAGCGTGAGATAGGGACTGTAGTGCAGCAGGTAAACCAGGGCAAACAGGCTCAGAAAGACGGTGTTCGCACTGTACATCAGCCCCGGGCCAAGCAGCATGCGAACAGCGTTCAGGTCGTTGGTCATGCGGGCCATCAGGTCGCCGGTGCGGTAGCGCTGGTAAAAGCCCGTGTCCTGCGATTCAAGCTTCAAAAACAATTCGTTGCGGATGTCGTATTCGATATCGCGCGAGATGCCGATCAGGATCCAGCGCTGCGCGTAAAGAAAGATCCCCTTGCCCAGCGAAATGGCCACGATGAGGCCGGCAAAAAAGAGGATGCGCTGGTGCGTTGTGCCCCTGGAGATGGTGTCGATGGCGTTGCCCAGCACCCGCGGAAACTGTACCCAGATGATGTTCGTGGCGATGCAGGAGAGCGTGCCCCACAGGTAGCCCCACCGGTAGCGGCGCATGTGCTTGAAGAGCGGGGCCAGGTCGCGAAGCATATACCTCATTCTACGGGGTCGGTCGATTTGCAGCGAAATTCACTCATAATCTCGATGACTCCGGCGATGTGCCGGTTGAATTCGTTGAGCCGGTCGGCGGGAATCCAGTACTCCTGATGGATGCGCGAACCGGCGACCTGGATGGGAAATTGTTTCAGGTAGTCGGTTTCGACCTCAAAGCGCACCACGTAGCCGGTACCGCTGTCGCGCGTATTCCAGTCACGTGCAATCTGAGTTGCGTACTCCTCGTTTAGCACGGGGTAGAAGATCGGCTGTTCCGGCAGCCGCGGCGGAAACACTCGCCATCCGCTCTCGCGAATGAGCGCAAGCTCCTTGTTGCCAACGGGACGTTAGAGGGTGGTCAGCTCCATTTGCAGCCATATTATATGGTGCGAGCAAACGCACCAAACAGCGGATGCCCCATAAGCCCGAATCGAACGCCGGACATCCACAAAGCCCTGCGGCCGGCGGATGATTGACGTTGCATTTGGCGGCGCGGGATGATCGGCCCACCATCAG
>Ga0335072_10002817_pt1 | contig 26678 bp, 22 predicted proteins | sample Lox_Sample_21_FD_206725 | JGI IMG/M metagenome (GOLD analysis project Ga0335072, IMG submission 206725) | Soil microbial communities from Loxahatchee National Wildlife Refuge, Florida, United States - Lox_Sample_2.1 | ecosystem: Environmental > Terrestrial > Soil > Wetlands | place: USA...
TGCGCCTGGTCGACCAGTTCCCGGGCGGCGTCGAGGTCGTCGGCGAACTTCGCCTTGGCCCGGCCGAGTTCCATGGCCAGCGCGACCAGCCGCTGCTGCGCGCCGTCGTGCAGGTCACGCTCGATCCGCCGCCGCTCCGCCTCGGCCGCGTCCACCACCCGTTCCCGGCTGGTCTCCAGCTCGATGACGCGGGCAGCCAGGTCCCGGCGCGGGCCGAGGAGGCGGCGGGCCAGCGAATCGTCCACGATGGCCAGGGCACGGGTGAGCTGCGGCGCGGCGAGCAGCACCACGACGCCGAGCACAACGGATATGACCAGGTCGTGCCGGGTGTGCAGCACGGTGTCGCCGAACGTGGGACCGCCGCTCGGCATGGCCGGGCCGTAGGCCGGCAGGAGCACCAGGAGCAGGCCCATCGCCCAGGCCATGATGCTGATCGCGGCCGCTATCGCGCTGACCGGCAGCCGCAGGAACGCGTAGCCGAGCTCGGCCCAGGTCGCGCTCTCGGTCCACATCCGCCAGCGGGGGATGATGCCCCACCGGAACCCGGTCCGGCCGGGCGCGCCCGGGGCCGGCCAGGGCGGGATCTGCGCGCCGGTGAGCAAGGCGAACCTGGCCCGCTCGGCCCGCGCGAACCAGTGGGCCAGCCACACCACCAGGCCCAGGAGCGGGAGCCCGGCCAGCGCGAAGAACAGCCCGCCGAACCCGAAGCCCAGCCCGAACGTGACGATGAAGATGGCCACGAAGCCGACGATCAGGCCGGCCAGGTGCTGGGTCATGGCGAGCCAGGTGCGCGCCGACACCAGGTCGCGGAGCAGGAACATGCTCTGACGCTATGACATCGCCGGCCGGGCGGCCATAAGCCGTACCCCCCGGATCGGGGTGAGGCTAACCCCACCATGGTCCGGGCAGATCACGCCATGGCTTCGGGGGCCTGATGGTCTTGATCTTCCAGGACGGCCTGGCGCTACTCGGTGACCGCGCGTGGCCTCGAGTAGCGCCCGCCGGACCTCAGGTGTTGACCGGGAACCCCAGGTTGACGCCGCCGTGGCTCGGGTCGAGCCAGCGGGAGGTGACCACCTTGCCCCGGGTGTAGAAGTGGATGCCCTCGGTACCGTGCACGTGCGTGTCGCCGAACAGCGAGGCCTTCCACCCGCCGAACGAGTAGTAGGCCATCGGCACCGGGATCGGCACGTTCACGCCGACCATGCCGATCTCGGCTTCGGACACGAACCGGCGGGCCGCTCCCCCGTCGTTGGTGAACACGGCCGTGCCGTTGCCGTAGGGGCTGGTGTTGACCAGGTCCACGGCGTCGGCGTAGGAGGGCGCGCGGAGGACGCTGAGCACCGGGCCGAAGATCTCGTCGGTGTAGCAGCTCATCTGCGGGGTGACGTGGTCCAAGACGCTCGGGCCGAGCCAGAACCCGGTCTGCTCGCCGCCGATAATCGGGTGCACGCGGCCGTCCACGGCCAGCGTGGCTCCCTCGCGGACGCCGCTGTCCAGATAGGAGGCGACCCGGTCGCGGTGCGGGCCGGTGACCAGCGGCCCCATCTCGGAGCGTTCGTCGGTACCGGGCCCGACGCGCAGGTTGGCCACCCGGTCCCTGATCTTCGCGATGAGCTCGTCGCCGATCGGGTCGACGGCCACCACCGCGGAGATCGCCATGCAGCGCTCCCCGGCCGAGCCGAATCCGGCCGACACCGCCGCGTCGGCGGCCAGGTCGAGGTCGGCGTCGGGCAGCACCACCATGTGGTTCTTGGCTCCGCCGAGGGCCTGCACGCGCTTGCCCGCCCTGGTGCCGTTCTCGTACACGTACCGGGCGATGGGCGTGGAACCGACAAAGCTGACCGCTTTGATGTCGGGGTGGCTGAGGATGGCGTCGACCGCCACCTTGTCGCCCTGGACGACGTTGAACACGCCGTCGGGCAGGCCGGCCTCGGCCCACAGCGAGGCGATCAGCAGCGACGCGGAGGGGTCCTTCTCCGACGGCTTGAGCACGAACGTGTTGCCGCACGCGATGGCCAGCGGGTACATCCACATCGGCACCATGGCCGGGAAGTTGAACGGCGTGATGCCGGCCACCACGCCGACCGGCTGCCGGATCGAGTACGAGTCGACGTTGGTGGACACGTTCTCCGAGTAGCCGCCCTTGAGCAGGTGCGGGATGCCGCAGGCGAACTCGACGACCTCCAGCCCCCGGGCCACCTCACCCGCGGCGTCGGAGGCGACCTTGCCGTGCTCCCCGGTGATCAGCTTGGCCAGTTCGGTGGCGTGGTCGCGGACCAGTTCCCGGAACGCGAACAAGGTGGTGGCGCGCTTGGCCAGGCTGACCCGGCGCCAGGTGCGGAACGCGTCCTGGGCCGCGGCGACCGCGAGGTCGACCTCGGCCGGGCTGGCGAAGTCGACCTGGCCGGTCACCTGCCCGGTGGCCGGGTCGTACACGTCGCCGTGCCGCTCGGACTCACCGTCCCAGGGCTTGCCGCCGATCCAGTGAGTAACATGCTTCACTTCGTGGCCTCTTCGTTCACGGCTTGGAGGGCGTCGGTGAGGATGGTCAGGCCCTCCTTGGCCTCGGCCTCGCTCAGGGTCAGCGGCGGCGCCATCCGCAGCGTGGACCCGTACAGGCCGCCCTTGCCGACCAGCAGCCCGCGCTCCTTGGTCGCCTCCAGCGCCCGGGCGGCCAGCGGCGGGCTCGGCTTCCCGGTGGCCGGGTCGACCAGGTCGACGGCGAACATCAGGCCCTTGCCGCGGACCTCGCCGACGATGTCCAGGGTCGCGGCCGCTTCCTTGAGCCCGCTGATGATCAGCTCGCCGGTCACGGCGGCGTTGCGCTGCAGGTCATGGGACAGCAGGTAGTCCAAGGTGGCGTTGCCCGCGGCGGTGGCGATGGGGTTGCCGCCGAAGGTGGAGATGCCGTTGCCGCGGATGCCGTCGAGCAGTTCGGCGCGGGCCACGACGCCGCCGATGGCGAAGCCGTTACCCAGGCCCTTGGCAAACGTCATCGCGTCCGGGGTGATCCCGTGCGCCTGGATCCCCCAGAAATGCTGTCCCGTACGGCCCCAGCCGGTCTGCACCTCGTCGGAGATGAGCAGGATGCCGTGCTCGTCGAGGACCTCCTTGTACGCGGCGAACAGCCCGTCGGGCGCCATGGTGAACCCGCCCACGCCCTGCACCGGCTCGGCCAGCAGGCAGCCGACGTCAGCGGGGTGGATCGCGGCGGTCAGCAGGGCCCGCAGGTCGTCCACGCAGGCCTTGATGTAATCGGCGTCGGACAGGTTGCGGTACTGGGGCAGCTGCCGGTCGGTGCCGTGCAGATAATGAGCACCGAACGGGTCGTGGCTCGACATCTTCCAGGCCGCGACGCCGGTCACCGAGACGGCGCCGAACGAGCGTCCGTGATAGCTCCCTCGCATGGCCAGCACCTGGTTGGCCTTACGGGCCGTGAGGCAAGCCAGCAGCGCGGTCTCGTTCGCCTCGGTGCCGGAGTTGGTGAAGAACACCTTCGCGTCGGGGATGCCCGAGAGCTTGCTGATCTTCTCGGCCAGCTCGATCTGGTTGCGGATGAGGTACAGCGTCGAGGTGTGCACCACCCCGGTGGCGATCTGCCGCTCGACCGCGTCCCGGACCTCGGGGACGTCGTAGCCGAGCATGTTCGTCAGGATGCCGGCGAAGAAGTCGAGGTAGCTGCGACCCTGGCCGTCGGTGACCCGGCAGCCCTGGCCGCTGACGATCTCGATCGGCTCGTCGTAGTAGATCCCGACCCAGTTGGGGATGACCGCGCGATGGCGGGCGAGGAGCTCAGACATGGTCCTCATTGTCCCGGCTCGGAGGCTGGCCTCGGAAGCGACACTGTGTATGTCGTTTGGTCGTGTTCCATACACTGTGTAAATGCTGCCGGCGCTGGACGAAGTGCTCGCCATGGAGGTGTGCCGTCGCGGCCGGCCGGTCGTCGTCGCTGGTACTGACCGGCTGGACACGCCGGTCCGGTGGGTGCACGCGATGGAGCTCACCGACGTGGCCCGGCTGCTCCGGGGCGGCGAGCTGGTGCTCAGCACCGGTATCGCGCTGCCCGACGACGACCGCCTGCTGGCCGCCTACGTCACCGAGCTGGCCGACGTCGGCGTGGCCGGGCTGGCCGTCGAGCTCGGCCGCCGGTACGCCGGGTCGCTGCCGGCCGCGCTGGTCGCCGCGGCGGCGGGGGCCGGGCTGCCGCTGATCGCGTTCGAGCGCGAGGTCGCCTTCATCGAGATCACCGAGGCGGTGCATGCCCGGATCATCGACGCCCAGCTCGACGAGCTGCGGGTCTCCGAGCGCCTGCACGAGATGTTCACCGAGCTGTCGGTGGCCGGGGCCTCGGCGGAGGAGATCGTCCGGCAGACGGCGGCGCTGGCCGGGCGGCCGGTGATCCTGGCCGACCTGTCGCACCGGGTGCTGGCCTTTTCGCCCGGCTCGGCTGACCCGGGCCGGCTGCTGAGCGGCTTTGCGGCCCGGAGCCGTTCGGTGGTCCTGCGTGGCCGGACGGTTTTCAACGAGGCGTCGGGCTGGCTGGTCACGCCGGTGGGCGCGCGGGGCGAGGACTGGGGGCGGGTGATCCTGGTCTGCGGCGGCCCGCCGGCTCCGACCGACACGGTACTGATCGAGCGGGCGGCGACCACGCTAGCGCTGGGCCACCTGCTCACCCGGCACCGGGAGAGCCTGGAGCGGCAGGCCCACCGGACACTGATCAGCGGCATCATCTCGCAGGCGCACGCCGATCCGGCCGAGGCCGCGGTGCGGTCCCGGGCCCTCGGGGTGCCGGTCGACGGACGCCAGCTCATCTCTTTGGTATTGCGGTTCCGCGAGCCGGGGCTCGGCGTCTCGGCGCACGCCCGGGTGCTGGACCTGGCCGACACGGCGGCCGCCGCGGGCCGGGCCGAGCGGATCCCCTCGCTGGTCGGGACGCTGGATGACGACCGCGCCGGCGCCATGCTCTCGCTCCCGCCGCAGGCGGAGCCCGATGACGTGCTGACCCGGCTGGCCATCCGGATCAGGGACCGGGCCCCGGATGCTCTCGTCATCGGGGTGGGGGCGACGGCCGGGTCGATCAGGGACGTCCGCCGCTCCTTCCTGGAGGCCAGCCAGGTCGCCGACGTGGCCGCGTCACGGCTGGATTCCGCTGCGCCGCTGTTCTACCGGCTCCCCGACCTGCGCCTGCGCGGCCTGCTGCACCTGCTGCGCGATGACCCGCGGCTGCAGACGTTCGTGGAGCGGGAACTCGGCACGCTGCTGGCCGACTCGGACGCGGGGCTCCTTGATGTGCTGGCCGCCTACCTGGCCGCCGGCGGCAACAAGGCGGAGGCGGCCAAGGCCTCGCACCTGGCCCGGCCCACGTTCTACGAGCGTCTGCGCCGGATCGAGCGGATCCTGGGCACCGACCTGAGCTCGGCCGAGTCGCGCACCTCCCTGCACGTCGCACTGCTGGCCCTGAACGCCTCCCGGACGGGCGTGGCGGGGCCTCACTGAGGCGTCACCGAGGCGTCACTCAGGCTTCACCGATCCCCGTGAGCCTTGATTCTTCCCCTGTGCGCCTCATTCGCTCACGTATTCCAGGATCCGGAAATTATCGCGGAAGATTCGACTTTAAAGGAGAATTTTGGCGACTATAATTGCCCGGAATCTCCACGGAAGCCCTATCCTCCGCGATTCTGGTACAGGGGAGTCACTATGGGGCGCGAGGGGTGGTCAGCCGGTTTGGGCGGCGAGGGTGGTGTCGCGGGCGAAGCGGCCGGCTTGCGCCACGGCCTGGGCGGCCTCGGGGAGGAAGCTCCAGAAGATGTGGAAGTCGTGGGTGTCGACGGGGAACAGCTCGAAGCGGGCGTCCACCCCGCAGTCCCGGGCGTGATCGGTGAGCTCGCGGGCCTCATCCAGGAGCGGGTCGCCGGTGGCGGCCTGGACCAGCATCGGCGGCAGGCCGGCCAGATCCGCGGACAGCGGGTTGACCAGCGGGTCGTCGGCGGGATGCCCGCTCAGGTAGAGACCGACCGCCGCGCGCCGGAAATCGTCAAGCTCATGCGGCGGGCGGTCACGGCCGATCGCGGTCAGGTCGACCCAGGGGCAGAACAGGATCGCTGCGGCGGGCATGGGGAGATCCTGCTGCTTGACGCTGAGCAGGAATGATAGGACCAGGCTGCAGCCCGACGAGTCACCGGCCACGGCGACCCGGGACGTGCCCCGGTCGAGCATCCACCGGTACGCCCGCACGGCGTCCTGCACCCCGGCCGGGAAGGGATGCTCCGGAGCCAGCCGGTAATCCGGGACCACGACACCGGTCCCGGCCTGCTCGGCCAGGGCGCCGGCCAGCGGCCGGTAGCCGAACGCCGAGCCGGCCACGTGCCCGCCGCCGTGCAGGTACAGCAGGGTGGCGGGTTCCTCGGGCTGGGGCTTGAAAAGGAGTCCCGGCACTCCCCCGGCGTTCACCGATCGCACGCTGACCGCAGGCGGCGGCTCGAACTGGCCGTGCAGGCCCTCGAACCCGATCCGCAGCTCCTGCAGGTCGGCCAGGCTGACCTCGGCGAAGGACTCCCAGTGCCGGGCGATGCGGGCCAGCAGCTCGCCGCCGACCGAGCGCGTCGCGCTGACCGCCTCATCGACGTCGCGCAGGAGGTTCCGCGCCCGGTCGAGCAGGGCTTCGCCCGCTAGGGTGAGCTCGACACGGTGCGTGGACCGCCGCAGCAGGTCACAGCCGACCAGCCGCTCCAGGCTGCGGATCTGGCGGCTCAGTGCGGGCTGGGACAGGTAGAGCCGCGCGGCGGCGCGGCCGAAGTTCAGTTCCTCGGCCACCGCGACGAATGCGCGCAGGTGACGCAGCTCGATGGCGTCTGGCGCCTGGGGCAGCGAGACGACCTCGGCGTTCTCGTCGTCCATGAACCGATTATCGCGCGGCTGGGCCGCCCGTGGTGATGCCGCTTGTGCACGGCTGTCATGCACACTCGGCCTTTCCCTTCGCGATGGTCGCGGTGCCAGCGTGGACAGCATGTCCCGCAACCGGATCGCCGACCTGCAGCTCAGGGGCAGCACCAGCCCGCTGACGGTACGCGTCTTCTGGCCAGGCCAGGCGGCGCCGCAACCGGCCCCGCTGCTGGTGTTCTGCATGGCCGGCGCCGGTGCGGGTTCGCGGGCGGCGGCGGCGTGCCGGAGCCTCAGCGACGACGCTGGCCTGGTGGTGCTGGCCGTGTCCTGCCTGGCGGGCGCGCAGGACGCCACGACCGTGCTGGAATGGGCCGCCGAGCATGCCGCCGAGCTCGGCGCCGATCCCGGACGGCTCTTCGTCGCCGGGCGGGACGCGGGCAGCGCCGTCGCGGACGCCGTCGCGTCGCGGGCGCGGGCGGCCGGGTGGCCTGCCGTGATGCTGCTGGGCGATGAGTATCCGGGGCTGGCGTCGTCCGACTAACGAGAGCGCACATAAGGGAGACCCAGAATGCATGACGCGGCTGGGCGGCCCGGGCTGGCCGACGGCGCGCTCGGCCGGCCGGGAATGAGCACCGCCGATCGTTTCCGCTGGATGGCCCTGGTGGTGCTGTGCACGGGGATGCTGATGATCGTCCTGGACGTCACGGTCGTGAACGTGGCGCTCCCGTCCATCCAGGCCGACCTCGGCTTCTCCCCGACCGGACTGGCCTGGGTGATCAACGCCTACCTGATCGCGTTCGGGGGCCTGCTGCTGCTCGCTGGGCGGCTGGGTGACCTGGCCGGGCGCCGCAACGTCTTCCTGGCCGGGCTGGCCGTCTTCACCCTGGCCTCGATGGTGTGCGGACTGGCCCAGTCACAGGCGATGCTGGTGGGCGCCCGGTTCGTGCAGGGCATCGGCGGGGCGCTGACCTCGGCGGTGATCCTGGGCGTGATCGTGACCCTGTTCCCCGAGCCGCGGGAGATGGCCAAGGCGATCGGCGTCTACGCGTTCGTCGCGTCGGCCGGCGGCGCGGTCGGCCTGCTGGCCGGCGGCATTCTCACCCAGGCCATCAACTGGCACTGGATCTTCTTCGTGAACCTGCCCATCGGCGTGGCCACCGCCGTGCTCGCCCTCCGGGTGGTCCCCCGGGACCGGGGCACGGGACTGCGCCAGGGCGCCGACGTGGCCGGTGCCGTGCTGATCACCGGCGCGATGATGCTGGGCGTCCTGACCATCGTCAAGCCGGCCTCGGAAGACGGCTGGCTGGCCGGACGCACGCTGGCCCTCGGCGGCGGCGCGCTGGCGCTGCTGGCCGGTTTCCTCCTCCGCCAGCGAACCGCGCGGAACCCGCTCATGCCGCTGCGCATCCTGGCCGCCCGCAAGATCGCGGCGGCGAACCTGATCCAGGTGCTCAGTGTGGCGGGCATGTTCGGCATGTTCTTCCTCGGCGCGCTGTACCTGCGCCGCATCCTGGGCTACAGCCCGCTGCACATCGGGCTGGCCTTCCTGCCCGTCGCGGTCGTGATGGGCGCGCTGTCGGTCCGGTACACCGACCGGCTGGCCGCGCGGTTCGGCGCCCGGGCCACCCTCATGGCCGGGCTGGTGCTGATCGCCGCGGCGCTCATCCTGTTCGCCCAGGCGCCGGTCCGCGGCGGGTACGCGCCTCACGACCTGCCGGTCATGGTGCTGATGGGCGCCGGCGCCGGGCTGGCCTTCCCCGCGCTCATGACGGTGGCGATGGCCGGGGCCACCCCGGCCGACGCGGGTCTGGTTTCTGGCCTGGTGAACACCACCGCCCAGGTGGGCGGCGCGCTCGGGCTGGCCGTGCTGGCCACGGTCTCGGCGGGCCGGTCCAGCACGCTGGCGGCCCGCGGGCAAGGCACCATGGCCGCCCTGAACGACGGCTACCACCTGGCCTTCTGGATCGCGGCCAGCCTGGTCGCGGTGGCCATCGTGGTGGCCGGGACGGTGCTGCGGTCCAGCGACTGACGCGGCGCGGGCTCCCCTTCAGCCCGGGCTCCGCTTCGCTTATGGTGCTCATAGGCGAAGTGGAGCCTGCCGTGTACGACCCGCGCGACGAACCCGCCGACGCTGACATCATCGGCAGCGGCGAGGACTTCGGCGCGTTCGCGGCCTCCCGCTGGCCGGGGCTTGTGCGGCTGGCCGGGACCACCCGCTCGCGGCGCGCGCGCATCATCGCCATCGCCGTGCTGGCCGCCGCGGTAACCGCGGCCGCGCTGCTGATCCCGGGTTCACATCGCGCCACCCGGGTCACCGTCCCCGGTGAGCAGGTCGTGGTCACCAATACCACGGCCGGGCTGGGTACCGGCGCGTTCGCGGGCGGCACGGCCGACGGCCAGCAGTGGCAGCTGACGGTCCAGGACATCGCCGATCCGGGCTTCCGGTGCCTGCCCGGAGTCAGCATTGACGGCAACGACGCCGATCCGCTGTTCGCCGAGCCCCGTCCGCTACGGGAATCGCCGGTCGGCGATCCGGCGTTCGTCACGCTCGGATCGGTGCTGCCCGGGGCCGGATTCGCGTTTATCCAGGTCCCCGCCGATGCCGACTGGCTGTGGGCCGATCCGGTGGGCGGATTCCAGCTTGGCGTGGCGCCGGTCACGGTGACCGTGTGCGGACAGCAGTTCCGCCTGGCCGGCTTCGCCTATCCGCTGGCCACGACGCTGCGGATCCACCTGAGCTTCCGCGATCGCCCCGAGGGCAGCTACACCGTGCCCTACGCGTTGTCCGCGCCGCACGCCTCGTCTGACGCCCCGCAGGTCGACGGCATATGGCAGAGCCTGGACGCGGCCCAGGGCCAGGTCGCCTCGGGCACGATCGCCTCCGGCAACGACTTCGGCATCCGCTGGTCGATCCGGGTCACGTTCGGGAAAGCAGGGGATTGCTTCAGCATCATCACCTCGCCTCCTGCCGGCCGCAACGCGGGCGGGCTGCGGCAAGCGGGCTGCGGCCCGATCAGCACGCCGCAAGGCCCGAGCACGATCGTGGTGCTGCCACTCGGGTCTCCTCATCCCGGCATCGTGGGGGTGGGCTACGCGGTATCGGTCGGGGCCGGCATCGATCACCTCACCGCCGAGCTTTCCGACGGCTCGAACGTGTCGGCCCGGCCGCTCGTGGTGGACGGGCGGAGGTACGCCGCGTTCTTCACCCCGGGCCAGCTGCGCATGTTCTGGCTCAACTGGGTCGACGCCGCCGACAGGCCGATCGCGGGCACCACCGGATTGCCCGGCTATGGCTACATCCAGTTCTGGCCGACCGGAGTGCCGGCCATGAAAACCGAGGCATGGTCCACCGGTTGGTCAAGCTAGGCGTCGAGGACCTGGCCGGCGCGCTGGACGACGGGATCCTCGACGCTCCACGGGAAGTTGATCCAGCGGTCGGTGCGCTTCCAGACGTAGTCGCACTTGATCAGGGACTGCGGCTTCTCGTAGATCACTGCCGACCGTACGTCGTCCACGTGGTCCTTGATGAACCGGTAGACGAGTTCCATGGTCCGGCCGGAGTCGGCGACGTCGTCGGCGATCAGCACCTTCTTCTCGGAGAAGTCCACCGCGCTGGGCACCGGCGGCAGCATGACCGGCATGTCGAGCGTGGTGCCCACTCCGTCGTAGAACTCGACGTTCATCACGTGCAGGTTCTTGACCGCGAGCGCATAGCCGAGGGAAGCGGCCAGGAACAGGCCGCCCCGGGCGATCGACAAGATCAGGTCGGGCTCGAAGCCGTCGGCTGCGATGACCGTCGCCAGTTCCCGGGACGCCGCGCCGAACGCCTGCCAGCTCAGATTCTCACGTTCGTCGTCCATAACCGCTCTCATCGACCGTGGTCCTGGTGCCATGGTGTCACGCGGGGGATGCGATGTTGAAGACACAGTTCTCGTAGCCGTGCAACGATCCGGCCTTCTACCGTGCTCTTAGGTGGTGTGGAGCCGGTGGTGACCAACCCTCGCGACGAGCTTGCCGTCGCCGCCCCGACGTCATCAGCTCGGCGGGCCGCGAGGACTTCAGCGCGTTCGCGGCCTCCCGCTGGCCGGGTCTGGTCCGGCTGGCCTTCGGCCTGACCGGGGACCGGTGGCTGGCCGAGGACATGGCCCAGACCGCGCTGGCCCGGGCCTATGTGGCCTGGCGGCGGGTCAGCCGGGCCGACGACCCGGACGCGTACCTGCGCCGCATCCGTCCCGGCCCGTTGGCCCGCCAGGCATAGCCAGAGGCGGATTATCTGACTAAGGTCAGATAATGGATCGGAGCATGATCGAGCAGGTGCGCAGCTTCAATCGGACCGTCACGCAGCGGGTCGGCGCGCTGGACGACGCGTTCCTGTCGCGCGACCGGCCGCTCGGGCAGGCGCGCCTGCTGTGGGAGATCGGCCCGCAGGGCCGTGACGTCAGGCTGCTGCGGGCCCGGCTCGACCTGGACTCCGGTTACCTGAGCCGGCTGCTGCGGTCATTGCAGAACGATGACCTGATACTGGTCGGGCCGAGCGACGCCGATGGACGGGTGCGGACGGCCCGCCTGACCGAACGCGGCCGGGCCGAACACGCCGAGCTCGACAGGCTCTCCGACGACGCGGCCGCGGCCATCCTCGAACCGCTCAGCACCCGGCAGCGGGACCGGCTGATCGTGGCGATGGCCGAGGTCGAGCGGCTCCTGATCGCCTCGGCGGTCCAGATCGGGGTGTGCGATCCCAGGCACCCGGACGCCCGCCACGCCGTCCGGGCCTACCAGGCCGAGCTGTCGCAGCGCTTCGAGCAGGGCTTTGACCCGGCCCGGGGCATCTCCGCCAGCGACGACGAGGTGTCCCCGCCCGCGGGCCTGTTCCTGCTTGCCACCCTGCACGGCGAGCCGGTCGGATGCGGAGTCCTCAAGTTCCACCACGACGCGCCCGCGCATATCAAGCGGATGTGGGTCGCCGCGGCGGTCCGCGGGCTGGGCCTGGGCCGGCGGCTGCTGGCCGAACTGGAGGCGCAGGCCGCGGCGCACGGGGTTCGCACGGTCCAGCTGGAAACCCACCACGCCTTGGGCGAGGCGATCGGCCTGTACCGGACCGCTGGCTACCGCGAGGTCGCGGCGTTCAACGACGAGCCCTACGCCCATCACTGGTTCGAGAAAACGATCGGCGCCTTACCCCGAACCCGCCTCGCGGGCCGCTTCTTCGAGCCGGTTCCGGTAGCTCACCCACCAAGCCCGGTCCCCCGGCGCGAGGTTACCGTTATCGGCCCGCAGCCCGGTGGCCCCGTCGATGAGCTCCCGGACGATGTCGGCCTGTCCGGCGTGCCGGTCGGTCTCGGCGATCATGTGCACCAGGATCCGGTGCAGCGTGACCTCGCGCCGGCCCTCCTGCCACCACGGCACGTAGCCGATCGCGTCCAGCGCCAGCGCGCCGATCGTGGCGTCCGCGTGTGCCCAGGCCCGGTGGTACAGCCCGACGATGTCCTCGCGTGACTCCTCGGGAGTCGCCCACATGTCCGCGTTAGGCTCGGCGCCTTCCTCCAGCCACGACAGCGGCTCGTCGAAGGTCCGGCCGAAGACTTCGCCGAAATAGCCAAGCTCCATGCTGGCCAGGTGCTTGACCAGCCCGAGCAGGTTGGTGCCGGTGGGCACCAACGGGCGCCGGACGTCGTACTCCGGCAGCCCGTCGAGCTTCCACAGCACCACCTCCCGGGCCACCTGCAGGTAGCGGTGGAGGTCCGCCTTGGCGTCCAGGCCGGTCATGTCTGACTGTCCCGTCATCAGGCCAGCCGGGCCGGGAACCCGCCGGTCGCCACCGGTCCCCAGCGCACCGGCGTGACGCGCAGCAGCGACTTGCCCTGCCGCACCTCGGCCCGGCCGTCGACCTGAACCCAGGGGCCGCTGAAATCGTCGGACAGCACGACCACGCTGACCCGCTGGTTGCGGCGCGCGTTACGGGTCTTCGCGCGTTCGGGATAGGTGGCAATGACGATCCGGCCCTCGGCGAGGGCGCAGGTCACCGGCGATGCCTGTGGCTGCCCGTCGGCCCGGGCGGTGATGACGATGGCATGATGCCGGGGCCGGACGAAGTCGAGCAGCTCATCGAGGGTGACTGCGGTGTTCACCGCGATCTGGCGACTCACGGGACCCACGGTAGCAATGGTGGAGTCTTGACCGGGCGGGAGGAGGAAGCCGACGATGACGGTATGTCGGAGCTGCCACCGTGGGCACGTGACGCGCTCGCCGGGGTGTATGACCCTTGCTGCCAGGAGAAGGGTATCTCCGTCATCGACATGGGCCTGGTGCGCTCGGTCCAGGTCGAAGACGGGGTGGCCAAGGTCGAGTTGCTGCTGACCTCCGGCTGGTGCCCGTTCGCGGCGACCGTGCTCACCCAGGTCAAGGACCAGATCGTCAGCCAGCCGGGCATCACCGACGCTGACGTGGAAATCGTCTGGGACGAGGCCTGGACCACCGACCGCCTGTCCCCGCGCGCTCGGAGCATCCTGCGCTTCCTGCCGCCGCCCTCGGCCGTCCCGGACCGGGACGCCTACATCGCCGCCCACAGTCACCCAAAGGAGTAGCCGCCATGATCGACGATGCCTTCGTCTTCGACTGCGTGGCGCACGTCTTCAACTTCGACCCGAAGAACGCGTTCGGCCAGGCCGGCCTGCTGTTCGACAACCACCTGTACGCGTTCCACAACGCGCTTACCCCGGAAAGCGACCGGCACAAGCTGCCGCCCGAGGAGTTCCTGCGGGAGTGGACGCCCTCGGACATCCGCAAGATGGTCTTCGAGGAATCCGACACCGACATGCTGGTGGCGATGCCGCTGCCGCTGACCGACCTGTTCCGCGACGGCCTGTCCCCCTGGGAGGCCTGCGCCGACCTGGCCAGCCGCGACCCGGACCGAACGGTCTTCTGGGGCTCGGTGAACCCGCTCGAGGGCCGCAAGGCGCTGGACCTGATGGAGCGCCAGGTCGGGGAATTCGGCGCCCGCGCGTTCAAGTTCTACAACGTCCGCTATGACTACGGGAAGCCGTACCCGTGGCGGATGGACGACCCGAATATCGCGTTCCCGATCTTCGAGAAGGCGCAGGAACTCGGCGTCAACCTGATCGGCGTGCACAAGGGCGTCCCGCTCGGGCCGCAGCCGATCGAGCACACCCAGACCTGGGACATGGACGGCGCGGCGGCCAACTTCCCCGACATCAACTTCGTCATCTTCCATGTCGGGCTGCCGTTCCTCGACGAGACCTGCTGGCAGCTCATCCGGTACCCGAACCTGTACGCCTCGATCGCGGCCACGATCAACTTCGTGGTGCGGGCGCCCCGGATGTTCGCGGAGATCCTCGGCAAGCTGCTGTTCTGGTGCGGCGAGGACAAGATCATCTACGGCTCGGAGGCGCCGCTGTTCCATCCGCAGTGGGCGCTGCGCGCGTTCATGGACTTCCAGATCCCGGAGGACCTGTGCGCGGGATACGGCTACCCGCAGCTCACCGACCAGGCCAAGCGCAAGATCCTGGGCGAGAACCTGCTGCGCCTGCACGGCATCGACCTGGCCGAGGCGAAGGGCAGGGTCGGCACCACGAGCTAACGGGTAACGACCATTTACCCTGTATACGAAGCTAGTGCCACATTTAACCTGCTGCATCTTGACAAACGACGATTATTTTCACAATATCGTGTCAGTGCGGTATGCGGCTTTGTGATCATGAATGTGCGATCCGTAGTCACTTGCAGCACGCAACAGTTAAGAGAGCGACTGAAGCAGAGGGAATTACACGAACACTCAGCAGGTATGGGAGGGGCCTAGATATGAGTGGAATGGCATTAGAGATTACCGCGGTAATCGTCGTCAGGCTGGTGGTGCGCCGGCCGGCCGCGGTCGGGTCCGGGGCACCGGGCCATAGCTGACGATAGACATCGCGAGCACATTTACCCAGTTCAGGACCATGGCGTCAGCGGTGTCGTCCTCGATGCCCCCCAGACGCAGGCCAGCGGATGGCCTGCTACAGCGCCACGCGATAGGTATCAGGAATCCCGCATACAACCAGTAAACGCGACATGATCGAATGGCGTCCGCAGTCACGGTGAAATCCCAGCGGCCATGACTGTGAGGCATTTCTCCGGTGCGGACTTCATGGCCAGTCGCTTCGTGATTTGTATACAGGCGCGATCGGCCCGCACGGGACCCGGCCGCACTTTATGAGGTTTCAAGCACTTGAGGGGGATGTGGAGAGGTGGCGACGCACGCCTGGCCGTACGCGGTCAGTCGGGACGAGCGATCCGGTTACCAGGCCGTCGTGGTGCCGGAGTTCCTGGCCGACGCCGGACAGGCCTATGTGCTGGAATTCGCGAGCAAGGGGCAGGCAAGCCAGCCTGCCACTGTGATGGTGCGTGAGGTACGCGGCGCGGTCACCGAGCCGCTTTCGCTGGCCTACCGCGTGACGGAGGCCCGCGCCGATCTCGACGGACCCGACGGCCACGATACGGGCGGGGCGGGCCGCACCATGCGGGTCTTCGAGGGACTGGTGCTCCCGGTGCCCGCGGAACAGGTGGCATCGCTCGGCCTCACCGTGGGGGACCTCGACGCGGTCGCCGACATCACCGCCCCGGCCCTGGACAAGCTGCGGACGGCTGGGACGGACCTGGACGCCGAACCCTCGACCGCGATCAGCGTCGGTGACCTGGGCCAGGACGCCCAGCTCCTGGACCTGCAGATGGCCAAGCCATGGGTGGTGCCGGAGTCCAGGGACGCCCGTCCGCCCGAGCCCGCCAAGGCGGACTCCGGGCGACGCGGCCTGATCATCGCGGCCGTCATCGTCTGCACCCTGGCCGCGCTGCTGGCGTGGTACCTCATCCGGCTGCTGCCCCAGTCACCGGCGACCACCCAGGGCTCCGTCCGGCAGTGGTGCAGCGAGCTGCGCAGCGGTCAGGCCGACGATGTGTACCAGCAGTTTTCTGACCGCTACCAGGATTGGACCAGCCTGGCCGTCTTCGAGTCCCGCCTGCTCGGATCGGGTCGCTCCGCGATCTGCACGTCGACGGCGGCCGGAGCCCAGCGCGCATCGCTGTCCCTGCGGGCGACGGACGGCCAGGACCGGACCGTGGACCTGGACGTGCAGAACCAGGGCGGCCAGTGGCGGATAACCGCGATGACGGTCAGCTCCTAGCGGTCGCGGACTCGCCATCCTCGTCGTGCCCGCGAGCCCTCAGCAACCCCCGGCCTGCTCCCGTCATGTGCAGTCCGCTCCTGCCGAACGCTCAGCTGGTCTCGTCGTCGCGTAGGGCGGCGGGCAGGAGGTCGAGCGGGAAGTTCTGGTAGGCGACCGGGACCAGCCAGCGGCGGATGGCCGCCGTGCCGACGGAGGTGTAGGCCGGGACCGTGGTGGCCGGCCAGGGGCCGCCGTGGTGCTGGGCGGGGACCACGGCCACGCCGGTGGGCCAGCCGTTGAACACGATCCGGCCGGCCACGCGCTCCAGGACCGCGACCACGTAGCGGGCCAGATCCAGGTCCTCCGCAGACCCGGCGTCGGCGTGCACGGTGCCGACCAGGTTTCCGGCCAGGGCGGCGAGCACCGGCAGCAGGTCGGCGACGGACGGGTAGGTGATGACCAGCCCGGCCGGGCCGAACCGCTCGCGGGACAGCACCGCGAGGTCGGCGGCGAACTCCTTCAGGCTGAGCTGGAACACCCGCGGCGTGGCCCCCCACGGTCCCGCGCCGGGCCGGCCGACGGCCAGCTCGGTAACGCCAGGATGATCCGCGGCCTCGGCCACCGCGTCCTCGTAGCCGGCGAAGATCCGGCCGGACAGCATCGGCCCGCCCGCGCAGGCGCCGACCGCCTCGGCGATCGCGGACAGCAGCCCCACGTCCTCGGGGACGAAGAGCAGGCCGGGGTTGGTGCAGAACTGACCGGTGCCCAGGGTCAGCGACCCCACGTAGCCGGTGGCCACCTCGGCCGGCCGGGCGAACGCGGCTCCGGGCAGCACCACGGAGGGGTTGACCGAACCGAGCTCGCCGTAGAACGGGATCGGGACCGGCCGCTCCGCGCAGATCCGGGCCAGGGCCAGGCCGCCGGCCGTGGACCCGGTGAACCCGGCCGCCGCGATGTCCGGGTGCCGGAGCAGCCGCAGGCCGGCCTCCACCCCGTGGACCAGGCCGAACGTCCCGGCGGGTGCCCCCGCCGCGGCCAGGGCCGACGTGACTACCTCGGCGGTCACGTCGGAGGTGACCGGATGCGCCTCGTGCGCCTTGACCACGACCGGGCAGCCCGCGGCCAGCGCCGAGGCGGTGTCGCCGCCGGCCACCGAGAACGCGAACGGGAAGTTGGACGCGGCGAACACGGCCACCGGCCCGACCGGGCGGTTTATCCGCCGCAGGTCAGGGATGACCCCCTCGGCGCGGGTCACGACGGCGTCCACATATGTGCCGTCCCGCAGGACGCTCACGAACATCCGCAGCTGAGTGGTGGTGCGGGCCACCTCGCCGATGAGGCGCTCGCCGCCGAGCGCGGTCTCGGTATCGGCGATCGCGGCCAGCTCGCCGGCCCGGTCATCCAGCGCGTCGGCCACCACCGCCAGGGCCCGCGCCCGCTGGGCCAGCGCGGTCCCGGCACCCCAGGCGGGGGCCGCGGCCAGCGCCGCGGCCACGATCGCGTCCACCTGCGCGTCGGTCGTCTCGGCGACCGGCTCCCCCACGGGCTCTCCGGTCCGCGGGTCGAACCCCTGAATCATGCGGCCACCTTACTGTGTACATTACCGGGGATCGGGCTCCGGGTTGCGACCGCGCCTGGCGAGGAAGTCGAAGTCGCAGCCTTCGTTGGCTTGCGTGATGTGCTCGCTGAACAACGCGCCGTAGCCGCGCTCGAACTTCGGCGCCGGGGGATGCCATTGCTCGCGTCGTTGAGCCAGGCTCCGTTCTGACAAATTCAAAGAAAGCTCGCGGGCGCCGACGTCCAGCGTGATGAGGTCCCCGGTCTGGACCAGAGCCAGCGGCCCGCCGACGAACGACTCAGGGGCCACATGCAGCACGCAGGCCCCGTAGCTGGTGCCGCTCATCCGGGCGTCGGAGATCCGCACCATGTCACGGACGCCCTGGGCCAGCAGGTAGTCGGGGATGGGCAGCATGCCGTACTCGGGCATGCCGGGGCCTCCCTTGGGGCCGGCGTTGCGCAGGACCAGGACGGAGTCGGGCGTGATGTTCAGGGCCGGGTCGTTGATCCGTTCCTGCATCTGGTGGTAGTCGTCGAAGACGACCGCCGGGCCGGTGTGCTTGAGCAGGCGAGGTTCGGCCGCGATGTGCTTGATGACCGCGCCGTCGGGCGCGAGGTTCCCGCGCAGCACCGCGACGCCGGCTTCGGCGGCCAGCGCGGTGTCCGGGCTCCGGATGACGTCATCGTGGTAGACGGGTGCTTGCGTTATTTTTTCGCCGAACGGGCCGTCGTTCACCGTAGTCCGGTCCAGGTGCAGCGCCCCGGGCACCTTGGCCAGCTGGCCGAGCAGGGCGGGCAGCCCGCCGGCGTAGTAGAAGTCCTCCATCAGGTACTTCCCGCTCGGCCGGACGTTGGCCAGCCAGGGCACCCGGCGGGAGATGGCGTCGAAGTCGTCCAGGGTCAGCTCCACGCCGGCCCGGCCGGCCATCGCGATCAGGTGGATGAACGCGTTGGTGGAACCGCCGAGCGCGAGCACGGCGGCCACCGCGTCCTCAAACGCCTCGCGGGTCAGGATCTGGTCCGGGGTCAGGCCCTCCCAGGCCATGGCCACGATGCGGCGGCCGGTGGCGGCGGCCATCCGGTAGTGCGCGGAATCGACGGCGGGGATGGAGGCCATCCCGGTCAGGGTCATGCCCAGGGCCTCGGCGGCCGAGGTCATGGTCGAGGCGGTGCCCATCGTCATGCAGTGACCCGGGGAGCGGGCGATGCCGCACTCCAGGTCGGCCAGCTCGCAGTCGCCGATCAGCCCGGCCCGCGCGTCATCCCAGAACTTCCACACGTCGGTGCCGCTGCCCACCGGCTGGCCGCGGAAGTTGCCGCGCAGCATGGGGCCCGCGGTCAGGTAGATGGCCGGGATGTTGGCGCTGGCCGCACCCATGAGCAGGCCGGGCGTGGTCTTGTCGCAGCCGCCCATCAGGACCGCGCCGTCGGCCGGGTAGGAGCGCAGCAGTTCCTCGGTCTCCATGGCCAGCAGGTTCCGGTACATCATCGGGGTGGGCTTCTGGAACGTCTCGCTGAGGGTGGCGACCGGCATCTCGACCGGGAACCCGCCGCCCTCGAGCACGCCCCGCTTGACCTGCTCGGCCCGCTGGCGCAGGTGCATGTGGCAGGGGTTCAGCTCCGACCAGGTGTTGAGGATGAGGATGAGCGGCTTGCCCAGGTGCTCTTCCGGCTCGACGCCGAGCTGGCGCATTCTCGAGCGGTGGCCGAAGGCCCGCAGCCCGGAGGTCCGCTCGCCGCCGAACCAGCGGAAACTGCGCAGTTCCTCGGGCTGCTTCACTTCATGCCCCAGGAGGTGAGGATCCCGTCGATCTCCGCCTTGATGTGTTCGGGCAGCGGGCGGCTGGGCGGGCGGACGTCGGCCCGGCACAGGCCCAGCTGAGCCAGGGCCTCCTTGACCACGCTGACGTTGTCGGCGCTGCCGTCGGCCAGCCGGAGTTCCTCGAACCGGCGGGCTGCTTCCCAGGCCTGCATGGCGGCGGGGAAGTCGTTGTCGCGCAGGGCGTTGAGCATGGCCAGGGCCAGGGCCGGGCTGACGTTGGCCAGGCCCGAGGTGAAGCCGTGCGCGCCGACCGCCCAGAACGCGGGGGCGGTCAGCTCGGCCGCGCCGGCCAGCCAGGTCACCCGGTCCGGACCGGCGTCCCGGGCCACGGCAGCGAACTTGGTCGCGTCGCGGACGCCGTACTTGACGCCGATCACGTTCGAGCTGCGGTCCACGAGCTGCGCGATGTCGCGGCCGGCCCGGCGCTCGTCCCTGATGTACAGCACGACGCCGAGGTCGGGGACCGCGTCCGCGATGGCGGCGTGGTAGTCGATCCAGCCTTCGGCCGAGATGTACGGGTGTACCGGCTGGTGGATCATGATCATGCGGGCACCATGATCCCGGGCGTGCCGGGCCGACTCGACGGCGGCCGCGATGTCGTGGCCGACGCCGGCCAGGATCTCGGCGCCGTGTCCCCCGCCGCCACGGGCGGCCTTGGCCGCGGTCTCGAGCGCCTGCCGGGCCTCGGCCGGGCTGAGCGCGTAGAACTCGCCGGTGTTGCCGTTCGGGGTGATGACCGAGATGCCGCTGTCGATCAGCCTGCTGATCAGCGTTCCGTAGGTGTCCCAGTCGGGGTTCCCGTCGGCCTGGTAGGGCACGACGGGGACGACCACGGCCGTGGCGAGGGCGCGGCGCAGGGTGCTGGCCGCGACCGGGGTGAGGCTCATTAATGCTGCTCCTGATGTGGTGCTTACGGTGTCGCGGGGAAGTTGCGCTGGACGAAGGAGCTGATGTGAGCGGCGAGCAGTTGCGCGGCCCGGTGGGCGTCGCCGTCCCGGGCGGCGTTCAGTACGCTGCGGTGCTCGGCCGCCTCATGTTCCCAGCTCGGGATGTACCCGTTGAGCCCGGCCGCGAGGTCCTGCCGCCAGGCCGCCGCGCTGACCAGGGCGGTCTGGTCGCGCAGGTCATCCAGCATGCGGACCAGCAGCGGGTTGCCGCAGCCGGCGTACAGCTCGTGGTGGAAGTCGCGGTTGGCCAGGCTGCGCCCGGCCTGGTCGGCCGAGGCGTCGGCCCGGTCCAGGGCGTCGTGCGCGCGCTGCCAGTCGTGCTGCGCGATGACGGCACGGCCGAGGGCCTCGGGCTCCAGCAGCAGGCGCACGTCGTAGATGTGCCGGGCCTGCTCGCCGTCGAAGGTGCGGACAACGGCGCCCCGGTAGGGATGCATGGTGACCAGGCCCGCCCCGGCCAGGGTCTTGAGCGCCTCGCGGACCGGGGTCTTGGACACGCCGAGCACCGTGGCCAGGTCGGTCTCGACCAGGGGCCGCCCGGGCTTGAGCTCGCCGGCCAGGATCGCGTGCTTGATGGCCTCGAGCACGGCCACCGTCCGGGACGGCAGCGCGCCCGCGGCCCCGGTCAGGAACGCCGATCTCGGCGGAGAGCCTGAAATCATGTATCACATCTCATATATGACCGGGTTCCGACCCTACGCCGGGGCGGCGCGGGGTGTCAACCCGGCCGGGGGCGTTACAGTGGGGGTTAGCACGTGGTTGCGCCTAGGGTTCCGCTGGCCGTCCGCTCCTGCTGCGACGACAATCAGGGCGGCCGGGCCTGGACCGAGCGGCGCCGCGACCCGGGATCTATCGGCCTAGGCCCGGGGAACACCTGACGGGAGAGAAGCCCTGAGGGCTCCAGTTCAGCCTGCCTGAGGAGCCCCGTTTGGACCCGTCGACCACCCTCTCGCTCACCGTCACCCTCGCGGTGCTGGCCGCGGCCGTCACGCACGCGGTGTGGAATGCGATCGCGCACGGGATCAAGGACCAGACGCTCGCCTTCGCGCTGATCGGCGTGGGCGGCATCGCGGTATCGATCCCGCTCGTCATCGTGGCCGCCCTGCCCCGGTCGTCGAGCTGGCCGTACCTGCTGGCGTCGGTCGCGATTCACGTGTTCTACGTCCTGCTGCTCATGCAGTGCTACCGGCTGGGCGAGTTCGGCCAGGTCTACCCGCTGGCCCGCGGCATCTCCCCGCTGGTGGTGACGATCCTGGCCGCGGTGTTCGTGCACGAGCACCTGGCGTTCGTCCAGCTGGCCGGGGTGGTGGTCGTCTCGGCCGGGCTGGCCTTCCTGGTGTTCGCCGGCGGCCGACCGGCCCGGGGGGCGTTCCTGGCCGCGGTGGGGACCGGGCTGACCATCGCGGCGTACACGACGGTGGACGGCGTCGGCGTGCGGCTGTCCGCAAGCCCGGTCGGCTACATCGGCTGCCTGATGATCCTGCAGAGCCTGTGCGTGCCGCTGTTCGCGGCGGTCCGGCGGCGCGACGTGCTGCTGAAGCAGCCGCGGCGGATCCTGCTGTCCGGCCTGGCCGCCGGGGCGCTGAGCGTGCTCGCCTACGGGCTGGTGCTATGGGCGCAGACCCGGGGCGCGCTGGCGCCGATCGCCGCGCTGCGCGAGACCAGCGTGATCTTCGGCGCGATCATCGGCACGCTGGTGTTCCGCGAGCCGTTCGGCCGGACCCGGATCACGGCCACCGTCCTGGTCGTGGCCGGCATCGTGCTACTCAACGTGACCTAGGACACCTGGTCGCCCTGGGACGCCTGATCGCCGTGCAGGGCGTCCTGGAGTTCCTTCTCGTCCTCCTTGGACAGGGAGGTCTTCAGGACCGTGCCGCCGTACTTGCTCATCGCCTCGACGGCCTTGTCCGGTGTCACCTTCTCCAGCATCAGGAACAGCGCCGAGGTGCCCGGCTGGACCATGCCTCGCACCTGGTCCTGGAATTGCCGGTCGATGCTGGTCTTGGCGAACTTGCCCATCAGGGCGCCCAGCCCGGCCCCGATGGCCATGCCGAAGACCGGGATGAAGAACAGCAGGCCGAACAGGAATCCCCAGAACAGGCCCCAGCTCGCTCCCTTGGTCATCGGGTGATGGCTGGTCGTGACGTGGTAGCTGCCGTCCTTGTCCCGCGAGATCACCGCGATCGCGTCCGGCTGGATGATCAGTTCGGAGGCCAGCCGCCGGGCCTCGTCGGCTGCTTCGAACGCGGTGGTCTCATCCGGGTACCCGATAGCGATCAGATCAGCCATGACAGCCCCTTCTCTCGGCCTGGTCATTGTGGTCCCGGAGGCCGGGCGTCTGGATCACCCCTCCCGGATGATCCACGCCGGGCTCGCTGCGGGGCGGGTTCAGCCCAGCAGCTCGTCCGCGGCGGCGGCGAACACGGCGGTATGGGCGTCGGCGTCGGCCTCGGTGGTGGCCGGGCACATCAGCGCCATGTTGTGGAACGGCGTCATGAGGATGCCGCGGTTGATCATGTACAAGTGCAGGTACTCGTCGAGTTCGGTGTCGGCGGCGGCCTCGGACTGACCGCCGGTGCGCGGCGGCTCGGGGCAGAACCGGTACTCGGCCCGCGCGCCGAGCTGCACGATGGTCCACGGCAGGCGGCAGCGGTCCAGGACGGACCGCACTCCGGCGGTGAACCGGGTGGCCACCGCGATCATGCCGTCGAAGGCCTCGTCGGTCAGTACTTCCCCCAGGGTGGCCCGCATGGCGGCGGCCGACAGCGCGTTGCCGGCCAGCGTGCCGCCGACGCCGCCGGTGTCCTCGATGTCCGCCGCCGGGTCGGCGAGGATCTGCCGGGCCAACTCGGCGGTCAGGCCGTAGGCGCCGGCCGGGATGCCGCCCGCGATCGACTTGCCGATCGTCACCATGTCCGGCTCCAGGCCCCACGCGGCGGTGCACCCTCCGGGCCCGGCGCTGAACGTATGCGTTTCGTCGTTGATCAGCAGCGTGCCGTGCTGGCGGGTCAGGTCGCGGACGGTGTCCAGGTACCCGGCTTCGGGCAGGACGATGCCGATGTTGGTCAGCGCGGGCTCCATCAGGACGGCCGCGACGTCACCGTGCGACAGCTCACGCTCCAGCGCGGCGGGCTCGTTGAACTCCACCACCCTGGTCGTCTCGCGCGGGTCGACCGGCGCGCCCACGTTGCCTGGTCTTGACTGCGGGCCGGCCTGCGTGGCGACGATGAACGTCTCGTCCACGCTGCCGTGGTAGCAGTAGCTGAACACGGCGATCTTCGGCCGCCTGGTGAGCTGGCGGGCCAGCCGGATCGCCCACCGGTTGGCGTCGGTGGCGGTCAGCGTGAAGCTCCAGTGGGCCACCTTGAAGCGCCGGGTGAGCTCGGCCGCGACCCACGCCGCGTCCCGTGTCGGCAGCATGGTGGTGGCCCCGCCGAGCTCGGCGTACCGTTGCGACACGGCGGCCTGCACCGCCGCGGGCGAGTGCCCGGCCATCGCGCCGGTGTCGCCCAGGCAGAAGTCGATGAACTCGTGACCGTCGATGTCGGTGAGCCGGGCGCCCGAGGCCGTGGCGTGGTACGGCGGGAACCCGCCGGACCACATCCGCATCCAGGTCATCGGCACCCCGCCGAGCAGGTGCTGCCCGGCGGCCGCGAACGCGTCCCGGGAACGGGGAAAACGGTCCCGGTACGCCGCGCGCTCGCGGTCGATCAGCGCGGCGAGACGGCCTCGGTCGATGGTGGTCATGCCGGGGAGACTACGCGGGTTCGGCCGACCCCGCGCGGGCGCAAGAAGGTGCCCGGCGGCGCAGGGTTCCGCCGGGCACCTGGGGCCGATATCCGATCGACCTGTTCCTACCCAGGGGAACGACGCGGACACGGAAATGGATCAAAAAGACTGCCGCACGTAAGTATTTCGTCACAATCAGGAGTTGCCGGTGGGCCTCAGCCGTAGGCCTTGCTGTAGTCCACGGTCAGCCAGTGCTCGGGGGTCATCCGGCACACGATCTGGCCGCCGGTGGGGTTGGCCGAGACGTAGGCGTCGCCGCCCTCGGAGCCGAGGTAGCGCCGGGCCAGGTCCAGCCGCTCGTCGTGGCTGGCCTCCTCGATCGCCACCGGGCCCTCCACGCTGACGTACTTGTAGGGCGGGCGCTCATCCTGGACGCACAGGCTGAACCGGCCCGCCGCCCGGATGGCCGCCGCCTTGCGAGAGTCGCTGCCGGTGATCACGTTCACCAGGCCGCCGGGCTGATAGGAGTACCAGACCGGAACGGCCAGCGGGCCGCCGCCGTCCGGTGCGGCCACGCTGAGCACTCCGACGTGCACTTCGGTCAGGAACTCCTGGCGTTCTTCGCGGGTCATGGTCGCCGACATCGCGTCTCCCGTATCGCTCGGCCCACAGTGGTCAGTCGCAGTCTCGCATCTGCCCGCCTGCGTGCCAGACTTCAGCCATGCTCACGGTCGGAGGGAAGAGGTTATGGTCGAGCCTTACCAAGCGCTGGGCCTGGTGCCCACCATGCGCGGCATCCGCCGCCGCGACGAGATCGGTGTGAACATCGAGCACCTGTCGCACCTGATCAAGGCCGCGTCGTGGCTGTCCAGCCTGGACCTGCCGGTGCGTCTCATCGCCGTCCCGGAAGGCGCGCTGCAGGGGTTCAACGACGAGGTCCTGGACCTGGACCACGAGACGTTCGCCCGCGAGTGCGCGATCGACATTCCCGGCCCCGAGACCGACGCGCTCGGCGCGCTGGCCCGGCAGTGGAACGCGTTCTTGATGGCGCAGGCCAAGGCCCGTCACCCGGAGTTCCCGGGCCGGTTCTTCAACGTCGGCTTCATCCTCAGTCCCGAGGGCGAGGTGATCCTCCGGCACCACAAGGTGGTCCCGCTGCTGCCGGTGGAGCATTCGGTGACCCCGCACAACGTCTGGGACAAGTGGATCGAGCTATACGGCCGCAACCTGGATGCCTTCTACCCGGTGGCCGACACCGAGATCGGCCGGCTGGGGTTCCTGATGGCCAACGAGGGCTCGTACCCGGAGAACGCTCGCGGCCTGGCCATGAACGGCGCCGAGGTGGTGTACCGGGGTCCCTACCCGCACCCGCACGTCGGCAACGGCCTGTTCGAGATCCAGAACCGCGCGCGGGCGCTGGACAACAACTTCTACCTGATCGCCTGCAACGTCGGCACCTACTACCTGCACACCGATTCCGATGTCCCGATCGACACGTTCGGCGGCGGGTCCGCGGTGATCGACTACCGGGGCCAGATCGTCGGCAGGCACGACTACAGCGGCGGCTCGTCGTGGGTGGCCGGGACGGTGGACGTCGACGCGTTGCGCAAGTTCCGGGCCAGCGCGCAGTGGGACAACTGGATCAAGGACCTGACCACCGAGCAGTACCAGCTCATCTACGAAGACCCGGTCTACCCGAAGAACCTCTACCTGGACCGCGCCCCCTACACCCATGCGGAGTACCGGCGCGAGGTCATCGACAAGCAGATCGAGCTGATGCACCAACGCGACATCTGGCGGCGGCCGGACAAGGGGTGAAAGTCCAGGCCTGCCGGCCTGAGCGTGCTGGCTGTTGCTCCGGCCGGCGGGCTACGATCCGGATTGGGAGAGAAGATGGCAAGCAGGCGGCGCCGGCTCGACCCGGTGGGGCCATTCGGCAACCCGGACGGGTCACGAGCCGACATCGAGGATGTGATCGGCGAGTTCGTCGACTTCGGCGGCGATCCGGCCTACGGCCACCTCGCGACCCGGGCCAACGACTCCATGGTGCGGGTCATTGTCGGCAAGCTCGGGGCGGGCAAGACGGTCTACCTGCGGCGCCTTCAGGACTTTCAGTCACATCAGGACTCCGTCTACGCCGACCTGCCGCAGCAGAGCCTGCCGAAGACCGAAGTCGTGGTGAAGGCGTGCCAGTGGTTCTCCGACAGCGTCCTGGTCGAGAAGTGGATGCAGATCTGGGACCGCGCGATCATGCGGTCGCTGGCCTCGCATATCCTGCGCCGGCCCGAGTTGCGTCAGCAACTGCGCGATGAGCAGGCTGAGGAAATCGAGCAGTCGTACGCGCGGCTGCTGGATGACTTCCGCCGGCCGCGGACGATCTACAGCCAGGTACGCGACATCATCAACCAGGCGCACTCGGCCCATCAGCTGTCCACCTACCTGGATGATCCGCTCTGGGACGACCTGGAGGATCTGCTCGGCGAGGTGATCGGCCAGTGCAAGCCGATCTATTTCTACCTCGACGCGGTGGACGAGGAGTTCAGCCATGCCCCGATGTACTGGCTGAAGTGCCAGGAAGGG
>Ga0335072_10002818_pt1 | contig 26676 bp, 21 predicted proteins | sample Lox_Sample_21_FD_206725 | JGI IMG/M metagenome (GOLD analysis project Ga0335072, IMG submission 206725) | Soil microbial communities from Loxahatchee National Wildlife Refuge, Florida, United States - Lox_Sample_2.1 | ecosystem: Environmental > Terrestrial > Soil > Wetlands | place: USA...
ACCAATGGCACCAAATCTGCCACGCCGGGCTACAGCCTAACGTACACGGACTACGCGGCCAGCCCGGTTCACCGCTTCTATCAGATGTGGCAGCAGGAAAACTGCAGCCTCGAACACGCCACTTGGGACAATCCTTCCGGTTGCAACGCGAAATTGTTCGCTTGGGTTGAGGCCACCGTCGGTGCCGGCACCAACGGCCTGACCCAAGCCCAATATGCCCAGAGTTACTACGGTCCTTCCTTCAGCGAGTTCTTTACATACCCCGCTGGGTATTCCGCCAGCAACCCGCCGACCGAAACAGAGTGGACCGCGAACGAGTACGCGCTGTACGATTCCGTTCCAACCACCACCGGCGAGGGCTCCACCGCTTTAGGCTTCTACAACGTGCAGCAGGGCGATGTTCCCTATTTCAAGAGCCTGGCGGACACCTACGCCATGAGTGATAACTTCCACCAGTCCGTGGACGGCGGAACGGGCGCCAACCACATTATGTTCGGTCACGCCGATATGATTTGGTTCAGCGACGGCAACGGCCACCCAGAGGTTCCACCCCATAACGTGGCTGTCAATACCAATCCTGCCGGCTACAGCGGAACGGGAACAATTGACCAGATCGAAAATCCGAATCCCGCCCAAGGCACCAATAACTGGTACTCCCAAGACGGCTACGGCTCGGACTACAATGCCGGATACCCGTCGTATGACTGGACAACCACCCAGCCGAATGGTCTTCCCATTATCTACGGTGGCGGTTCCTATAGCGATTGCTCGGACCCGAGCCAGCCCGGCGTCGGCCCGATCCTCGCTTACCTCCACTCGATCGACATTGACCCGCGCTGCCAGCTCGGCCACTACTACTTGCTGAACAACTACAACCCGGGCTACTTCGGCCAGGGTGAAAACGCGTCTCTCGACCAAAACCCGTCCAACACGCCATTTACCGTTCCACCCTCCTCGACACCCAGCATCGGTGATGACATGATCGCCCACGACGTTTTCTGGAAATACTATGGCGACCAATGGAACAACTATGCCGGCAACGCACAGTTGGGGATTGCCGAGGACAAGTACCAACTAAACTGGGGCTACAACGGGCCGACCGCGGACGAGTACTGCAACATCTGCAATCCGTTTCAGTACGACACCTCGATCATGGCCAACGCAGCCGTCCGCAATGCACACATCCAGGACTCGGCAAATCTCTACACCGACATCCAGAACGGCACGCTGCCGGCCGTTTCCATCGTCAAGCCCAGTGGCTACGCCGATGGTCACCCGGCTTCTTCGAAGCTCGATATCTTTGAAGGCTTCGTGAAGAAGATCGTGGATGAGGTCCAGAACTCGCCGTATTGGAATAACACCGCCATCTTCATCACCTTCGACGAAGGCGGCGGCTACTATGATTCTGGCTACGTGCAGCCGCTCGACTTCTTCGGCGACGGCACGCGCATTCCGCTGATCGTCGTCTCGAAGTACTCGACGGGAGGCCGAATCTCACACGTATACTCCGACCATGTCTCCATCGACAAATTCATCGAGCGGAACTGGAATCTGCCACCAGTTACCAACCGTAGCCGCGACAACTTCCCGGATCCGATCGCGGCTCCTTGGAGCCCCTATGTACCTTTGAACAGGCCATCGATTGGTGATCTGTTTGACCTCTTCAACTTTGGGCCGCAATTCCCAGGGTACGGCCGCTAGAAGAGTCCAAACTAACGACCGCGAAGAAATAGCAGAACTGAAAGGCGCTGAAGCCGTGCAGTGGAGGCTTCAGCGCCTTTTCTTTTGCGTTGCGGACAATCAATGACTTGCAGAAAAAGTCCCGGCGCTGGGTTTAGCGTTCCTTACATCCGAGCGTCATCAGATCAGTTGATGAGGCTCACGATGAACTCGTTCAATTTCATCCCATTCACGCTCTTTACAACTTGCATGTTGGCGCCGTCGGCCCCGGAGTGAACAGAATCGATGAGTCCCCCGCCGTCGAATTCCACCTTGGTGGGTTCGACTTCAGACATCCCCGCGGCTTCCGGATTATGCGCGGCCATCACAAATGCGGGCGTGGACCACAGCCACAGTCCCAAGTCGTAGAATTCGTAACGGCACTTGTGCGTCTGAGCCTGCGGGTCAACCATCAAGTAGTAATACAGCGACTCGTTCAGAAGGAAATGCGCCAGCGCAGTCCTCGTAGGCACCAGCGTTTGAGGAGCTGGGAAATACCACTCCAAGTCCGGAGACTCAACTGCATTCAGGAACTGTCCCTGCGCCGAGAGAGTCGCGTCACTGTCGCCCTGAGTGTACAGATCAAGCGTCGTCTGAATCTTACTGTGACGCAGGAGGGATTGCATGGTTTTCGGATCGGCCTTCGCTTGATTCACCAACCAATTGACTCAGACGTTCCGTGAAGCTCTCAGTTTCCTGCTTCGACAACCAGTTTCTGTGCACGGTGGAGAAGATCGAGCTTGTGTTGCTTCTGGGCTTCCATCTCGGCAGGGGACATGGTGGCGGAGTTGTGTTCGATCATGTTAGCAAGGCTCTTGCTGAAAGACTCGTCTAGAGCAGCGACGGCAGCCTGCGCCTTGGGCAATACCTGGTGGAAGTGCTCGATCTCTTCAACGGCGCGCTCGGGGTGGTAGCCGAGGCGGTCGCCGGATTGCATGGCGTCGACGAGCTGATCGGGCGGAGCGGAGACAGGCGTGGTCTGCTGGAGCGCGTCGTAGGCCGCGCGCAAGCGGGTCATGCGGCCGGCGAAACCATCGAGTTCACTGCGCCGCGCTGTGAGGCCGGCGGCGCGGCGCACTTCGATGGTGACTTTCGCCGCGACCTTTTCCGATGGCACCGGGATAATCGTCGTGAGGGTGTTGCCGACAACAGACCAGCCTCTCTCGCCGGGTGAGGCAGCGCGTTTCACCACGGCTCCATTCACGGTGACTGCAGCGGGCGGCCAGTCCGCTGGCAGCCGCAGCTCATAGGCGCGCGCCAGCAGCATACCCGGGAAACTGCCCTGGACGGGTCCGATCTCTACACGGAGCGTATCGCCCGACTGAGTGGCCTTGATAGGTGTGCGGGTGAAGTCGCCTCGCTGGTATTTAACGCCGACACCCGAGTCCTCGTAGACGGAATAAGCGGAACTGGAACCGGGCTGGAGCGGCCATACATTTACAATGAGCGGGTTGACGGGCTTTTCGCCGGTGTAGCGCATGGGCGGTTGCATGGGGACGATGGCGCCCGCGCGGAGATAAACCGGAATCTGGTCAACCGAAAAGTTGCGGGAGAAGCTGCTGCCGGCTTCGTCCGCGACCGCGAAGTGTTTGCCGGTTGGCCACTCGATCCATTCGCCCTTGGGTAGCCAGACATTTTCGGCAGAGAGGCCGGTGATCTTGTCGGAGGCGGTGGCTACGGGCGCGGCCAGCATTTCATCGCCGAAAACATATTCGCCTTTGCTGCTGTAGGCTGCGTTGGCGTCGGGCCAGTCGTAGTAGAGCGGGTGGAGGAAGGCGACGCCGGTGTCGAAGGTTTTCCGGGCTTCGGTGTAGATATAGGGCTGGAGAGCGTAGCGAAGCTGGTAGGCGGAGCGGAGAATATCGGAGTAGGGCTCGGGATAGGCCCAGACGCGGCGATCGGCATCCGGATTCTTGGTGTAGTGGGTGCGAAGGATAGGACTGAATGCGCCGAACTGAACCCAGCGTGTGAAGAGCTCGGGATCGACGACGCCGGGAAGGTGACCCCCGATGTCGTGGCTCCAATAGGCGTACCCGACATTGGCAGCCGTGGCGGTAAACCAGAACTGGAAGCCGAGCTGCTCCCATGACGAGTTGGTGTCACCGGAAAAGCCGACCTGGTAGCGGTGGTTGCCAAGGCCCCCCCAACGATGGAGGATCATCGGGCGTTTGCCCTCGCGCTGCTGGTCGGTGAAGAAGACGTAGTTTAACCACCAGGTGGGCTTAACGTCGGGTATCAAGCTGTGCTGATCTGGCTGCCAGTCGCGCCACCACCAGTCCAGCCACCAGAAGTCCACGCCCTGCCTTTCCAGCGGATGGAGCATCAGATCCGCGTAATTGACGGCGAATTTTTTGTCGGTCGGGTTGAAGGGAACATATTTGCGGGTCGCGGGATCGATGCCCATGGCGCGCGCCATCTCGGGATAAGTCTTTTCCCACGGTTCAATACCGGCCGCAGCATGCACAATGAGCGCGACCTTCAGTCCTTCCTCATGGAGCTTTTTCAGAAATTGACCGGGGTCGGGAAAGAGGAAAGGGTTCCAGGTATAGCCAGTCCAACCCAGCGGGTCATTCTGCCTCGATTGGTCCACCTCGCCGAGCGGCTTGAGTTGCGCTTCGCTAAGATGCCAGGCCGTATCGAGATCGATGACATCGAGGGGGATGTCATTCTCATGGAATCCCTTGACGAGTTCATTGATCTCTTGGTCTGAGTAGTCCCAGTACCTGGACCACCATGCGCCGAAGGCGTAGCGGGGCGGCAGCGGGATGCGGCCGGCGACACGAACGAAGTCGCCCAGCGCTTTGCGATAGTCGTGGCCGTAGCCGAAGAAATACCAGTCGGTATAGGAGCCGGGTTTCTCGCTGGCCGGGCGCTCGATGGCCCACGGCCACGGGCTTTTCTCGCCATCCCGGAAGGTGAAGTCGGTCGAATCGAAGAGCGGGCGGGTGGTGTCGTCGATCACGGCCCAGCCGGAGCGGGAGACCAGACCAGGTTCGAGAGGCTCGCGGAGTTGCGTGCCGCGCGCTCCATCGAGGCTGCGGGCCGTGCCCAGCAAGTTGTCAGGGTCAGCTTGGCCGGGATGCCAGGTAACTGTCTTGTTCCCCATGGTGAGGCTGACTTCCAGAGTTTCGGCGGTGAAACCGGGGCCGCCCGGTGGAAGCGGCTTTCTATCGGGCATTGGCGTATAGGTGAGCTTCAGCGCATCCGTCACGATCGTCAGAGTCCTATGACCGTCGAAGAAAGATTCTTCGAACTTCGGCACCGGAAGATGCCGATTGAGGAAGACCAAGGAACCCCGGTCTTCGAATTTTCCGCTGCCGGACCACTCCATCCGGATGAGTTGTGGCGTCAGGACGGTGAAGCGTGCGTTGCCGAATTCGACGACCGCTTTGGGATCGGCGATTGGATTGTAGAGGCCCTCGGCCTCGGTGGCGTGAACCACCGACGCCGGGAGGGCCGCAGGAGGTGCGGTTCGCGTAGTTTGAGCCGCCGTTGCCAGGTTCATTCCTACCAAGAATCCGATTACGACAAGAAAACGATGCGATTTAGGCACAGTTTAGTGCTCCCCTCAGAACTGGACAGTCACGGCCTCGGAGTTTAGTACAGCTTTGAAAGCCAAGAAGGCCTCGTGCGGCGTGCGACTCTGGACTCCGTGATGCATCTCTCGCGCCTGGGAGTGAATGGTACCGCAGCTCACTCCCCACGACGTTTTTTAGGATTTCGATCTCCAGCGATTTCCGCTCCAGCGTTCGTTCCAACGGCCGGATGCGATGGTCCTTCTCCGCTTCGGCCGCGGCACCGCTTCTCCACCCAAGCGCCGCCATCGCTCCCTGTTCCGGTTCATCCTCCCAGCGATAAAACGGATTGGGTGCGATTTCGTGACGCCGACACGTCCCCGAGACATTCCCGCTCTTAATGCCTTCCTGCACAATCTGCCACTTCTCTTCCGGGGATCGATCTACGCGTGGTTTCCTGCCCATGTTGCCTCCTGTGGGGAGGCCCTGATCTTACCTAACTAAGGTACCCAGTTTTAGCGGGGAGCACTACACGACCCTGTTTAACAGCGTATCGATCCCTGGGCACAAAGCATGTTCTCGTCTCGTTACTCGATACTGAATATGATGTGAAGTTGAGTTCATTATGCTTTCAGTTTCTTTTTTCCAGGGTGGCTTCTCAGCTGTTCAGCGCTTACGTGTTGGAACCACGATCGACGGACACGATCGTTGTGTGCATCAAGGCGAGCAGGATGTTTCTCATGTATTCATATATAGTGTCGCCTCGAAGATTTGCGCAGCGTGTGGAGGCGCGCGCCAATGCAAGTGTTAATCATTGAAGATGACCGCGCAATGGTGGAGTTGCTCCGCAAGGGCCTTGAGGAGGAGAACCACGTAGTCAGCGCCGCTTTCGATGGAGTTTCGGGGCTCGACCTTGGCGAATCGCACCACTTCGATGTCGTCGTCCTGGATTGGATGCTGCCGGAAATGAACGGCCTTGACGTCGCACGGCGCCTGCGAGCGAGAGAACGTCCCGCGCCGATTCTGATGCTCACGGCTCGCGATGCGATTCCTGAGATTGTGAAGGCGCTCAATGCCGGCGCGGATGATTACCTGACCAAACCGTTTTCATTCGCGGAATTCCTGGCCAGGCTACGGGCGCTCGCGCGCCGCCCCGCAAATGTACGTATCCGCCGGCTTGCGGTTGGCGACCTGGCGCTCGACCTCGAGGCGCGCCGAGTGTTTCGTGGACGTCAGGAGATTCACCTTACGCGGACCGAGTACCGCTTGCTTGAATTCCTAATGGAGCGGTCCGGTCGTATTGTCTCCCGACGCGCCATCATCGAAGCGGTTTGGGGGTTCGACGCGACCGTAGAGGAAAACACACTCGATGCCTTCGTACGATTGCTGCGGGCAAAGGTCGATCATGGATACGGCGCAAAGTTGATACGCACGGTGCGCGGGCTCGGATACTGCGTGCGATCAGGGAAGGATGAATGAGGGTTTTGCCGATCGGCGTGCGATTGACGGTTTGGTATTCGCTGATGCTTGCCCTATCGCTGTGCCTGTTTGGAGCGGTTGCCTATCTGTCGATGAGCCACAGCATCATGGTGACGGTGGACGAACAATTGCAGCAGCACCTTCAGGCTGTTCGGGACATTATCAATGACAACGCAGCGTCTGGTGTGCCGGCAATTCAGGACGAGCTTAGGGAATTCGCGGATAGCCTGGGTAAGGGCGCTCGCCTCCGCGTTGCATACGGCGACGGGTTGATCATTTACGCCTCACCTGACATGCAACGAGAGGTCGGGCCGGCGCGTGCTCCAGGGGACTCACGGAAATTTCACATGTTAATTGGCGGCACGCGCTTCTGGCTGGTTCATCAAACGATCTCAGTGAAAGGCGTGGACTACGATGTAGAAGCAGCCGCGTCGACGCAAGTGTTCGATCGCTCGCTCAGCCGTTTTCGCCATCTACTCTATGGAGCGGGGCCTGTGTTTTTGATTGTGGCTGCGCTGGGAGGCTACTGGCTCAGCCGGCGCGCTCTTGTTCCCGTCGATCAGATGATTCAGGCCGCTCGCACCATCGAGGCGCGTGATCTGGAACGCCGTCTGGCGGTCCCTCGCACGGGCGACGAGCTTGAGCGACTCGCAGATACGCTCAACGAAATGCTGAGCCGCCTCGAAGCTTCGTTTCAACGAATGACGCAGTTTACTGCCGACGCCTCACACGAGTTGCGCACGCCCATCTCGGTCATGCGAACGAACGCGGAGATTGCGCTGCGCAGACCGCGGTCCGATGCAGAGTATCGCGAGGCTCTCGCGCGGATATTGGACGAATCCGAAAAGGTATCCCGCCTTATCGAGCAATTACTCCTTCTGGCGCGCGCTGATTCAGGCTTTCCCATCCCGCAAGCGCGCCGGGTGGACCTGAACGCCGCAATGCAAAACGCGTGCCGTGAGGCCAATGTACTGGCGGAAGCGAAGCGTCTGCAATTCCACTGGTCCGTCCCCGACGATCCACTCCATGTCTGGGGAGATTCCACCTCGCTCGAACGCCTCTTCGTGATTCTCCTCGACAACGCCATCAAATACACGGCAAGCGGAGGACAAGTCGATATGCGCCTCCGATCGGACAACGGGTTTGCCGTCACCGACGTGCGCGATACCGGCGCCGGAATTTCGGCGGATGACATCGGGCGCGTCTTCGACCGATTCTATCGCGCCGACCAATCGCGTTCACGGGAATCGGGCGGAGCGGGCCTCGGCCTCGCCATCGGGCGATGGATTGCCGAGGTGCACGGCGGTGAGATTTCCGTCGAAAGCGAGTTGGGCAGGGGATCGACGTTCCATGTAAAGATTCCTCTATCACAAGGGTAAAGCAGCGCGACGTAGGAATCTGCACCCGGATTCGCATCGCTCCGTTGCGGACGCTCCCCGGCTCCGAATCGAAGCGCTACTCCACGTCGTAAACAAAAACCTCGCCGACGCCCCCGTCGGAGACGAAGATGCGGTTCAAATCCTCGCGCACGAAGATCGCGGACGGAATCTGATTATCTGGAATCGCCCGCAGATATTCGCCCGTGCGCAAATCAAACACGAGTACTTCGTGCGCGGTCTCGGCGGCCAGGAATAGGCGGTTCCCATCCACATCAACGGCGAGGTGATCGAAGCGGCCCTTCACGGTGTCCGGCATTTTGCACTTGGTGGAGAGTTTTAGCGGGGCCGCCAGTCCTGCAGCGGTCAGGCCAAGCGCAACAAACGGAAACGCCAGAGCCACATAAAATTTCGGGACCATCCTGGTTCTTCCGTTCCAAACAAGATAAGCGCGTCACGTTTTGCGGGTCATGTAGAAATAGACGGTCGGGGTGACGAACAGCGAAAGAACCATGGCGATCAGGAGACCTCCGATCACGGCAACGGCGAGTGGCTGGAGCATCTGCGATCCAGCGCCGATGGCCAGCGCGAGCGGCAACATTCCGGAAACCGCTGCGATCGCCGTCATTACGATGGGGCGCAGTCTGCGTCGCCCGGCCTGGAAGATCGATTCCGCCGGTGAGAAGCCTGCTGCGCGGAATTTCTCGTCGGCGTCCAGCAGCAAGATGCCGTTCTTAGCCACGATGCCGATCACCATGATCAGACCCATGAACGACGATAGATTGAACGTGATGCCTGCGACGAGCAGGGCGACAAACACGCCCGCCGTCGACAGGACCGCCGAAGCGAGAATGGAAACCGGCGCAGAGAAATTACGGAACTCGAACAGAAGCACAAGGAACACAAATACGATCGCCAGGGCGAGAACAAGTGTGAGATCGCGAAAGGATTGCTGTTGCGTTTGATAAAGGCCGCCGTACTCGATGCGGATGGACGGCGGGATATGCATCTGGGCCAACGCCTCCTGGACGGCTGCGACACCGTGGCCCATATCCAGGCCCTCAAGACGGGCTGTAACGGCCACATAACGCTGCTCGCTATCCTGCAGAATTTCGGTCTGCCCTGGGAGTTCGGTTATCGACGCGAGCGAGCCCAGATTCGCCGACTGGCCGCCGGGGCTGACGAGCATGGTGTTGTTCATCTGCGAGAGCGAAGAGCGGATTTCGGCAGGATAGCGGATGCGGATGGTGTAAGGGCGGTCATTTACGACGACGGGTTGCGCGGTCGTCACGCCATCGAGCATCGCTGTGGCCTCATCGGAGATGTCCTGCGGCGAGAATCCGGCGTGCGAGGCCTTGGCCATGTTCACCTGAAACGAGACTGCCGGTCCGCTGGTGGTGGAATCGATCCCGTTATCGATGTCCACGATTGGATGCACTCCACCCACCTGAATTTTGCCGATCGCTTCAGCCACCCGCGGCGCCCAATCGTTCAGGAGCTTCGCATCTGGAGAAAACATCATGATATCGATCGGCTGGGGAGCGCTGGTGAGGTCGCCAATCGTGTCCTGCAACTTCTGGGTAAACTCAATGTCGACGGCGGGCTCGGCCTGGGAAATTCTCGTTCGGATGTCGTTCATGATCGTCCAAATATCACGGTCGCGATCGGTTTTTAGGTCCGCCGAGATATCGCCGACGTTGGCCTCGGTGACCGCCGCGAGCCCAAGCTGAAGCCCCGTGCGTCGGGAAGTGCTTGCGACCTCTGGAGTCGAACGAACAATTTCCACCATGTGCGAGACCATCCGATTCGTCTCTTCGAGCGAGCTCCCAGGTGGTGTCACGTAATCGAGAATGAAACTGCCCTCATCCATCTTGGGCAGGAGATCTGACCCGATGTGCTGGTAACACAGATAGGAGGTGACGATGAGAGCTGCGGCCAGGACCGGGACCCATACGGGATATTTCAGGCTGCGACGAAACCATCGCTCGTAAAACCGAATTACTTTGCCAAAGTAGCCCTTCATCAAATGCTGCTCCTCCGCTCGCAGCAGAAGGTTCATTTCTCCCTTGCCGGCTTCTTCTCCCGATTCCGTCGAAACCGAATTCTCAGCCCCCCCAACCGCGTCCGCAGAAGGAGGTGCGCTTCCGTGTTCGTGAGGAGTTTCTTCATCGTCCCTCTTTGGCTGCTTGCGCAATAGGTAGAGGCAGAGGGTCGGAGTCCAGGTAAGCGCGAGGGCGAGCGAGGTCAGCAGAGCCGCGCCAATCGTGACAGCCATCGCGCGGAAAAAAACGCCCGTCACACCGATGATTGCAATGAGCGGCAGGAAGACAACGATGGGCGTGAGCGTCGATCCCGCCAAGGCGCCGGAGAGTTCGCGAAGCGTCAGTTGGACTGCCTCGAACCTGCCTTCGCCAGCCTCCCGATGCAGCACGACATTCTCGAGCACGACGATCGCATCGTCGATAATCAGCCCGACCGCGGCGGCCATGCCGCCGAGAGTCATCAGGTTGAAGCTCTCTCCCAGCGTGCGCATCACGATGAACGTCACGAGGAGGCTAATGGGGATTACCATGCCAGCGATGAACGACGTTCCCCAGTCGCGCAGAAACAATACGAGCACCGCCGAGGCCAGCAGGAGGCCGATCAGTATAGCGTCGCGCACGCTTTTGATTGATTCGCCGACGATCCACGATTGATCGTAGAACGTGCTCACGTGCACGCCCGGAGGCAAGTTTTTTTCAATCTGCCCCATTTCCTCCTTTACTTCCGCGGCGACCTGCATAGTGTTGCTGCCGCGCTGACGGTTGACGTTGATGAGGACCGCAGGCTGCCCATTGGCGGTGACAATAGTGAAGTGCGGTTCGAACGAAGTTACGACATTCGCAACGTCGTCCACGTAGATTGGGATGCCAGATGCCGAATTCTTCACGAAGATGTTGCCGAGGTCTTCGGCACTGTGAGCTTGTCCGGTGATTAGTCCCAAATACAACTGGTGATTCTGAGGGAAGAGTCCTGGCGATTGGATGATGTTCGACCGATCGACTGCCGAGAGAAGCTGCGAAACATTTACCGCAGTCGCCCGAAGTTTTGCCGGTTGGGGCACGATGTGGAACTCCGGGACCTGTCCACCCTGGATCAGGACCGTCGATACACCCGAAAGACTTGCGAGGCGCGGCTTCATGACGTAGGTCGCTGTTTCCCAAAGTTGTTGCTGAGAGACGGCATCCGAGGTCAAGCCATAACCCAGGATTGGAAAGCTTGAGAACTCCAGCCGTTCGCTGGTGACTTTCGCGGTCGGCGGCAGCGTCGCCTCGACCCGCACGAGCGCGGCGTTCACGCGCTGCAGAGTTTGAAACATATCCACTCGCCAACTGAAAAAGAGATCAATTTCAGCCGAACCTCGGCTGGTAATCGATCGCACGTCCTGGATTCCCTCGACCCTGCTGACTGCTTCTTCGATCGGGCGTGTAATAGTGACAAGCATCTGATCGATGGGCATCACCCCGTTGTCGACCCCGACGATGATGCGTGGGAAATCCGTGGTGGGGAAAACCGCAATGGGAATACTGAATGCCAGGTAGGCTCCCACCATTGCCAGCGTAACGATCAGAAAGATGATCGACTTGTGCTCGCGTGCAAACCAATAGCGTTCGCCTTCTGCTGCGGACCGTTCCGGTGTATGTGAGTTCGCTCTGGCTGAATTTGGCATCGCTAGTTGCGGGTTCTTAGTCGGTTCCTTGGCCACCGGATGCAGGGCCTCTTGAAACCTTCACCTTCGTGCCATCGGGCAGGCCATAGGCGCCGGTGGTCACCACGTGTTCGCCTCCGCGGAGCCCACTCACGATCTGCACCTCGTCGCCTTCGCGGATTTCGGTTTTGACGCTTGTCAGGTGGGCTTGTCCATCCTGGCCGATCACCATCACCGAGGTTGATCCATCAGGTGCAGTGAGGACCGCCTCTGCCGGCACCACAACGGCGTCTTTCACTGTATTCGCGACAATGCGCAAGCTCACCGTTGACCCAGGCTTCAGTCGTTCGCCCGGATTGGGCGCCTGGACCCACACCTGGACGGTCGTGCTGTTGGGGTCGACCGCGGGACTTACGACCGTCACCTTCCCCGCAGTTTCCGGTTGTCCTCCACCCGGTGAAAACGATGCGGAATCGCCAACATGCAATTGCGCGGCTTGCTGAGGCGAAACGTAGGCGCGTGCGACCACCGAAGACAAATCCATTATCGTGAGAATTGGTGATCCACTGGGTGGGGTTTCTCCGGCGTAATATGGCCTGTCTGCCACCACACCGTTGATGGGGCTCACAATCTTCGTGTAGTTCAGTTGTGCTTCTGCGCTGACCGTTTTGCCTTTGGCCGCGGTCACCTGTCCCGCGGCAGCTTTCAAGTTGTAGGCCTTCTGAGCGAGGTCGTACTGATTGCGAGCCTGCGTAAGAGCGATGCTCGCATCCTCGACATCCCTTGCCGCCATGGCCCCTTGCTCGTAGAGGGTTTCGCGGCTGTCGTAGAGTTTTTGCGTAGCATCCAGTTGCTCCTTCGCAACCTGAAGGTCTTGCGACGCGCTTTGGAGCGCGTTCTTGTAGCCTGCTTCGGCCTGCTCGTATCCGCCTTGACTCTCCGTCAGGGCGCCGACCAAATCCTGGTTCTCGAGCTCCGCCAGCAACTGCCCGGCCCGGACCTCGCTGCCCCGCTGCACGTAAAACTTTTTGATTGGCGCCGTCAACCTCGGCACAATCGCCGCTTGATCGAGCGGATAAAGGATCGCGTCCGTTTGGATCGTAGACTGAATCGTCTTGCTTTCCACGATGGTCGCCTGCACCGTCACAACCGGTGCCGCTTCCTGTTCGTTTTTCGACGAGCATGAGGCCAATGGGCTGGCAGTTACGATGAGAGCGGCCGTAAGGAAAGGCGCCCAACCCGAGCGATGATTCAACAGTTTTATTGATATGGGTATCGATGAGTCAGCCTGTTTCATCATTCCTCGCCACCGCACGGAAGATTCAGAAGCTGCCTGTCACGGTTTGCAGTGTCGCCAGAGCCACTCGATAGCGCATCTCCGCATCGGTGTACGCATTCCTGGCCTGCGTCAAAGCATTTTCCGCAATCACCACCTCAAGTGCCGTCGACTCGCCCGCTTTATACCTCAAATTGATCAGGCGGAGGCTCTCCGCCGCAAGATCAACCGTGCCGCGCGATTGGTTCACATCAGTACGCGCAACCGCCGCTTCGTTGTATGAGCCATAGAGATTGCTGAGGAGTTGCCGCTGCGTCTGGCTCAGGTCAAACCGCGCCTGCTCTCGTTGATATTCGGCTTGGTGAAGCTTGCTGCGCAGCGTTCCCCAATCCCACACCGGTACGTTCACTCCTACGGTTATGAAATAACCGAGGTTCGGCAGGGAGCCAGCCTTGGCTTCTCCAACATTGACGCTGTGCAGAGCAAAGGAATTCGCTTCGATTCCGTAGATACTGTCTGTGTAAAACGCCGGTAGAAACGCGCCCTTTGCAGCGGAGACCCCCAGATTCGCCTCTCTCAGAGACTCAAATGCCACGCGCAGGTCCGGATTTTCATGTTCGGCCATTCTTTCCGTTTCCGAAAATGGAGGCAAGGCAAGGGGCGAGTCCAGATCATCCACGATCGTGAAATTCTCGTTCAAAATCGGAAAGAGGAGGACGGCGAGATTCATGCGCGCCGACTCCATCGCAAGGCTGGCGTCTTCGAACGCTTGCTCGGCCTGCCGATACTGAATCTCTGCCTGCACGACGTCGCTGTGTGCGGATTGGCCGACGCGCTCCGCATCCTGGGTGATGGCATAGAAATGTTGAGCCGTATCGCGAGCTTCCTGTGCGGCGGCATACCTGCGCTGGGAGACGGCCAGCTCGTAATACAATCTCGTGACGGTGAGCGTCAACCCGCGCTTCGCGATTTCGGCCTGCGCATTGGCGATCGCTTCCGCTGCTCGCGCGCGACGAAATCCGGTGCCAAGGTAATTGTTCGGCGAAAGGTCTTCGTGAAGGATTCCCCAGGAACGGTATACGTGGACTCCATCATTCGTCACGAATCTTCCGATCGGGGTTCTCCCGCCGTTTCCCTGGGTCAACAGGGCCTCAGACCTGTAGCTGAACGAGGGCAAAATTGCGTTTCGCGCCTGTAATCGATCCTCTTGCGCGCTCTTTGCGGCAGTCAAGGCAGACTGGAATTGGGCGTCGACTTTTCGCGCCCGCTCGATCGCGTCTTGCAGCGTGATCGTCAATGGCGGAGTGGATTGGTCGGGTCCCAGCGGCTGCACGAGCTGAACCCGAGACTGGTCAGACAATTGGCCTTGGACTAACGCCACGGTTGTCTGCGCGCGAGATTGGGGCGCGACTCCAAGCGCAAAGCCGGCCAACAGGAGAATTAATGGGCGCGGGCTGGCCGCTCTCTCGGATAGTTTGCAGTCTCCGCAATGACCCGGCGTTCGATCCGGTTTTGACCGAGCTAAACTCTTCATCGCGATTCCTCCAGCGTTAATATTGCACTGCTGGCGACGGGCTCAGGCTCAAGGCTTTCGTGCCCAGAGCTTCTAGCCGCACAGCGGAGAATCGCAGGTTAACATCGGAAAATGAAATTTAGCTGAAAAGCCCCAACAAAGTAGGTCTTTAGCCTGATAGATCGGGGCGAAACCGTCAATCGCAACAGATTCGATGCACACTGATTGGGAAATTGGCCAATTCGGTGGGCAAGATTCTAGGAGCGAAATTGCGCTCCTCCGCGTTAAGCCTGGAAGCCGCAGAGTTCGTGAATCCACCCGGGCCAAGGACCGTCTTCTTACTCTCTGCCGAATACAAGCACGTGGAAGGTGTCTGGCACCATACGGAGTGGCCTGGTGTGCAGCGGTGGATTCTCAATGCGTTCCAGTTTCGCGGTCACCAAGAAGACGTTGTGCGTCTTCGGATCGAGCGCCATGGTGCGCGCCCCAAGCTCAGTCGTGACATTTTCCACCACGCTGAATTTGTCAGGCGAGTCCTCGTGAATCACGGTTAAGGTTCCGTCGCGGTTTGAAGCGAACGCGTATTGCGTTCCCGGATCAAACCGTGTGGCATCCACGCCTTCCCCAATTGGCAACGTCGTAATCACTTTGCCCGTATCCGCGTTCATGACCGCCATCAGTTTGTTGCGGCACCCGGAAAAGAGGATACGGTGCTCGGAGTCAATGGCCAGGCCGCTAGGATGCTGGCCAGGGGTCAGCGGCCAGCGATGCGTGATTTTCAAAGTGTGTGAATCAATCTCAACGATTTCGCTTGTACTCTCGATGTTCGCGTAAACATGCCCCTGCCCATCGGAGACCGGAAACTCCGGCTCGCCACCAAGATCGATTCGGCCGACGACTTTCCCGGTCGCTGCGTCCAGGACGGTTGAGGACTTCGAGTCGCCGTTCATTGTGAAGACGCGCTTCGAAATCGGATCGTATACTTCGCCATCGGCGTCCGGGTCTGTGGGCGCGCTGCCGATCACTTTCAATGTTTTCAGATCAAAAATCCAAACCTTGGCAGCTTTTCCGTCGGTGACGAACCCCCGATTGAATTCCGGCACCAGGACGATGCCGTGGATCCCATTCATGCCTCCGATGTCGCCGATGACTGAACCCCTCTCGACATCGACCACGGCTACATGGTCGCCACGGGAAATGAAAAGCCGACCGGTGGCTGGATCAAATTTCAAGTAATCCCAGAAGGTGTTTCCCGGTACGGGTATCGTCTTGATCAAACGGTAGCCTGACGGTCCCGCGGGCGGGACAGCCTTCGCGAATGCTTCACGAGCCATGATCGTCGCGGTGGAGGGGATTCCAAAAGCCATCGCCAGGCAGGCGCAGAAAATCACAGCAAACCTAAGAACTGCCGGTCGAAGCCGACCGGACCGCTTCACGCGCCGATCCATAAACCCTCCTCTTTTTTGGTGGTGTCGATCTCCACGAAACGGAACTAGCTTCGCCCTTGGTGACGCACCTGCATTTTCCGTTATTTTCCGAACGTCCTGAGTCTTAAACCGCGACAAGCCCATTTTTCGCGTGGCGGCTGTCGCAACTATGTTCTTGAAAAATATTTCAGCTGCGCCTGAGACACCTCGCTTCGACAAGTACCCAAGATCTTTTACGCCTTACCTAGAAATGGAACAAGCACCGGTATTTGCACTTGCTCTTAACTTCCCAAGCGGAGAGCGTTGTGCCCAACAGCCTCTCGGTAGACGCGCTGCAAGAGTCCCGACGCAACGCCTTCCCAGTCCTTTATGACTGAATCACAAAAGCGCGCTGTGGAGAAAGTGGCGGGCTTATTGTTCCCCATTGTTCCCGAGTTTACGGCGCCTACGGAAAATGGGAAACCGAACTGATTGAAACGAAGCGAATTAAAAAGAGCTGGAGCCGAGGCCCGGACTTGAACCGGGGACCTGCCGATTACGAATCGGCTGCTCTACCAACTGAGCTACCTCGGCGTGTGTTAAATCCACTTTAGCATCGCTGCAAAAATAGTGTCAAACGCCTCTGCTCCGCGCGCTCACGGTCTTTGCATACTGCGCGAATCGGTTAGTGTGAAAAGGGATACATCATCCAGGCGATCCCGATCGCCACTCCAAGAAACGCCAGAAAAACAAGCAAGGCGTACTTCACCCGTTCCGCGAGTGTCCTATGCGAGAGGCAGGAGAGGGCGGCAGAGACCAACGCCGCGAAAATCACCATCGACCAAAAGTGTGAAAGGTGTGCCATTCCCTACCCGCGCTTCCCACTTGCAATCTCCAGCACGTCGACAATTGCCAGCAGGTTCACCACTCCCGCCGCCGCGATGAGTCGCGTGCCAATATCGCCCGCCGCTAGAGCCATGTCAGATCCCGCTCTTTCCATCACATGTGCCGCGAAATAGAAGCCTCCCGTGGCAATATCAGCAATGAATCCGAGTGCCCCGAACGGTCCTCCGGAGTGAACCGGGAACACATACCCACGCTCCGCGAAGCCTGCAAGCGCGAGTCCCCCTACCGCTACAAAAAACACCGCCGCTCTTCCCCATCGTCCCAGCAACCCGTGCCCCAGGCCGGGAATCAGCCATGCCGACACCGATAGAAAAGGGACAAGCCAAAGCCTGGTTCGCCTGTGCCGTTCCGGTGATTCTTCAACGTGCCCGGTAGAGTTTGTGATAGTTTCGTTCAATCTCGATCAAGCCAGAAGCGGAAGAATTTCTTCCTGCATCGTGCCCGTCACGCGGGCCGTTCGTTCTCCAACGTACATATTCACTTCGGAGCGAATTCCAAATTCAGGCAGATAGATTCCCGGTTCAATGGAAAAACAGGTGCGCGCCGCCACTCGCCGGTCGTCGCGCGTTTCAAGACTGTCCATATTCGCGCCGTTGCCGTGTATGTCCTGTCCGATGCTGTGTCCCGTGCGATGCACGAAATACTTTCCGTACCCAGCCTTGCGAATCGTCTCCCGCGCCACTCGATCGACTTCCCAACCGCAAATCTTTTTGCCACTCGCAACGGATTCGCCGACAAATTCCACGGCGCGGTCGCGCGCCTGTCTCACAATCCCGAAAATCTTCGCGTAGGAATCCGGCACGCGCTTCCCGAGATATCCCATCCACGTGATGTCGTAAAAAACGGCGCCGGGCTGTTTCAGCTTGCCCCACACGTCGAGCAGCAGCAGGTCTCCAGCGCGAATCGGCCGGGACGATGATTCCTTCGGCTCGTAATGCGGATTTCCGTTGTTGGGCTGTATTGCAACGATCGGCGGATCGCCTGCCTCGATTCCCTGCACCTCAAACTGATCCACAATCCATTGCTGCAAGTCGTATTCGCGAATCGGCTCACCATCTCTCACAAACGCCGCCGCGTGCTGAAACGCTTCGTGCACGATCTGGTCGATCAGCTTTCCGGCAGCCAGATGCAATTCCAGTTGCTGCGCGCTCCAGCTCGCCTCGAACGTCTGCACCAGGTCTGCCGATGTCACGACCTTTTTCTTCGCCTTGCGAATCAGCTCGATCGTCCCTGCATCCACCAAGCCAATGTAAGGAATGGAGTTCAGTGGGGAATACTGCATCGCAATCGTCTTTGCTCCTGAAAGCAGTTTCGGCAATGCCCTCTGCAATTCTTCCCAGCCGGAATAGACCTGCTTCTTTCCTGGCAGCGCATCCAGCTTGTCGTTTTCGACCCGGTGCACCAGTTTTCTCGGCTCGCCCTTCGCCGGGATGAAATAGAACCAACGCCGCGTCACCATCTCCCTCTGGTTGAGCCCCAGAATGTGCGCGGCAATCGGGTCGCGATGGTGGTGATCGTAAAAGAGCCAGCCGTCGGTGCGGTTCGCGCGCAGTTCGCCTTGGATGGCCTTGATGTCCAGCACGAATTGCAGCTCCTAACCCTTGCTTCCTGCGGATTTTCCTGAGAGCGCGGCAAGAACTTCGGCCCGCGTCCTTCCCGCAACCTCAATGCGTTTGCTCCGGCTCGCTTCGCCGGCGACGATTCTAACAGCAGCCTTTGGCACGTTCAAACATTCCGCCAGAAACCGGCAAAGCGACTCATTCGCCTTGCCGTCCACCGGCGGAGCCTTCAGCCGGATTTTCACCGCGCCGCTGAATTCTCCTTCGATCTTGTCCCGGCGCCCGCGCGGCGCCACGCGGACCGAAAAAATCACACCCCCGCTTCTCTCTTCGATTTCGATCATCCGATAGTTTTTCTCTGTCCGAACAGCGCCGATCCCACGCGAATCTCCGTCGCACCTTCCTGGATGGCGATCTCGAAATCATGGCTCATTCCCATCGATAGCGCCGGCAGGCGCCGGCCGATTCGCCGCGCAACTTCTTCCCGCAGTTCACGAAGCCGCGCAAAATATGGGCGCACTCGTTCGGCCTCTTCGAAAAATGGAGGAATGGTCATCAATCCCAGCATGTCGATGTGACTGAACGGCGCAATACTCTCCGCAAGTTTCGAAAGCTCTTCCGGGCTCACGCCGGTCTTCGTTTCCTCTCCTCCTAAATGTACTTCGATCAAAATGGGCAGCATCTTTCCTTCAACTGCCGCGGCAGCGTCCAGTCTCTTCGCCAGCGCCAAATCGTCCACCGAGTCGATCCGTCTGAATAGATACGCCGCGCGCCGCGCCTTGTTGCTCTGCAGGTGCCCGATCAGATGCCACACTGCGTCCAGGTCCGTCAGCTTTTCCCGCTTTTCCTCCCACTCTTGCACGCGGTTCTCGCCAAATTGCCGCAGGCCCAGCTCGTAGGCCGCTCGAATCGCTTCTGCAGGAAACGTCTTCGAAACTGCTACCAGTGAAATTTCATCCCTTTTCCGGCCGGACTTCTCCGCCGCGCGCTCGATGCGCTCCCATATTTTCTTCAAATTAGGCCGCAAATCCGTTTCGAATCCCATCTCGGGTCAGGATTCTAGCATGTGCGCGCTGTGCTACACTGAGCGTCAAGACGATGCCCGCGCGCGGAAAATTGATTGTCCTGGAAGGAATCGACGGTTCAGGCAAGCGAACGCAGCTCGAGATGCTCGCCCGCACATGTCTCGACCGCGGCCTTCGCTTTTCGCAGTACGCATTTCCGAACTACTCCGGCTACTTCGGTAAGCTAGTGGCGCGGTTTCTGAACGGCGACTTCGGCTCTCTCGCCGATGTCGATCCCCATTTTTCCTCTCTGCTCTACGCCGGCGACCGCTTCGAATCAAAGCCCGCGATGGAAAAGGATCTCGCCGACGGCCTTCTTCTTCTCGCGGACCGTTACATCGGTTCGAATCTGGCCCATCAGACCGCTCGGGTGCCCCTCGAACACCGCGAAGAATTTCTGGCCTGGCTCAAGCAGCTGGAATATGGCGTCTACTCTCTTCCCGCCGAAGATCTCGTCATCTATCTCTCGCTCCCTCCCCGTGAAGCTCAGCGCCTCATCGAACGCAAGGGCCAGCGCGACTACACGAAACTGCGCCGTGACATTCAAGAAGCAAGCCTTTCACACTTGGAAGCCGCCGCGAGCGTCTACGATCGGCTTGCAACGCAGCCGAATTGGCACAAGATCGACTGCTGGGATTCGTCCCGCCTTACTCTTCGCGCTCCCGAGGAAATTCACAGGGACGTCCTGGCCGCCGTCGACTCACGTGTTCTTTCAGGATTCTCCGCGGTCGGACGTCGTCATGGGCTTTGACGAATTCCTTGGCAACGGGCGCGTGGTCGGCGCACTGCGCGGCATGCTGCGCCGCGGCCGCATGTCAAGTGGCTTGCTCTTTACCGGCCCGCGAGGGATCGGCAAATTCACTCTTGCCCGGATGTTCGCCGAAGCCGCCAATTGCCTCCAGCTCACCGACGATTTTTGCGGCAAGTGTGGAAACTGCGTCCGGATCGCCCGCCTGTCCGACCCCGCTCCTCTCATCGAACGCGGTCTTGCCGAACGGGGTGAAAGCGCCGATGCCGCCACTGTCGAACGATCGCCTCTGATTATCGAGACGCATCCGGACGTCTGGCTTCTCGTTCCCGACCCTGTGCGACTCCGCAATCCCGTCGCTCGCCCAGTTCTCCGTGTCAGCCAATTGCGGGCTGTCCAGCGCGCCGCCTATTTCCTGCCTCAGGCCCGCCGCCGCGTCTTCATCCTCGACGGCGCAGACACCATGCGCTGGAACGATGCTGACGTGTTCCTGAAAATCCTGGAAGAGCCGCCAGAGACAGCCACGCTCATCCTTCTCGCCGAATCCCCGGATTCCCTTCTCCCCACCATTCGCTCCCGCTGCCTGCAATTCCATTTCGCGCCCGTTCCGGTCGCCTCGATCGAGGAATTCCTGTCCCAGCGGACCACCGCGAAAGCCAGGGACCGTAAGCTTGCCGCCGAGCTCTCAGGTGGAAGCCCTGGGGTGGCCGAGACAATCGATTTGGCGGAATCTGCGCGACTGCGCCGGAGCCTCCTCACCTGGATCGAAAAGGCGATAAAGGGCGAGAGCTATGCGGACATATTTGCGGCTTCTGCTCAGATTTCCAAGCAAGAAAAGGAGTCGTTTGAAAATATCCTCGGACTGCTCTACAGTTTACTCACGGACATTCTTGAATCTTCTCAAAGCTCAAAGCTTTCAGCATCCCGAAACCCCGATCTGAGTCCGGAAATTGGGTCTCTAGCTAAGCAGATTCGTTGGGAATGGGTCGTAGAAGCCGTCGGCAAGTTGGACCAACTGGAGAGCCGCCTGCGGCGCAATATCAATCGCCAGCTTGGTCTCGACGCTTATGCCGGTTCTTTGAGCATGCGGTAGCGGCCCGGACATTCGAAAAACTTCCTGGATTTTGCAACCGAATGCCCGGTTCCGTAGTCTTATAACAATAGTGAATTGGGGGAGCTATCATGGTGAATCGGAAATTATTCCGTCCGAATCTTGCTGAAGCAAAAGAAACATTCTCGCCGAGAGCTGTGCAGGCCGCACCGCAGCAGGTTTCCACAATCCCGCAGCGCAAGAAGCCCGCGCCGCCCGAACAAACCCACGCCGAAAACTTTTATTTCGTGAAGCAGATGCAGTCGCGATCCCCCGTTGCCGTTGTACTCAACGACGGGGAAGTTCTTCACGGAGTTGTCGAATGGTACGACCGGGATTGCATCAAGCTGACTCGCTTCGGCAGCCCAAATCTGCTCGTCTACAAGCACTCGATCAAGTATCTCTATAAAGACGGGGATGAAGCGGCGCAAGGCGGTTCCAACGGCCAATAGCAAATTCTAGCTCTACGTCGTAATCGCGCTGGTCGAAGGCCTAACGGGGCCGCTTCCCGCTCTTGCGGAACGGTCCCACAAAAAAAGTCATAAGAGCCTTTGCTACCAGTCTCTCGCCCTCATCGTGCACGTCGCAGTCCACCACGGCGATGTGCCGGCCCATCCGCACTACACGTGCATCCGCAGTCACCACACCGCCTTCTACACCTTCCAGATAGTTAATCTTCAGCTCGATCGTCGCCGTTCGCGTCCCCCTCGGCAGGGCCATGTAGGTCGCCAGCCCCCCGGCCGTATCCACCAGCGCTGCCATTACGCCTCCGTGAACCACTCCATGAATCTGGCGGTGCTGATCCCCCACGCGCATGGTCAGCGCTACGTGCCCATAGTCTGCGTCGGCAACGTCAAACTCAAATTGCCGTGCCGTATTTGACCCACGCAGCCGCGCGCGCATCTCTTCCGCCGTCGTGTGCGGCCGTTTGCGAGGATTCTTTTGTACCTTGTTCGACCCTGCTACCCTCTTCCGGTGAGCCATGTCAGTAAGCGGTGAGCCCTCCATCCAGGGGAATCGCTGCACCGGTCATCCAATCCGATTCGTCCGAAGCCAGATAGACGGCAAGCTCGGCAACATCCTCCGGCGACCCCAATCGGCCGAGCGGAATCTGCCTTGCCCTTTCCAGACGCTCGGCAACCGGGTCCGCCGCCCTCGCCATCGACCGCTTCGCCAATTCCGTCTCCACAATCGACGGGCAGATGCAATTCACGCGGATCTTTTCGTCCGCGTGGTCGAGCGCCATCGCTTTCGTTAGCCCCGTCACCCCCGCCTTCGCCGCACAATAGGCGGCCCGCTCGCGCCTGGCCACCAGCCCCAGCACAGAGCCGATGTTGACGATCGATCCTCCGCCCGCTCTGCGCAAGATAGGCAGTGCCGCGCGCGACACGTTAAACGTTCCCGTCAAATTCACTCCCAGCACGTTCTGCCAGTCGGCGTCGCTGGTCTCCTCCGCCGTAGCCACCACCACCGCCCCCGCGTTGTTCACAATCACGTTCAATCGCCCAAAGTGCTGCTCCGCCTTTGCCAACGCCCTTTCGGCGCTCGCCACTTCCGTTACGTCGCACGCGATCGGCAGCACCTGTCCGCTCGCCTTTCCCACTTCCTGAGCCACCTCATGCAACGGCCCCACGCGCCGGCCCACGATGGCAATCCTCGCGCCCTCTCTCGCGAATGCCAGTGCGCACGCCCGTCCAATTCCAGTCCCGCCTCCTGTCAGGAACGCTGTCTTCTCCGAAAGTCGCGGCATCCCGAAGTCACCTGCCTCGTCTAATGTAGAGCCGGCTCCTAGTATCATCCAAAGGTTTCGCTCAAGCGAGGGCCGCCGCTCTCCTTACGGGATCGTTGCGGTTTCGGCGGATCGGACATCACTCATGCGAATCGGCATCACATGTTATCCCACTTATGGAGGTTCCGGCGTCGTGGCCACCGAGCTCGGCATCGAACTGGCCGCTCGCGGCCACGAGGTTCATTTCATTAGCTACGCGGCCCCGATTCGCCTTGCCGCGTCAACCGAACGCGTCCAGTTTCACGAGGTGGAAGTCACCACATACCCTCTCTTCGACCACCCACCCTACACTCTCGCGCTCGCCACCAAAATGTTCGAAGTCGCCGAAGAGGCCTCTCTCGACCTGCTCCACGTTCATTACGCGATTCCTCACTCCGTTAGCGCCCTACTTGCCCGTATGATGACGTCCCCAAAGCGTCTGCCCTTTATTACCACTCTCCACGGTACGGACATCACTCTGGTCGGCAACGACCGCAGCTATCTCCCCATCACGCGATTCTCAATCGAGCAGAGCGATGGTGTCACCTGCATTTCGCGCTATCTTCGCGACCGCACCGTTCGCGAATTCGAAATTCGCAATCCTATCGAAGTCATCCCCAACTTTGTGAATTGCGATCTCTACAAGCGTCCCGAGGATCTCTCTCCCAAATCCCAATGGGCTCCCCATGGCGAGCCCGTCCTTATGCACCTCTCGAATTTCCGTCCGGTAAAGCGCATCACCGACGTCGTCGAAATTTTTGCCCTCGTCCGACAGCAAATGCCCGCGAAACTCCTCATGATGGGCGATGGTCCCGACCGCGGCGCGGCCGAATACATCGTGCGCAAGAAAAAGCTCCAGAAGGATGTCTTCTTTCTCGGAAAACAGGACCGCGTGCACGAAAAGCTCGGCCTCGCAGACCTGTTTCTTCTTCCAAGCGATCTCGAATCCTTCGGCCTCGCAGCTCTCGAAGCCATGGCTTGTGAAGTACCGGTGATCGCGACCAACGCCGGAGGCATGCCCGAAGTCGTCACCCACGGTGTCGACGGCTATCTAGTCGAACCGCGGGACGTCGAAAGCGCCGCCAGATATGCTCTCGAAATCCTCTCGCGTCCCGACCGCGGCCGGTCGATGGGTGTACAGGCGCGCATCGATGCCCGTCTCAACTACTGTTCGAACGACGTGATTCCTCAATACGAAGAATATTATCGTCGCGTCCTGGAATCTGCTGGTGCAGCTCGGAAAAAATAGGGGAGAGGAATCTTGGACGGAATTCCGCTTCCGTTCTATCTCTCTTCAAATGGGATCGGCTGCAGAGTTTGAATCACGAAATCGACGTCGTCCTGCGTAAAAGTTCCCTGCGTTCCCGCTCTCGTCACAAAAAGAAATCGGAATTGCCTATCCTGATTGTCGAATACGCGCAGTGCCACAGGCCCGCCCTTCGACGGGTCCCCGAATTCGAATCCCCGCGCCTTTTGCCACTCGAAGGAACGAATTCCCGGCTGCGCGTCCACTCCGAAACTGATCTTCCACAGCAGCATCACGTTCGCCCGCATCGCGTCTGATAGAGGCATAAACAGCGACATCTGCGTCGGCGAGGCTGAATACACGTCGCGATAGAGCTCGTAATTGGTCTGCGGGATTGCTCCCTGAAAAACGTTCGTGAGCTTCTCGTAGTTCAATGGATTCAGCTTCTTCAGTTGTCCGAGGGAGTCCGCCTGCTCGTTCGGATCGTAAAACGTGATCGATTGCCCCGAATCGAATTGAAACTCGATTGCCGTCGGCAAATGTACCTCTTTCGGCTCGCCTTTCCATGGGACCCGAAATTCCCACTCGCTCGTTTTCACGAAGGTGGGTTTGTCCTTTGCCTTTGAAAGGTCCGGCAAAGGCGCCGGCGGTGGCAGGGGCACCGGCACATCGTTCAGCCACGGATCGGTTCTCGCCCACATCTTTGCCTCAATGTACGTCAGCGTTTGCAGCCCGTACCGGATGCAGTAGCCCGCCACCGCCAACACGACGACCAACAGAATGATTGCTTCGCGTGAGCTGTCCTTCTTCGGTTTCTCTGTCGGCATTCGCTGGATGCCTTCCGCCAATAGGGATTCTGTCGTCTGGATGGTGCCCGCCATCTGGATGCGATTTCGCGCCGAACGGTTATCTCTACCCTGCATCTTCTAAACCACCGAGAAACCGGTTGCCCGCTATATCCCCGATGGGACCGTCTCCGCAACTTCGGGAATCTCGATGTGTATCTGCGTTCCTTGGCCTTCCTGACTGCGAATATCCATCTGAAATTGGTCGCCGTAAAGCAATCGCAGCCGCTCGTGGACGTTGCTGATTCCGATTCCGCCTCCATAAACTTCTGCCAGACGGTCCGCCGCTATTCCGATTCCGTTGTCCTCGATCTCGATCCGCAGCCGCCCGTCGGCTCGCCGCGTCCGAATGTGGATTTGCCCTCCTTCGAGCCGCGGCGCCAGCCCATGCTTGATCGAGTTCTCCACCATCGGTTGCAGCAGCATGCTGGGCACAAACGCGTCCAGCGTCCCTTCATCAATCTCTTGGAACACGCGCAGTTTGTCCGGCCCGAACCGCGCCACTTCGATATCCAGATAGTCCTCGATGAAGTCCAGCTCGTCGCGCAGCGGCACAAACGTCTCGTGCTTCCGCAACAGTCTCCGCAAGATGTTTGATAACTTCAGCACCACGTCTCGCGCCGCGTCCGGATCGAACCGTATCAGTGACGAGACCGTGTTCAACGTGTTGAACAGAAAGTGCGGATTGATCTGGCTCGTCAGCGCGTCCATGCGCGCCTTCAGCAGCAATTGCTGGTTTTCTTCCAGGTTCATCTCGATCCGCGTGTTGTTCCAGATCTTCACGGCCATAGCCACGCACATCATCGACGACACCACCACCAGAATCATGTACAGCCAGTTCGTCGGCTGGTCGGTGAAGAGCCAGTTCGCCGGTACCGCCGAAGCCAGCTCCAGCCGCCCAATCTCGGCGGCCACCAGTCCAAACAGTGGCAGCATCACCCAGCTCGACTTCCCATAACGGACCGTCCGCCACAGCCATTGCGGAATATTCAGAAATAGGAACGGCCCAAAATGCCAGATGTCTTCTTTTTCCGGCATCACCTCGCGAATCGTCCCGGCAAAGAGCCCGACGAGGGCCGCCACAGGACTCGACAGCCATTCGTGATTCCCAAATGCCGGCAGGCTGATCAGCGAGCCTCCCAGCAACCCCACAATCCTTCCGCCAATCAGCCCCATCAAAAACGCACCCTGGATCATCAAATCAAAGAAGCGATATCCAGCAAGGCGCAGCAGTATTCCGATCGCCAGCGGAGGAGTCAGGAACAGCAGCAGCATCACCTTTTGGTCGGAATCGCGGATTTCGGTGAACAGCAGCTTGCGGAAATGCCGGAAACGAACCAGCAGCGCGGCCAGCGCTGCGGAAAATCCCACGCGCAGCACCAGGGTGAAGAAAAGATTCTGTTCGCCGGCAATTGATGTCATGGCTCTCGCAATTCGCGCTTCTGCACAGTCTCGCGTAACGTTAGCCAAACACCGCC
>Ga0335072_10002820_pt1 | contig 26671 bp, 25 predicted proteins | sample Lox_Sample_21_FD_206725 | JGI IMG/M metagenome (GOLD analysis project Ga0335072, IMG submission 206725) | Soil microbial communities from Loxahatchee National Wildlife Refuge, Florida, United States - Lox_Sample_2.1 | ecosystem: Environmental > Terrestrial > Soil > Wetlands | place: USA...
GTGCGAAGTCAAGAAGACAAGGACACGCTGGCAGACTGAGTTGTTTTCGCTCCTTGTCAAAGACGGGAAGGTAGATTTCGTCCCATGAATCCTTATCCCAGCCCTCGTTCGGATATTGCCGAACGAACTTTTTCCAGAGTTTCGCAGCCGACTTTTTTTCGTCCAATTGGTCAATTCGCTTCAACAGGCGGTAAGGCTCTAATACGAACACCCGGGCGTCCTCGCCATCGCACCGTTTATCTCGCAGGGCAAAATGCATTGCCATCAGCGCTCCGTCTGTCCAGTCCAACAGTCGTGTCGGCCCCTCATGATGCTGCATGAGGAAATACGCATCCCAATCCCAATCATCATCGTAGGAAGTGCGGAACTCGGTAGCATTGCGGATAAATTCTTCGTGGAGATCGTTCTCAATCCTCAGCAGGTTTGATATCGACCTTAGGGGCTCGTTGAGATGGGGCCGATAAAGCTCTGGCCGAAGACTCGTGGCACCATAGTCCTTTGTTTCTCCGCGAAACCAGAGTTCTTTGTGGTTGGGTAAGGACCATTCCTTACGCAGCTTGCTGACTGTCGCGATGAAATCTCCGAGCGAATCAACAGTCGCGTAAGGAGTATTGAGCATTGGCTCACCTCGTGAGTCTTATTAGGCGAATTCTTCACACAGTCTAACGGCAGGTGGCCCACTCAACCGGGTCTGTGCCCCATTCATCGCAGCTTCATCGCGAGGAGCGGGAGTGCCTACAAAGCAGCGGCAAGATCCGGGGAGTGACGTTGCCTCTTTTTCCGCGAAAAGGCGCACAATAGAAATAGAGGGTGTTCTGCCGAGGGCAGACACCCTCTCGGCGTTTCAGGGCTCGCAAACGGGAAACCGCGAAACCGTGAAACGGTGCTGGTGGCCCGTTCGCTCCGTGGGTTTTAGAGCCGTAACTCCTTGCCGCAGAGGAATTTGGCTCTTAAGTCCTTTGGCAAGACGAATTTAGCGCCAAAGGCGACCACTAAGATCCTGAAAATAAAGAATTTATCCACCGAGATACCCGGGGGGGGTGATGACCAGCCTTTGCCCCGCGGGCGGGTGGCTCAGACCCCTGCCCATATCTCGAAGAGAGGTGGGAAAGGAGGTTCGCGCGAGGACTCTTCGTTTTCGGGCAACGGCCGATCTTTTGAGCGGCTGATTCGGTTGTCCTAAGCGGTGGGCGTCGCGTGCGTCGGTGGTCCGGCCTTCGGCCGCGTATACCACCCGAACGCCAGGCAACCGATCGCGATCACAGCCAGCATGCCGAGCCAGGTGAGCCCCGCAAGCGTCTGCACATTCGCGATGCGCGCTTCCACTTCGCGCATGTTGCGGCCGGCAAGCACGAATCCCGGATGCGCTCCGCTCACGCGCTCGACCACGGCCGCGATCCGCACGCCGCTTTCGGTTTGCGAGCCCCGGACGGGCTGCCAGCTCACCCGCTCCTCGCCGTGCTGCCGAACATAATCGAAGACGCCGGCGGGGGGCACAGGCACGGCGCCGTTCAGTACCGCCTGGGAAGCGAGAGGACGCCCCTGGTCGTCGTAGACGATGACGAACGGCGCGAGGCTCTGCGCCATGTCGATATTGCCGCCGTTGCCTGAGGCCGGCAGCGCTCCCTGCCGTAGGCCATCTTCGAGGCCTAAGTGTTCGAGCTTGGCTGCCAGGTCGCCGGCCATCTGGATCTGCGGATCGTTCAGGCCCGATCGCAGCACATTCAGCGGAATCACATAGAGCGCCAGCGCTATGCCGGTGGCAATCGCGGCAAGCACCAGGGCGTTGAAAACGAGAATGGGACGGGCAAGCGATTCGCGCATCATGGCAAAGTTCTCCTTGACGAGTGAAACCACCAGATCGCGGAAGAGAAGCGGAAGGAATGTGAAGCGGGAGACGGCCGGGTCGGCGAGGGCGTCGCGCAGCGCCTGCTGCATGGCCCGGGCGTAGGCGGCGCGAAACCGTGCCGGGTAAAGCCGCAACGCGACCGCATAGAAGTGCTCGATGCTGCTTGCCGTGGCCTTCATGAGCGGCCTCCCTTGGGCAGCGGGCGGTGCAGCAGGCCCAGCGACTTTGCCGAACTGACCGCCGCATCCAGGCGCTCGAGTTCGGTGGCCAGTGTGCGGCGGCCGAGCATGGTCAGGCGGTAGTAGCGGCGGCGCTCGTCGTCGGAGATTCCTGATTCTTCGACCAGGCCGTCGCGCATCATGCGATCGATAGAGCCGTAGAGGGTTCCCGGTCCCATGCGGACCGCGCCGCCTTGCGGTGACTGCGCGTCTTTCATGATGGCGTAACCGTGCTTGTCGCCCTCGCCCAGCGAAAGCAAAATGGCGAAGACCGCCGGCGACAGCGGGGTTGCGGGATGAGTTCCTGTAGTCACGGAGACATCATATATCCGTTAACGATATATCTGCAACCGGAATAGTCCCGCCGAGGCGATTTTGTTGTCCACCCCGCGTGAGGACGGGTGCGCGAAGCGGGGTAGCCTCAATGCGCGTGTCCTTGGCCGCAGCTCTGACGCTGTGAAAATCCAAGATAGCCTCACGGCTGGGCGCGCAATGCGGCGATTTCGCGGCCCAGGGCGTCGAGGCGGCCGAGTAGCTCTTCGTGGCGCTTTTCATCCGCAGTCGGCTCGAATGGCTCAACATAGAAGGTCCCGTTCGGTTCCAACTCGCAGCGATGCACGTTATGAAAGCCCTCAAAGCCCTGGCGATGAATCACCGCGAGCAATTCTTCGCGGCTCAGCATCTCGTGTCGCAGGGCGCGCGTATCCACCTGGCCATTACGCACCAGGATGGTTGGGCGGCCCTCAAGCGCGCGCGTGAGCTTGCGCGAACGAAACAGCACGCGCACCACAATCCAGTTGATGGCGAGCAGGCTGAAAGCGCCAATCACACCGCCGGTCACCGAGTTGTCGTCGCCGATGATCGCGTTCTGCACCGTGTTCGAGAGCGAGAGCAGCACGACAAGGTCGAATGGATTCAATTGCGCCAGTTCGCGCTTGCCGAAGATGCGCAGCAGAATGACGAGCACGAGGTACACAATCACCGGGCGCAGCAGCTTCTCGGCGAGGGGAAGCGGCAACTGAAACATGTGGTCGAACAGAATGGAGTGAGGCATGGAACGAGGATAATCGTCCTCGTTGCGGGAATCACGCGCCCCAGGCTGCACCACCGTGGATGGGACCAACCCGGGAAGAAGAGCTTTCCGCTATCCGCCAGCTTTCAAGGCACTGCCCGGGATCGTGACCGTTCCCATTCGACCCGTGTTCTCATCCACGACCAGAACGCGCAGTGAGGACATTCCTTGCTGCATTTTCACGACGTGATCGAAGGGGATCCCTTTGGGCATCATCTGCTGATACGTGTCGGGCTTGAGGCGCAGGCCCAGCGTCTCGCCTTCCACGCGCGCATGCAGGCCGGCGTCGTCGCGTTCGATGAAGAAGATATCCAGCTTGTCCATCCAGCGGCCGGCCTGCTGCTCCAATCCCAGGTCTGCCGCTGCAATATTCAGTTGCACGCTCGTTCCCGCGCTCGCCGCGGCCAGGTGCGCTGTGACTGCGATCTCGCTCACGTCGCTCGGTTTCCAGACCGCCTGCTGGAATCGCTCTTTCAACGTGGTTGGTTCCTTGTCGAAGAGATATCCCGTGCGATAGCGCAGTGTGAGACCGCGCCGGTCAGTGAGCTTGACGGTGATGGTGTGGTACTGTCCGTCGGGCGGACCGGATGGCGAGAAGCTCAGCATGTAGGTGTCGTCGCCATCGGCCATAATCGCGCGAAGCTGCGCGGTCAGATCGCTCGCGCGCCGTATCACGCGCCCGCCGGTGTTCACCGCAACCTCGCGGACGGGTTCCTGCACCGGATGAATGTCCTGGTTCATTTCAGCCGTGACGCGACCCGGGGCGGCGACGCGCGACATCGCCTCGGGCGGCGCCGACGGGTCGTGTCCCAGGCTGGCCGCGTCCTGGGCCGCGGGTGTCAACTTCACGTACTGGTTTTGTAGATCGGGACCGACAGCAGCGCCTTCCAGTTGGGACACGTCGAATGGATAAACGGCGGCGTGCGCGTTATTCATCGCTTCCTGGGCGCGCATCTCATAGGCCTTTTCCACTTCGGTGCTCTTGTCGATGCCGACAGCCTGATCGCGCCAGTCAGCGAAGACGTTGTCGCTCGAAACCCAGATCAGATTCTTGTGCCCCGGAAGGCCCTGCAGATGCCGCGCTACCTGCGCGAGAATAATCATGGACGCCCGGACGGGAACGTCACCCATGGTGAGCAGATGCGGATCGATGGGCTCAGCGCCATCGACGGCGTCAATGCGATTGCCGTTCACCGAGTTCAGGTCGGCAACATTGTGGACTTCGTCAAAGTGCTGTCGGTTCCGCGTTTCTTCCTCCTGCGCCAGGGAAACGGACTGCGCGTCGGGCATGAATTTCTGCATGCGAGCGATCAGAGCTGCGTGATCGTCCGTGACTTCAGTGAGCACGTGAAACCCGAGGCCATTCATCACGTAGAGGCCAACGCGCTCGCCGGGCGCAAGCGAACCGAGGAATTTGAGAATCTGCCCGCGCGCGTTGCTCATGTCGGACCACGCGATGTGGCTTTCGTCAATCAGCAGGATGGTTGTTCCGGCTTCGGGCATCGGTGCGGACCCGCTCGCGACGCCAAGGTTGCTGAAATCTGTCTCGGCGGGTTGCGATACAGGCTGAGCGGCCGCCAGCACGGCCAGCGCGGACCGGGGGACAGGCGCGCCGAAGAAATGAAGGTCCTGTTTCTGGCCGTTGTCATAGAGCGCAAAGTCACCGGCATTCAGATCAGTTACCGGGTGGCCCTTCTTGTCGTAAGCGACGAGGCCGACATCGACAAGACGCGAAGTGACCTTGAGCGAAAATCCACTCGCTCCATTCTGCGGCGGACCGGGCGCGGAATCTGGCAAGTCTTTTGCATCGCTCACGCTGATCTCAGGAGCGGCGGGCTCGGGTGCCGCGACCGGTGCGAGCGGCGGCGCTGCGGAAGCTGTTTCCATAGCGGGCTGTTGCGGGTTCTGCGCAGAGGGCGCCGCGAATTCGTTCGCTGAGTTGGCCGGGGGTTGAGACGACGTTGCTTCGCTCGCCGGCATCTGGCGTGTCGCCGTGGGCGACGCTGAATCTGGAGCCGCATTGGCGGGCGGCGCGCCGGTAATTCCGGCGACGTCAGTGAGAATGCGGGCGCTCGATCCCAGCCGGTGGTAATCGATGAACCTTGTTTCGTTAATCAGCAGGACCGGGTCATTCTCGCAGCTGCTGACGGCGCTCTGCCAGAGGGGATTGTCTCCACCGCTGTCGGCGGAGTGCTGCGCCGTTCTGCAGCCGGCGAGGTTGCCCGGCTCCAGCGAAACGGCGATGCTGCGCGTGGGGCAGATGAATTGCCGGTCACCGATGGTGATGGGTCCGTACTCGACGGCGGTCTCCGCGCGGAGCAGAGGATTCTTGTAGCCGAGGTCCGCAGTGATCGTAATGCGCACTACCGCCCCGGTCGTGGGATCGATGGAAATGCTTCCGTGATAGGCAGGTGTCTCGCTGTAGGTGTGGAGTGCGGCGGACCCGGGAATACTTGCATTCGTGATCTCTTGCTGACCACGACCGACGTTGCTTAATACCAATTGCGAACGGTCATTGACATTGTGGTAGCTGAAGGTGACGGCGTAGTGCGAGGATTCGCGCGGGACCTTGTAATGAAACACCGCGGTCACTCCGTCGGGAGTTTTTTCCCAGTGGCTGAAAGTGGGGGGATGTCCGGAGAGATCGGAAAGCACGACCTCCATGGCCGGGCCAAATTCACCCCAGCTGCGCAATCCGGCTTCCTCGTCGGCCATGGCGGCCGAGGCGGTTCCGGTCGCGATTGCCTCCTGCACTTCCTTGCCGGCGCGAAAGGTGATTTCCCGGCTAGAGGTGTTGACCAGGTGCAGGCCGTCGCGCACCGGCCAATCGCCTGGGTGGAGCGACTGGGCGGTGTCGTCGAAGCGGTGGGTTTCGCGCGTCGCAAAAAAATTGGGCAGGTGAATCCACCGGTCGACCGAATAGAGGTTCGCGGACCTGAGCATGCGCTGTTGTGCCTGGGCGTCGGGCGGCGGCATCGCCGCAAACTCATTGGCCGGTGGGTCGAGAAATGCAGATTGGTCTGCCAGCAGCCTGAGGGCAAGAGCCGTCTGCGGTTCGAGGTTCAGCGTCGATACAAGCCCGTTCAGCGTCGTGTCCGTGAGACGCTCCGCCATTTCCAGCTTGCTGATTTGACGGGCAGTGTCCTGATCGGTGTGGTGGGCCCTGTTGTCAGCGGTGATGATTTGTTCGAGCTGCGCGACGGTGACGCGCCGCGACGCCATGGCTGGGCATGCCGTCAGCGCGACGAGTCCGAGGAGGATGAGTCTTCGCATGCACTTGCGCTTGTGGATGCCGCCAGGATGCGCCTCTTGCTGAACAAAATCGAAGCAGCGAGTTCGCATCAAATCCGCGAGAAAATCGGTTTTCAGCGCTGTCCGGCGGAGTGGCCACCGCGCTCCATGACTTTACACCCGGCGCAGAAGGCCCGACAATTGGTTACTTCCCCGGTTTCCCCCGCCTGTTTCTTGCGCACGGGGTTGCAGGGATCACATTGGGCCGCTTTCGTTCTGCTACATTGAACGTTGCGGGCTCTGGACCAACCTCCCCGACGATCCGGCACTTGAGGACGCCGACGAGATGGCACGCTTCAGATGGTTTCGCAAGCCGGCCCCCTCACTTCCAGTTGTCGACGGAGAATCCGTGTTCGCGGCGCTATCCCCTTTCAGAATTGATCCGAAATTTGTATCCCGCGTTTGGGGATACAACGATCTTCGCCCCTGGTACGACCGCGTGGCCGAGGGAGGCGAACCCATCGGCGAAGTGTGGCTGACCGGCGACGATTGCCTGGTCGCTACCGGATCCCACGCCGGCAAATCTCTGGCCCAACTCTTCAAAGAAGCGCCGGAAGCCCTGCTGGGCAAGGCTGCGCCGTCGCCGGAGTCGCCAATTCTGATCAAGGTGATTTTTGCCCGCGAAAAACTCAGCGTGCAGGTGCATCCTGACGACTGGCTGGCGCAGAAATACGGGCAGCCGCGCGGAAAGACCGAGTGCTGGTACGCTTTGTCAGCCGAACCCGGAGCCCAGGTAGCGGCGGGCCTCAAGCCGGGCGTGACGCTGGACGAGGTCCGGAAACAGATCCATGATGGAACACTCGAAACCAGCCTCCAGACCGTGCCCGTTGCGGCAGGCGACATGATCTTCGTGGACGCGGGAACCGTCCATGCCATCTGGCCCGGCTCAATTCTGCTGGAAACGCAGCAGAACTGCGACATCACCTACCGGATGTTCGATTACGGGCGGCCGCGCGAATTGCACATCGAGAAGTCGCTCGAAGCGACACGCCTGACGACTCGCGCCGGCAAGGTTCCTGCCCGCCGGCTCGACAATCGCACGATTCTGCTGGACGAGGATTATTTCAACATCGAGCGGATCCCTGTGTCGGTGAGCCGGGCGAGTTCCACGCTGCCGGGTCCCGGCGAAACGACGGCAGGTCTTTCCTACTTGTTTGCGGCGTCAGGCAGCTGCCGTCTCACCAGTCCCAGCTTTGCGCAGATCGATCTGCCTGCGCGCGGCATCGTGTGCGTGCCTGCTTCTTCTCCGATGTTCGCGTTGCAGGATCTGGGCGATCTCGACCTGATTCGCATCTCGCCGCGCTGGCCCGAAAGATAGGGAGCAAAGCCGGTCAAGGAAGCGAACTTGCCGCCCTCCTATGCTGAGCCGAAGCCGGCATTGCTGTGGCTACTTGCTGGGTGGACCCATCGGCTTCTCGTGCAGGATCATCCACGACGTGCCGAACTTGTCGCGCAACTGCCCGAAGCGCGATGCGAAGAACGTTTCCTGCATCGGCATGAACACTTCACCGCCCTCGGTGAGCAGCTTGTAAAGGCGTTCCGCCTCGCCGTCGCTGTCCACACTCAGCGAGAGATACACGCTTCGCATCGGCTGAAAGCGATCCGGCGGCACATCGCTCGCCATGATCACCGTGCCGGCGATCGTGATGCTTGCGTGAAGGACAGTCTTTCCCAGTTCCGGCTTCAAACTGCTTCCTCCGGGCATCTGGTCGTGCGTCATCACCATCCCGATTTTCCCGCCGAGATGCTTCTCATAAAAACGGAATGCTTCTGCGCAGTTTCCGCCGTAATTCAGATACGTCTGAAGCTTCATTTGGTGCTTCGCCTCCTTGAGGATTTCGATGGGGTTTGAAAGGGTGGAATCAGCGGCGTGGAGTCGCGCTGCTGCCAGCGCCGGTAGGTTTCCTTCAGCACGGCATCGCGGTTTTGTTCCATCTGTTCGATGAACGCGCACGGCGCTGCGGTTTCCTCATTGCGCGCCGCCCAAATCAGGAGTTCAAGCATCATGGGCGCCAGCGCGATTCCTTTGGCGGTCAGACGGTAATGCATGCTGCGGCCGTCGACTTCAGACGGTTCGGTGGTCACGATGCCAGCGGCTTCAAGATTGCGGAGGCGGCTCGAAAGGATGTTGGTGGCGATGCCTTCGCCGGCATTCTGGAACTCGCGAAAGGTGCGGTAGCCGCGCACCATCATGTCGCGAATGATCAGCAGCGACCAGCGGTCGCCAAACCGCTCCAGCGAGACGCAGACAGGGCACCCGGAGCGGGCCGTCGCGTTGGCTTTGCGGGTCACGTGGTTACTCTACTGACCTTCACTTGCATTTCGCAATCTATCTCTGGTTAACTTCCCTCACCGATTTTCGAGCGGCGCAGCGTGGCGCGATTTGGCCGCTTTTCCCAGTCCGGCATCCGAGGTGATCATGACTTCATTTCAGGACTATCCCCGCATCACCCCGTTTCTCTGGTTCGACGGCAATGCCGAAGAAGCAGCGAATTTCTACATCAGCGTATTCAAGAACTCGCGCAAGCTGGGCGAGATGAGAGCCAGCGTTGACACGCCCAGCGGACCGAAAGGATCGGTGCTCACGGTCAGCTTCGAACTGGACGGGTTGCGCTTCACGGCTCTCAACGGCGGCCCGGCACACAAGTTCACCGAGGCAGTGTCGTTTGTGGTGCACTGTGATACGCAGCAGGAAGTCGATACCTACTGGACCCAACTCAGCGCCGGCGGCAGCGAGATCGCATGCGGCTGGCTCAAAGACAGATTCGGCCTCTGCTGGCAGATCGTGCCGGCCAATCTTGCGGAACTGCTCAGGCACCCCAAAGCGATGGAAGCAATGATGCAGATGAAGAAGCTGGACATTGCGGCGCTGGAGCAGGCGGCAAAGCCTTAAAGGATCCGGCGCGGAATCTCCTGGCGGAGGGCGTCGCTGCTTCGCGAATGGGGCAGAGTGTCAGCGCCGTGATTTGGGCCGATGTGGCTATCTCGGGCAGCGAGACGGCCGCCCTGTTTTTGCCCCAAAAATGGGGCAGTTTGTGAAATCCTCGTCATCTTCACCCAATTCATCGGAATCAGCCGTACACTGTCTTGGACACCTGAACAATTTTCCCCGTTTGCGCGCAGGCGACCCAACCAATAAGTGGGGGATCTCGACCTTCTGTTTTCATCCGGGCCATGCTTTGGAACCAGGACAGGGAGTGAAAATGAGCGGTAAGAGCAAACGGTGCCGTGTGCTGGTTGCCGACGATGAGGCGATCATAGCCGATACCCTTGCCCAGATTCTGAATGCCAGCGGTTTCTCGGCTGAGCCGGTTTACAGCGGAGAAAAAGCAGTGGAAGCTGCCCACGCCGATCGGCCCGATGCCTTCATCGCCGACGTCGTGATGGGCGAGATGAGCGGCATCGAGTCGGCCGTGCGCATCAAGCGGATTGTGCCGGAGTGCAAGATCATCCTGCTCTCAGGGCAGGCGGCGACGGCAAGCCTTCTTCAGAAGGCTGACACCGAAGGGCACCGCTTCGAGATTCTTTCCAAGCCCATTCACCCCAAGGTGATTCTTGATTTGCTCGCGGATGTGCGCATTGCCTGCCAATCCGAAACTCCCCATCCCTCAGAAAAGGAAAGAGCGGGCTGACGCGGGGAGGGCCTTGCGCGGGGAGGGCCTTGCGCGGCAAGCGCATCTTGGAGACCCGCGATAGAGCTTTCCCAAACGCTGCGGGCGTCGACTGGGGGAGACGGCAGCTGCCGGAAAGTGCCTGGTTTTCAACCGCTCGCGTGGAGCGTGCCTGTTAGCATCGGAACAGGTCAGATGCAAACGAAAAAACTGAAAATCATCCCTTTAGGCGGCTTGGGTGAGTTCGGCATGAACTGCCTCGCGCTGCGCTGGGAAGACGACATCATTGTGATTGATGCGGGCCTGATGTTTCCTGAGTCGGAACTGCTGGGCGTCGACATCGTGGTCCCCGATATTTCCTATCTTACTGAAAACAAATCGCATGTTCGGGCAATTATTCTCACCCACGGTCACCAGGACCATATCGGCGGTCTGCCCTGGCTGCTCAGCGAGCTCAAAGTTCCGGTGTATGCCACCGAGTTCACGCTGGCGTACGTTGAAGGCAGCCTCGAAGAGAATCAACTGCTCGACGAAACCGAACTGATCGAGATTGCGCCGCGCGAACGCTTCACCATCGGGCCGTTCACCATCGAGCCAATTCGCGTCACCCATTCGCTGGTTGACTGCGTGGCATTGGCGATTCAGACGCCGGTCGGCGTCTTGATTCATACGGGCGACTTCAAGATCGACCTCTCGCCGCTGGACGAAAAGCCTTTCGATCTGCACACTTTCGCGGAGTACGGCAAGCGCGGGGTTCTGGCCCTGTTGCAGGACTCAACCAACGTGGAGCGTTCAGGCTACACGCCCAGCGAGCGCGCGGTCGTTCCCCGCCTCGATGAAGTCTTTGCGCACGCGAAGAAGAAAATCTTCTTCAGCTGCTTCTCATCCTCGATTTATCGCATGCGCATTGCTCTCGACCTGGCTCGCAAGCATGGGCGTAAGGTGGCGATTATTGGACGCTCGATGGTGGAGAGCGCCGAGATTGCGCAGGATCTCGGTTACATCAATCCTCCGCCGGGCCTGATCATCAATCCGGGCCAGTTGCGCGATTTTCCGCCGGAACAGCTGATGCTGCTGATCAGCGGAACCCAGGGCGAGCCGATGAGCGCCCTGAGCCGGGCCGCGGTCGATAATCACAAGCACGCCCGCATCGAAACGGGCGATACGGTGGTGCTCAGCTCGCGAATTATTCCCGGGAATGAAAAAGGCATCTTCAGGGTGATCGACCATCTCTATCGCCGCGATGCGAACGTCATCGCAGATGACGGGTCGGCTGGGCTGATCCACGTGAGCGGCCATGGCAGCCAGGAAGAGATGCGGCTGCTGATCAACCTGGTCCGGCCCAAGTATTTCATCCCCGTCCACGGAGATTATCGCTACCTCCACCGACACGCCCAGGTGGCCATGGAAACCGGCGCGGTGGAGCACGCCATCGTGATTGAAGATGGCGACGTTCTAGAACTCGACCACACGGACGCGCACAAGAAGGACAAGGTGACGGCCGGGCGCGTGCTGATCGATTCGGGATCGACGATTGACGTGGTCGAGGAACTGGTGATCCGCGACCGGCGCATCCTGAGCGAAGACGGCTTTGTGCTGGCGGTGCTGGCCATCAACAAACGCACCGGCAAGATGGAGCAATCGCCGGAGGTCGTGATCCGCGGGTTTGGCGGCGCAGACATGACCGACCAGGCGCGCGAACTCGTTCTTAAGACACTCGACGGACTGACCGGCGAGGAAAAGTCCGATTACGGCATGGTGAAGGAGAAGGTGCGCGTGGAATTGAAGCGCCTGATCCAGAAATCCACGGGGCGGCGGCCCATGATCATGCCCGTGATCATGGAAATCTGACCGAAGCCAAGGCTTTGGTTACGGAAGAGCAGAGGTTCCTCTATTCTTCAGCGCGCCGGAGTGCGGAATGGGTACAATTCCGCCTATGCGCAAATGGGCCTCTTTCATCCTGTTCGGTGCGGTGGTGTGTGTCGCCATCCCGCGGGCCAATGCGCAGGAACCCCAGGCCACGGTGCCGTCCTGCCCTTCGACGGCTACGCTCGACCAGCTCATTCTCGCCATTGACTCTGCCGTCAGCGGTCCGGCCAACAAGGACCGCACCTGTTTTCGCCAGCTTTTCGTGCCCGACGCCAGGCTCTCACCCATGCACAAATTGCCCGACGGAGGCTTTGCGCCGCGCATCCTGACCGTCGACGACTGGATCGACGCGGTGGCCAAGCGAGGCAGTGAGACGTTCTACGAAAAGCAGGTCAAGGTCAAGACCGAAAGCTACGGGCATTTCGCACACCTCTGGAGCGCCTACGAAACCCGGAACGACCCGGCGGGCAAGCCGTTGGATCGGGGAATCAACAGCATCCAGGCGGTTTTCGACGGGCAGCGCTGGCGCGTAATCTCGATCGTGTGGGAGGCTGAGTCGACCGCCGGACCGGTTCCGGAGAAGTATTTGCCATGACTACAGCCACGGAATCGCTTGTCACGCTCGATGCGATTCGAGCCGCGGCTTCGCGCATTGCGGGCATCGCCATCAGGACGCCGCTGGTGCGGGCGCCGTTTCCCGGCGCGAAGCGTGAAATCTGGCTGAAGGCGGAGAGCCTGCAGCCGATCGGCGCTTTCAAGATTCGCGGAGCCGCCAACAAGATCCTGCAGCTTTCAGCGGAAGAGATTGCCCGGGGCGTGATCACCTACTCGAGCGGCAACCACGCGCAGGGAGTGGCGTACGCGGCGCGCGCGGTCGGGGCGAAGGCCGTCATCGTGATGCCCAGGAATGCACCGGCCGTCAAGCGCGCGGCGACCATCGCGATGGGGGCCGAGGTGGTGGATGTTGGTCCGGCATCGAATGAGCGGCTCGCCAAAGCCGAGGAACTCGTTCGCGAGCATGGTTATATTGTGGTGCCGCCTTACGATGATGAGCAGATCATCGCGGGGCAGGGAACGTGCGGGCTGGAAATTATCGAGGAGTGTCCCGGCGTAGACCTCGTGCTCGCTCCGGTCTCAGGCGGCGGCTTGCTGAGCGGCGTGGCGGCGGCGGTGAAGCAGGTGCGGCCGCAGGTCCGAGTCTTTGGGGTCGAACCGGAGCTGGCAGGCGATACCGCGGCAAGTTTTCGCAGCGGAAAGATCGTTACCTGGCCCGCCGAACTGGTCAGCCGAACGATTGCCGACGGCTTGCGGACGCAGAGCGTGGGCACGCGCAACTTTGCCCACATCCGGGCTTACGTGGATGGCATTATTACGGTGAATGAGGCCGAGATTCGCGCGGCGATGAGGGCCATTGTGGCGGCGGCTCGCCTGGTTCCGGAGCCAAGCGGAGCCGTGGCCGCAGCCGCGCTTCTCTTCCGGGCCAAGGAACTGCCTGCATATCGCAAGGCGGTGGCGATTGTCAGCGGCGGCAATGTGGCTCCGGCGTTGCTGGCCGAAGTGCTTACCGAAGGCATTTCGTAGCGTCGTTGAACTATGATTTGCTCTGTGATGAAGCCTACCAGCCTTCCGCTCCGGATTGCGGCCGGACGTGGATGCGCGCTCGGCCTGCTCGCTCTATGCGCGGCACTTCCCGCAATCGCACAAAAGCGAGACCAGATAGTGAAACCCTTGGCCGGCCCGCGTGCGACCGTGCTGCAAGTCACGTGGCTCTATATCTCGCCCGACAGGAGCGCGCAAAAAGTGGATCGCGTGCAGATCGGCCGGGAGATGGTGGTCGCGGAAAAGAGCGGACCGTGGATGCGTGTCTACGCCAATACCGACATCGAGGAAGAGCACCAGAGCGATACGCCGATCTTCGGCAACAACGAAACTCCGCCGCCCATTTCCGGCTGGATCGAGGCCAAGGGCGTTGTGGAGGAGACCACGCCCAACGGGGATCAGATCCTGATGGGCGCCGCGGCCGGCCAGGAGGCGGCGGCGAGCGATCCCAAGGGGCCGGTGAATGCAGCCCGCACAGCGCACCTGCTCTACCGCAGGATTGTGGAGATGTTTCCGAATTCGCCTCTTGCCGGGGAGGCAGCGTGGCGAGCCGCCGACATTCTGTGGCAGATCCAGAAAGCGGACTATGCATCCCTGCCATCCGCGAAGGAGCGCGATCCGTACATGCGCGAGCAGATGGACGAGGACAACCTGAAGAAGGTGATCAAGTACTATCCGCACACGCGCTGGGCTGATCTGGCCGACTTCGACCTGCTCGAGAACAAGCTGTGCGGCGACTGGCAGGGCGAAACCAAGTGCCCGGAGAAGGAATCGGACCTTTACGAGAAATACGCAGCGGAACACCCCGATGGTCCACGTACCGCGCAGGCGCTTTACCAGGCTGTTTATCGCCAGGCGGTGCTGGCCGACATGTACGGCGCAGACGGGAACGACAAGAAGCAGGGAGATGCTCACAACCACGCCAAAGAACTGGCCGAGAAACTTAAGGAAAAGTTTCCGCAATCGGACTACACATGGAGAGCCGTGGCACTGGTGTACAAATTGGATCAGGGTATTCCCGTGTACGGAATCGAACGCGAGTGAAATGAACCGGGCGTGAATCGCCGGCTGGTTAACGGCAGATGAATCGCGCGCCCCGGAGGGTTCTTGAACGTCTACATTCAGTCGGTGTTGCTGGGCATTGTGGAAGGCCTGACCGAATTCTTGCCTGTCAGTTCAACGGCGCACTTGCGGATTGCGGAAGCCATGATGAAGATTCCGCTGGATGACGCGTATTGGAAGATGTACACCATCGTCATCCAGGCGGGCGCAATTTTCGCGCTTCTTCTGCTTTATCTGCAACGGATCATCGGATTCATTCGTACTTTTCCTGCCGGCGAGGGTGGCGACCGCACCTGGAAGACGCATCCCATTTCGCTCACCCTGATCGCATTTGCCTGCACCTCGGCGCCCGCACTTTTGCTGAAGAAGTGGAGCGACAGGAACCTTAGCAGCCTGAGCGTCATGGCGTGGGCGCTGCTGATCGGCGGCATCGTTATGTGGGTGGTCGATGCGCGGGCGAGCCGGTATGAGCCGACCACAACGCATGTTGAGGAGATGGGACTCGGCCAGTCCATCTGGATCGGGCTCTGCCAGGCACTGTCGGCCATCTTTCCGGGCACATCGCGGTCCATGTCGACCATCGCGGCCGGCCAGCTTGTCGGGCTCGATCGCCCTTCCGCACTTGAATTCAGCTTCCTGCTCTCGATTCCCACCATGCTGGCTGCCACCGGCTACGACCTTCTCAAGGAGATTCACCCCGGGAGAAAAGCATTGGCGGCGGGCGCGGTGTCTGCCGCGGACGTGACCATGAACAGCCAGCGATGGATCGTGCTCGCGATCGGCTTCGTGGTGTCGTTCATCGTGGCTTTTGGCGTGGTGGAGTGGTTTCTGGCCTGGGTGCGCAAGCACGGCTTCACGGTGTTTGCGGTCTACCGGATCCTCATTGCCATTGCGCTCCTGATCTGGGGCAGCCGGATCGTCGGCAGCTAAGCGGCTCAGCCGCTGTGCCTTGGGGCGGGGGTTGGCAGCAAGGTTCCCCCTGCGCGCTTTTGCCCGGGGCGTCCTCGGCGCACACCGATAATAGAAACTGCTCTGGGATTTTCCGTCCCTCCTGACGGCTCGTTCGCGTCGCTTGCGGCAGCCGTGGAGCGGAGCGTCCCTCGAATGAAGACCATTCCGATTGCCCTTTCGCCCACGCGGAGCCGCGCCCTGAACGTCTTTCTGGGCCTGATGCTGTCGCTGGTCTCGATTCTGCTTCTCCTTGCCCTCGCCACGTATCACCCAACCGACCCGTCGATGAACACTGCCACCGATCCGACACTGCCAAGGGCGGTGCACAACTGGATTGGCGTATTTGGCGCGTGGTTCAGCGATTTGATGCTGCAAGCCTTTGGCATCACCTCTTTTCTGTTGCCCATGTGGCTGGTCAGCGTGGGTTGGAGCTGGATGCGGTCGCGCTCGGGCGGTTCGGCGTGGCTGCGCTGGTCTGGTTGCGGGCTTGCCGTCGTGTTTCTGCCTGCGGTGTTCGGGCTCTTTCCATGGCATTGGCGCTGGATGCACGCTATTCCGATTGAAGGCGTGATGGGCCGACTCGTCGCCGGCACGTTGATCGGCTACCTGAACGTGCAGGGCGCGTGGCTGGTGGCGGCTGTTCTGGCCTGCACCGGCATCTACTTCGCGTCGGCAGTCAGCTTCTGGGCTGTCAAGCAGTTTGTTGAAGATCACTGGGTGCACGTGCTGGCGATGAACGACCACCTGCGGAACTGGCATGAGCAGCGTGCAGAGCGCAAGGCCGAGCAGGAAGCCGTCCGCATGGCTCAAGAATCGCCCGGACCGGACCAAAGGCTCTTTTCGGGATCAATTGACAAGACCGAGGAACCGGCTCCCGAGCCAAGCGCCAAGGGACTCGCCCGCATTGCGGCGTTCTTTAGCAGGCGGCAGAAGCCGATGGAACCAGATCCCGTGGACGAGATTCCGGCGTTCCAGCGCGCGGCTGCCCAGCCCGCGGAAGCCAAGGTTCCCGTGACTCCCTCCGCGCGGCGCGGCAGCTTCTGGGAGCGCACGGATTCGCCGCAGTCCGCGCCCGCTGCACCGGCTCCGGATGCAGCGCCTGTATCGCCTGCCCCCGCACCGTCTCGCCTGGTCGAGATGCGCCCGGCCCGAGCGGCGGTCGAGCGGGCTCCTGAGCCGGCGCCCCAGCCCGTCTCCACGTCGTCGGCCCCGGCGGGGATCGCGATTCACGAGCGTGCCGACGCCGAAACCAAGAGTGTGACGGTTGCGCCCAGGCACGTCAGCGGATACCGGCTGCCGGCCAGCACCCTCCTCAATGCCGGAGCAGGTCCGCAAGTGGTGCGCGAAGACGAACTGCGCGAAGAAGCCCGCGCGCTGGTAGAAAAATGCGCGGAATTCGATGTGCGTGGCCAGGTGGTGCAGATCAATCCCGGCCCCATGGTGACCACGTACGAGTTCAAGCCGGAGGCAGGCGTGAAGTACAGCCGCGTGACCGGACTGGCCGAAGATCTTTGCCTGGCCATGCGCGCTGAAAGCATTCTCATCGAGCGCATGGCCGGCAAGAGCACCGTCGGTATCCAGGTGCCGAATCACGAGCGCGAAACGATTCACCTGCGCGATGTGCTCGAGTCGGAGACCTTCGCCAAGGCCCGGTCACGGCTGACGCTGGCCATGGGCAAGGACATCAACGGCCGCATCGTGACCGCCGACCTGGCGACGATGCCGCATATCCTGATCGCCGGATCGACAGGCTCAGGCAAATCGGTGGCCATCAACGCCATGATCATGAGCCTGCTGTTCCGCACCACCCCCAACCAGGTACGGCTCATCCTTGTCGATCCCAAGCGCGTGGAACTGGGGATGTACGAGGGCATTCCGCACCTGTTTACGCCCATCATCACCGAGCCCAAACTGGCCGCGAACGCTCTGCGCAACGCCGTGCGCGAGATGGAGCGCCGGCTCAAGCTGCTCGCCAGCCGCAGCGTGCGCAACATCGACCAGTACAACAAGCTCTTTGAGGGGACCATGCCATCGCTCTTTGACGAAGGCGAGGAAGAACAGCCGCTGCCCTACATCGTCATCATCATCGATGAGCTGGCCGACCTGATGATGCTTGATCGAGCCAACGTGGAAGAGTCCATCACCCGGCTGGCGCAGATGGCGCGCGCCGTCGGGATTCACCTGGTTCTCGCTACCCAGCGGCCCAGCGTCGATGTCATTACCGGTCTGATCAAGGCCAACGTGCCCACGCGCATCAGCTTCAGGCTTGCCACCAAGGTGGATTCCCGCACGATCCTCGACACCAACGGCGCCGAGGCGTTGCTGGGCCGCGGCGACATGCTTTTCCTGCCCCCCGGCACCAGCCGTCTGATGCGGCTTCATGCCCCTTACGTGAGCGAGAAGGAAACGAGCGCCGTGGTCGGGTTCTGGAAGGACCAGGGCCAGGCCGAATACGTCGAAGGCTTCCTCGATTCGCCCAAGGAAGAGCGCACCGCCATGGAGGGATCGTCCGGCGAAAACGAGGGCGACAACGATCCCATGTTCGACGATGCGGTGCGGCTGGTCTTCGAGTTTGGCAAGGCGTCCACTTCTCTTCTGCAACGCAGGCTGCGCATCGGCTACGGCCGGGCCGCGCATCTCATCGATCTGATGGAGCGCGATGGACTGGTCGGCCCCGCCGATGGCTCCCGCCCGCGAGAACTGCTGAAGGCGCCCGGCTGGCTGCACGAAGTCTCCGTTTCCGACGAATAAGCGGAAGGTTGAACGCGAAGCCGCCCGGGAACGTCATCTAGGAAATAGAGGGGCGCTTTGCGATGAAACGATGGCTCGCCGTCGTGTTGCTGGTGAATTGCGCGCCGCTGTTCGCCCAGCGTTTTCCTCTCCCCACCGGTCTGCCGGGCAGTCCATTTTCGATCAAAAACACCTGGATCATTGGCGGCGTCGGAAATTGGGATTACCTGACGATGGACGCCAACGCGCGGCGGCTCTACATTGCTCACGGACGGGACGTGCAGGTTGTCGATGTGGACTCGGGCATGCTGGCCGGAACGGTCGCAGGTTTTACCCAGGCTCACCAGGTGCTGCTCGATGAATCCGGCCAATATGGCTACGTGAGCGATGGGCCGGCAAGTGATATCAAGGTTTTCGATCGCGCCACGCTGCAGATCGTCGGCGCAATTCCCACCGCGCCCGGCCCGCGCGCGATCGCGCTCGACACGGAGTCGGGGCTGCTGTTCGCCGTCTGCTCGGGAAGTGCGGAGGGACCGGAATCCACAAACCGGCCGGCCCAACCCGTTCGGTCCCGTACGCCTGCCAGAGGCTCCGCAGCCAGACCGAAATCGACGATCACCGTGATTGACACCGGGAACCGCGTCGCGCTCGCCAGGATCGATGTCGTTGGCCGGCTCGGGTTTGCGCAGGCTTCGGGAAACGGCCAGGTGTTTGTCACGGCAACTGACCCGCGCGCAATCCTGCGCGTCGACGTTGCCCAGATGAATGCTGCCCTGGAAAAGATGCGAACCGACAGGGTCTCTTCGGCCGGCGCAAATCAGCCCCTCAATGTGGAATGGGATCCGGCCCATCCCTCTCCGGTTGCATCAAGCCTTCATTTCCTGCGGATGGGCTCCGGTTGCAACGACCCTCTCAGCCTGGCTTTCGATTCCCACCACCTGAGGCTGTTTACGGCCTGCTCGAACATGGTGCTGACGGTGACCAATGCCGACACCGGTGCGCAGGTTACAACGCTGCCGATTGGGCCTGACGCGCAGGCGGTGGCCTACGATGCGAATCGCGGATTGATCTTTACATCGAACGGCGGCGGCGATGGCAGTCTCACGATTATTCGCCAAAGCGTGACCGACACGTACTCGGTGATTCAGAACCTGCCGACCAAACAGCAGGCACGGACCATGGCGCTCGATCCCGATACCGGAGATGTGTTCCTGGTCACCGTTCTCTATGGAGCAAAAGTGGGCCCGCCGCCCCGCAATGGGATCGGAACGCTCAGTATGACGCCCATCGACTCGAGCTTCCAGGTGATGGTCGTTGGCAACTAGCCCCAGTCCGCGCCAGGCTTTCGGGACACGTGTCCGAAAATGAAACAAGAATCCGCCGATCTGTTCGCATCGAAGGTTCCTAGTTACCAAGGTTCTAAGCGTCCCTTGACTCGCGGGCGCAAACTGAACAGGTGCTCGGGATAGGCTCAGATCGCAATCTTCCAACCGTGCTGCTGATCGAAGACGACATGATCAGCCGCGAAGTGATTGCGACCGTTCTCACCATGGATGGATATACGTTGCATACGGCGAACGACGGCGCGGATGCGTTAACCATCCTCGATTCGAGAACCTGCGTGCCCGATGTCATCCTGATGGATGTGCGGATGGAGGGTCTGAGCGGCAGCGAACTGATCAAGGCGCTGCGCGTCCGAAGCGACGCCTCGATTTATGGGATGAGCGTCGGACAACCGCCGGAGGATGTGAAGCGGGCAGTGGAGGGCTTTCTGTTGAAGCCGTTTGCTCCGGAAGCTCTCCAGAAGCTGCTCAACCAGCATAAGATGCATCCCGAACCGCGAGCCCAGGCACAGGACGAGCCTCTCATCAATGCGGAAACGCTGGCCCAGTTCCGGCAGATGATGCCCGAAAAGGCGGTCCGGCAGATCTATGCGACGGTCGCTTCCGACCTGGAAGAGCGCGGCGCGGCACTGGAAAAGGCCATCGGCGACCGGAATGCCGACGAAGTACGCCGCCTCGGCCATGCAATCAAGGGCGGGTGCGGGATGGCCGGGGTTCAGCAGGCTGCCCGTCTCGGGGCGCTGCTGGAGGTGGAGAGTGACGAGTTGAATAACTCAGTAACTATCGTGCGCCAATTGAAGGATGCCGCTGAGGGTCTGAAGCGTATGCTTGATGTAGAATTTCCGACGTAGGCATAGGTCAGGATTCCGGCACAAAGGTCGGTGTGCAGCTTTCCAAGTGGTGTGCCGATTGCTTGCAATTCATGGGAGGTAAACCGCTCGAGTGGAACGACCGACACGGATTATATTGGCGGATGACCATCCTGTGGTTCGCATCGGCGTGCGCAACATGCTCACCGCCGAGGAAGGCTTTGACGTAGTCGGCGAGGCCGACGACGGCGATGAAGCCATCACCCAAACCCTTGATTTGCAGCCGGATATCCTGCTTCTCGACGTAGCCATGCCGCGCCTGCCCGGTCTTGAGGCCATGCGCGCCATCATGAAGGGCTCGCCGTCGGTGAAGATCCTGCTGCTGACCTCGACCATCACCACCCAGCAGATCATTGAGGCGCTCCACATCGGTGCGCGCGGCATTGTGCTGAAAGACGCGCTGGCCGGTCATCTCAAAACGGCGATCCGCACCGTATGCGCCGGCGACTACTGGATCGGCGGCAAGCGCGTGGTGAACCTGGTTTCGGCCCTGCACGACCTGATGCAGCAGGCCACGCCACCCCAACCCAAAACCTACGGACTGACGCCGCGCGAGCTGGAAGTGGTGGGCTGCATCGTGGAAGGCTGCAGCAATCGCGATATCGCCAAGCAGTTCGGCCTGAGCGAGGAAACCGTAAAGCGCCATCTGTCGAACATCTTCGACAAAACTGGCGTCTCAACTCGCCTCGAACTGGCGCTCTTCGCGATCGCGCACCACATGGTGACACCGGCCTAGCCAAAATCTCCCAGCCCGATTCGCCCGCGACCCAGTTTAAGCGAGAAACTGCTTTTCCATCTGATCCAGCAGGTCGTCCGTCGCGGCGCACACGCCTGTGTGCACCGGCGAGGGCTGAATGATGGTGCTGCGCGGCGAGACCAGCCAATGAAAGCGCTCGCGCTGCGAGAGAGCCGCAATCGGTCCCGCATCCGGCTCGCCCGCGCAGATGCGCGGAATCACCTCGAGATGCTCCTGGACAAGGTCGATGTCCACCTGCGGCCATAGCGCCTTCAGGCGTGCGATGTCGAGGCGAATGCGGGTCGCGAGGTACTTTCTTTCCGGGCAGAAAACGATGACCCCGGCATTCACGAATTCCTGGCGCTCTACCCGTGGCACCACACGCAGCACAGAGTAGTCAAACGAGGCGGGAGCGTGCATGAATCGCCTCCTGTTCGAAGATATGCGAGGCAGCAAGCCGGCGGGAGAGAAAATCAAGATAGCCCGCGCGCCGCTCGACCGCATTCAAATCGCCCGGAATACCCGCGAGCCACTCGTCCGGCACCTGCTCAAGAACCCCGGCCATCACATCGGGCGTCAGCTTCTCGCGCGCAATCGTTCCTGCCTTTTCAATGTCCGAGGCCCAACGAAGCAGGATGTGCTGTCCGATCTGCGTGAACGCGGATTCGGCCTTCCCCGCCATGCTGTTCCAGTCGTGATGAGGAAACAGGGCGGCTCCGTGATCGATGAGGTAGAGCTTGTGATGCCAAACCAGCAGATTGGCGTTTTTCGCGGTGCGATCGACATTCTGGACGAAAGCATCGAACCAGACGGCGAGAGATGCCTCCTCTGCCGGCACAAGGTCGCGGGCTGCCGGATCGAATGTGATGGAGCCGGGAAGATAGTCCAGCCCAAGATTCAGTCCTGGGCTTGCCTGCAGCAGCTGACGGATTTCTGCATCGGGCTCGTTGCGGCCGAGCGACGGATCGAGCTCGACAAACACAATGTCCGGCACGCGCAGACCAAGCGCGCGGCCGATCTCGCCGGCGATTAGTTCCGCGATGAGTGCAAGAATGCCTTGTCCTGCGCCGCGGAATTTCACCACGTACAGTCCCAGGTCGTCTGCCTCCACAATCGCGGGCAGAGAACCACCCTCACGCAGGGGCAGCACGTAACGCGTCGCATGAACCGTTCGCAGCATCGATGCTCCAGTCTATCGTGCAACCTGTCGGCGACCGGAGCGTTTGCGCTTGCCGTCGAGGCCCACTCAAATGTCATCATTCAAGAGAGGAGTGCAACGCATGAGAATCGGTTTTCTTGGCCTGGGCGTGATGGGCACGCCGATGGCGCTGCGACTGCTTGCCGCGGGCCATGAATTGTCCGTCTGGAACCGCACGGAAGGACGCACGGAGCCGGTAATCCGGGAAGGCGCCATTGCCGCGGCCACTCCGGCGGAGGCCGAGTTGGGCGCCGAGGCTGTGATCACCATGCTCTTCGACGATATGGCGTATGAAGACGTACTGTTCGGCGCAAACGGCCTGCTGGATGCGCTGGAGCCGGGCGCGCTTCACATCTGCTCGAGCACGATCAGCGTGGCGATGAGCGGGCGGCTTACGGAGGAGCATGCGCGGCGCGGGCAGCGCTACCTGGCTGCGCCGGTATTTGGCCGTCCCAACATCGCCGAACAAGGCAAATTGTGGATCACGGTAGCCGGCGCGCCGGAAGATGTGGAACGGGCGCGGCCTCTGCTGGAGCCGCTCTCGCGCGGCATCTCCGTTGTCGGAACCGAGCCGCGCCAGGCGCACGCCCTCAAGCTGGGCGGCAATTTCCTGATCAGCGCGATGATTCATTCGCTGGGAGAAGCCTTTGTGTATGCGGAATCGCAAGGCATCGGGCCCGCCACCTTTCTTGAAGCGATCAACAGCGCACTCTTTCAGTCCCCGTTTTATGCGGCGTATGGCAACGTGATGCTGCATCCGCCCCAACGCCCGGGCGCGACCATCAATCTCGGAGCGAAGGACAACCGGCTGCTGCGCGAAGCCGCAGCCACGCGGCAATGCACGCTGAGCCTGGCTGACGAGATGGCGGCGATCTTCGAAGAGGCCAAGGCGGTCGGATTGGGCGACGTAGACTGGGCTGTCGGACAATACCGCATGGCGCAACGTCGAGGAACCTCGAAGCGCAAGAATTAAACACGCAGCGCACGCCGATGCGTAATCGTCGTCACCAAGGCAACTCGCCCGGTTCGGTAGGATGGTCTGCATGAGCTTGAGGGGAAAAGTCGTCTTCATTACGGGGGCCAGCGCGGGAATTGGCGCGGCCACGGCGCTTGCCTTTGCCGCGGAGGGAGTCCGCCTTCTGCTCGCCGCACGCCGGGCGGGGAAGCTGGCCGAAGTGGCATCGCGCGCGCATGAGCGCGGCGCTGAAGCCGTTCATTCCATCGACCTCGATGTGCGCGATCATCGCGCGGTGCAGCAGGCCATCGACGACCTGCCGCCGGCATGGGCTGAGATCGACATCCTGGTGAACAATGCAGGCCTGAGCCGCGGTCTCGACAAGCTCTACATGGGCCGGATCGAAGACTGGGAAGAGATGATCGACACCAATGTGAAGGGCTTGCTTTACGTGACGCGGGCGGTGGTGCCGGGCATGATCGTGCGCGGCCGTGGTCACATCATCAACATGGGCTCGACGGCCGGCGAAATCACCTATCCCAAAGGCGCGGTCTACTGCGCCACCAAGGCGGCGGAAAAGTCCATCAACGATGGTCTTCGCCAGGACGTGCTGGGAACGCCGGTGCGCGTCACCAGCGTAGACCCGGGCATGGTGGAAACCGATTTCAGCCTTGTGCGTTTTCGCGGAGACGCGGAACGTGCAGCCAAGGTGTACAAGGGAGTGAAACCGCTGACCGCAGAAGACGTGGCCGACGTGATCGTGTGGGCTGCAACCCGGCCCGCGCATGTGAACATTGCGCGCGTCAGCATGACACCTGTGCAGCAGGCCAATTCTCTGCTCTTTGCCCGCGACGAGTAGACGGCGCGGGATCGTCCCATGCCCGGCTGCTACTGAAGCGCGGCGATCTGCGACTCAATCTGCGCCAGCGCGGCCTCAAGGGCCGAGCGCCTCGCCGGATTCGAGGTCCTTTGCGAAAGAATCAGTTCGCGCTGCAGGTTGAGCGCCTGTTTTTGGCGTTCCCGGTCGGCGCGTCTCGCATCGGCAAGCTTGCGATTGTCCTCGGAGAGATGACCATTGCCCGATTTTGCCTGCGGATTCAGCGTGGCAGCGGTGATCTGCTCCTCAACGGATTTACTTTCCCATCCACGAGCCATATCTTCATTCTACGGTGAATTGATTGATTGTTGTCCCATTTGCTGTGAATTCACCGTGCAGGGCACATGAGGTTTTCCAATGAAAGTCTGGCAGATTCCGTCATTCGGCATTGATTCTCTGGAGTTTGTCGAACGACAGACGCCGCAGGCAGGTCCAGGGGAAGTGCTGGTCCATGTCCGTGCGGTCTCGTTCAATTTCCGCGACCTGATGATGGTGAAGGGCCTCTACAACCCGAAGCTGAAGCTGCCGCGCATCCCGTGCTCTGACGGAGCGGGTGAAGTGGCTGCGGTCGGCGAGGGCGCTACCCGCTTCAAGCCCGGCGATCGCGTTGCCGGCATCTTCATGCAGAACTGGCTGGATGGGCCGCCCACGGCGGCGAAGATCAAGGGCGCTCTCGGCGGCGATCTCGACGGAATGCTCGCCGAGTATGTGGTCCTGAAAGAAGCCGGCCTGGTGCGGGTGCCGCAGCACCTCGGTTTCGAAGAGGCCGCGACCCTGCCGTGTGCCGCGGTCACGGCATGGAATGGCCTGGTAGCCGGACAACTTCGGCCCGGTTCAACTGTGCTGATCCAGGGCACCGGTGGCGTGTCCATTTTTGCGCTGCAGTTCGCGCGCATCATGGGCATGCGGGTGCTGGGCATTTCAGGAAGCGCAGAAAAGTTGGAGCGGGTTCGCGCCCTCGGGCTCTCGGCCGCTCTGAACTACAAAGAGACACCCGACTGGGACCGCTGGGCGATCGAGCAGACCGGCGGAGAAGGCGTTGACTTGGTGATCGAGGTAGGCGGCATGGGCACGTTGCCGCGTTCGTTGCGCGCTTTGCGAATTGGCGGAACGATTGCGCAGATCGGGGTGCTGACGGGTGCAGCGGATCCGCTCCCGCTGCCGCAGATTTTGCATAAGCAGGCGCACATTCGCGGCATCTATGTTGGATCGCGCAGCGACTTCGAAGAGATGAACAGGGCCATTGCCCTGGCGGAACTGAAGCCGGTATTTGAGAGTGTTCCGTGGTCGCAGGCGCGCGAGGTGCTTCACCGGATGGAAAGCGCCGGCCACTTCGGAAAGCTTGTTGTGACAGTGAATGAGGCCTGAAAATTCCGGCGGCTGCTCACGGTCCTTCCGGAACAGCCGCCGGCTCTCGCAACCAAGACAACCTTTAAGCTATGCCCGCCCCAACGTGAAATGATAACCGGGTCTAATTTATCTACAGGGTCAAACGAACCTTTGCGCACACACCGTCGGAAACAAGCTCGCGTCCGAAGTACTCGAGTTCACGAACATTGCGCACCGCAATCTCTGACCAGTTGGCCGATTTCGGCGATTCGCTGAACATGACGAGATCGTCCGACTGACCTTTCTTCATATAGCCTTCGACATGCACCGGTCCCTTGGCTTTTACAAAAGACCTGAGAAACGTGGAGAAGACGTTTCCGCCAGGCGTCCTCATTTGCGTGGGCCCGTTTGCGGTGTTTTTATCGTCTTGCATTCTTTCCTCCTGAACAATTTGCTGATCAGAACCGGGTCGCGTTTTCAGGTCTTATTCGGCTTTGACTGTTGTAGCACCGGACTTAGCGCGGCTCAATGACTAAAAGGAGTTACGCGTGATGCGCATGCGAGACATCCGGGTTGACCAAAGCGTCAATCCGAATGACCCAAATGGGGTAGGAATTGGAATCTCAGATTCGATAAGCTACTGCGTCGAGATACAGGCAAGATCGACAAACGGCGCGCACCTTCGCCCATGAGTCATCATGGTTCACTTCAATTCAGACAAGCGGGCCGGTGGAACAATTACTGAAGAATGTAGGTTTCCGAGGTGCTCGCCATCGACACCGACTGCGCCGGCACAAACGGTACGCCGATCGGAAACACATATGATACCGTGATCTTCACGCGGCTGCCCGGAGTCTCGTTTCCATCGGGGAATGAAGCGGACGGGGTCAGCGCGCCTCCGCCGAGGTTCGGCCAGGAAATTCCCGAAACATAGGAGTTGATGGCAGACACCGAAGCCGTACACGACGCCTGCGATGCGGTCGTGCAAGTTGATCCGTGCAGAGCCGCGTAGCGGGTTCCTTCTCTGGCCAGCTCTGCAGTCATGCAATAGGTATAGAAAATCAGGCAGATCTCGAGAAACACGAAAAAGAAAGACATAAGAACTGTGAAGG
>Ga0335072_10002821_pt1 | contig 26660 bp, 23 predicted proteins | sample Lox_Sample_21_FD_206725 | JGI IMG/M metagenome (GOLD analysis project Ga0335072, IMG submission 206725) | Soil microbial communities from Loxahatchee National Wildlife Refuge, Florida, United States - Lox_Sample_2.1 | ecosystem: Environmental > Terrestrial > Soil > Wetlands | place: USA...
CCCAGGCCGCCCAGGGCGACCTTGCCATCGAGCAGAACACCAGCATCGGCGGGAGCGACCCAGCGAATGCGCTCTCTTGGCTCTATGGCAATGATCCGAATGTTTGGCTGACATCAGCCGCGCAGGCGGGCACGCCGGCCTGGGATGACATGAGGTTGGGTAATTAAGCGACGAGGGGCCCGGGCATCTTCGTCCGGGCCCCGCCGTGTCGCGGTTGGCGCCGCGCAAGCCACTATTATAGCGCATGAAACAGGAAAGGGGCCGCCGGAACGGCGGCCCCTTATGCGGCGGATCGAAAGGATCCCGTCGGTGTCGGAAAAGCTTACGACCGGCGCCGGCGGATCAGGCCAAGGCCAAGCAGACCGGTGCCGAGCAGGGCGAGCGAGGCAGGCTCCGGAACTGCGGCGATGTCAATCGTGTCGTTGACGTTTGCCGAGCCGGTCGTGGTGATCACGTATTTCGTCGTCTCGGAATAAAAGGCCGCCAAAGACGGCGTCGCATTGACCGACGTTATGGTGCCGATACTGGTGAAATTCGTCGTGGCGAGCAACGTGCCGCCCCACAATCCATTGCCGGTATCGATGTAAGTGCTCTCCGTAACGGATGTCACGGCTCCGTTCAGCAAGTTGGATGTGAACGAGCTCAGGAAGTTATTGATACCCGTCGGGGAGGAAAGCCCCTGCTCGGTAACATAGACCGTCAGCGTGCCGCCGCTCGCGCTGCTGACGTTGATCGAGTTGGTATCCAGCTGCGGCTGGGTCAGCGCCGGGTAACCGGTCGCACTGACCTGATTGACGGTGAACGTGCCGTAAGTGTGGCTGTAGCTAACGGCGCCGGTTCCGGTGTCCGTCGCAACCGTCGTGATCGCTCCGCCATTGGTCCCGGCTTCCTGCAGACCGATGGAGATGAGGCTTGCGTGGGCCGCCGAGGCCCACAACACCGGCGCCGCGAGAAGCGCCGTCGCTGTGAGAAGAAGCTTACGCATGATGTGCACCCTTGTGGTGATCCGACGCTGCAGGCTTGGTGTGCAAGCTGCGTGCCACCTCTCATAATGGCCGGAAACCAAGGCCTTAAGGGCAGCGATGGCGGGCTGAGCGACGATGGGTGTAAAGAGCGGCTACAGCGAGGGTGGCCATCCGGCGCAGATAGACCCGTCTTCGCGCTGCTCACCGGGCGCGTTGTCAGACGAGGCGTTTTCCGATCCGTCGCCGATCTCGCAGCCCCCCGTTGCCGCGCATATCGACGCCATCGATGCTGACGCCAGGTCGTTCCGGCGGGGCCAGGAGCGCCGATGATCCCCTCGCCGCAATCCAATGGCTTCTGCCTTTCGCCCCCTCAAGGCATGCCCATGGAGAGCCAGGAAGTCCGGACCCAGGACGTTGTGGCAGTGATCGATAAGTTGCTGAAACGCTCGCCGAATATCGCGCAAGGGTGCAGCAATGGCGAGCTGGCGCGCGGCGGCGATTGCGCCCCGGATATTTGCCGCTACGGTCGCCGTCTCGAACTTCGCCGGCGGGACGTTCGTCAGGCCTTTCAGCAATTCTCCGCCGCGATCCCGACCAATCAGCCACCTCCGGGGCCGGCGCAGGTCAGACGGATCTTCAACGCACGGCGGCAACCCGCCTCAGGCGTGATCGCCGGCCATGCGACTGCGCTGGTCGATATCGGCCTCCGCGCTCTCCCCGAACAGCGCCTGGATCCGGGCGCGGAGGTCGGCGCGGCGAAATGGTTTGGCCAGCAGGGTGACTCCGCTCGGCAGCGCCGCAAGCTCGTGGCAGTCCGGATAACCGGTGATGATCAGGGTGCGCAGCTTCGGAAGCAGCTCATAGGCTTGCAGCACCAGGTCCCGGCCGGTCATGCCCGGCATGGCGTGATCGGTGACCAGAAGCGCGAGATCCCGGTTGGCGGCAAGGATCGCCATGGCCTGGTCGGCGCTGCCGGCGCGAAGCACCTCGAAGCCGAACGCGTCGAGAAAGGCGCTCACCGTCACCAGGACATCTGACGCATCATCGACGAGCAACGCGCGCCGGCGCGTCGGGGACCGGGCCGCCGGCGATCCCGCGCCTGGTGGGGGCGGTACAGGACGCGCCTGCGTCGTGTTTGCGGGAACGCAGCGCCCCATCCGGGTCGCCAGCAGCCGGGCCGCGCGGCTCTCCCAATCCGATCTGAGCCGCAGATAGCGCCGCACCAGCCGGTCAAGCTCCATCCCGCTATCCGTTCCGGTGCCAGCTGATGGCGCCACCGGTTCGTCATGCCCCTCGTACCAGTCGATGAGGAGGCGCAGGACAATGGCGAGGCTGTTCAGATCGGCAGTGGGATTGTCGGTCCAGCGGGTGCCTCCCACCCGGATCGGGGCACCGATCTGCGCCGCGAGCCGAGCCGGTGTCGTCCCGAGGAGGGCCCGCGCGATGCGTACCTCCTCCATCAGCGGCGGGGACGGCTCACGTCGTTCCTCGGGGTGCCGGCGGGGCGAGGAGGGAGATTCGGTATCGCGGTCAGACATGGCGCCTCGATCGGATGCCCTGCCGGATCATGAAGGTGGCTGGCCTTCGTCGATCCGGACTGACATCTCCGTTTTCTGCACTCAGGGCGGTAGGGTCGCAGCATGAGGTTTAAAATCCTTTGCGCCGCGGCGAGCCGGTTCGCCGGATGTACGAAATTAAACGCACCCTTCGACGCCCGGTCGCTTACGCCGCGTAAACCCCCAAGCACCATGATCGTGCCGCCGTGGAGAGCACGGGCTGCGGGCGCCAGAAGGGCGGTCAGGAAGGCGTAAATGCGATGCTGTCTGAATGGTCCGATCTCGATCCCGATCTGCGGGCAGCAGTAACGCGCGAGGCGATCAGCCACGCCCGGCATGTCATCGGCGCCCAGGCCCAACTCCTCGCCGAGCAGATGGAGCGCGGCGGGCTGTGCATGCTGGAAGGACCGGATGCGCTGCGACTGCTTGCGATGCTGCTCGAGGACGAACCGGCCAACGCCTGACGGTCGCATCGCCCCCTTCGCGCCATGGCCATTCGGATCGCTGACCGCGGTCTGTCGGCTCGCACCCCGGGGGCGCCACCGGCGGACGGCATCGATCCCGCCCGCCCCTCCGTTGCCACCGCGCCGTGCAGCCCGTCAGGCGCGGCACGCCCTCCTGCCCGTGGCAGCCTCACACGATGAGCCAGTTTCCCCCGACATCGCCGGCCCACGACGAAACCTGCCGGATCGTGGTCGACGCGATCACCGACTGCGCGATCTACCGACTCGACGTCGATGGCGTGGTGATGAGCTGGAATGCCGGGGCTCAGAAGCTCAAGGGCTACACGGCCGAGGAAGTCATCGGCCAGTCCTTCAGCCGGTTCTTCACGGAAGAGGATCGCCGCGACGGGCTGCCGCAGCGGATCCTCAACGCCTCCGCGCGGGACGGACGGTTCCAGACGGAAGGATGGCGCGTGCGCAAGGATGGCAGCCGCTTCTGGGCGCAGGTCATTGTTGATCCGATCCAAAGTCCGGACGGATTCCTGATCGGCTTCGCCAAAGTCACCCGCGACGCCTCCGATCACAAATTTGCCGAGGAGGCCCTGCGGGAAAGGGAGGCGCAATTCCGCCTCCTCGTCGAACGGGTTGCCGATTGCGGCATCTTTACCCTCGACGCGGCAGGCTACGTCGCCAGTTGGAATCGCGCGGCCACCCGGGCGCTAGGCTATACCCTGGATGAGATCATCGGCGTTCACTTCTCACAATTCTATGCCAAGGAGGACCGCGATAGCGGCCAGCCGCAGGCGACGCTCGAGGCGGCGATACGCGACGGGCGCGTCGAGACACATGCCTGGCACGTCCGCAAGGATGGCCATCGCTTCTGGGCGCATATCGTCATCGAGCCCATCCGCCGGCCCGATGGTACGCTGACCGGGTTCGCCAAGTTTACCCGCGACATCACCGAGGTCAGGGAAACCCGGCAGGCGCTTTCCGAGACCAGGGAGGCCCTGCTGCAAGCGCAGAAAATGGAGGCGATCGGCCGGCTCTCGGCGGGAGTGGCCCATGACTTCAACAACATTCTGCAGAGTATTGTCAGCGCCCTCGAGCTGGTATTGGATGATCTCCCGATCGGCGCGCCCGGACGGGAGTTCGCCGATGTAGCGCTGAAGGCGGCCGTACGTGGCTCGTCGCTCACGCACCACCTCCTGTCCTATGCCCGCAAGCAGGTCCTGCGGCCGGAAACTCTCCACCTCGCACCCTTCCTGTCCGAGATGGAAAATCTGCTGTCTCGGACATTGGGTCCTCAGATCATCGTCATGGTATCCCCCGGCGTCACCCCCGCCGTCCGGGTCGATCCCGGGCAATTGCAGACGGCGCTCCTCAACCTTGCCATCAATGCGTCGCACGCCATGCCGCAGGGTGGCACGCTGCGCATTGCAACAAATGTCGAGACGGAGCAGGAGCGCGACTGGGTCTGCATCATCGTCACCGACACCGGAACCGGGATGGACGAAGCCACCCTGGCGTTGGCGGTCGAACCGTTCTTTACCACCAAAGGCCGGAACGGCAGCGGCCTCGGCCTGCCGATGGTGCAAGGCTTCGTGGAGCAATCCGGTGGCCGGTTCAGCATCACCAGCGCCCCCGGTCGCGGCACGACCGTGCAGCTCCGCCTGCCGGCCTCACCGAAGCCCCTGATCCCGGTCACCTCGGCGGTATCGGGACACGCGCCGAGCTCTGCCGGCAACAACATCCTGGTTGTCGAGGATGACTGCGACGTCGCGGCGACGGTTGAGTCGGTGCTGCGGAGCCGTGGCTTCAATCCCCGGCTTGCCGACCGCGCCCGGGTGGCGCTCGACATGCTGCGCACCGGCGTCCGGGTCGACCTCGTTTTCTCCGACATTCTCATGCCGGATGGCATGACCGGGTTTCAGCTTGCCGACGCGATTCGTCGTGAGTTTCCGCGGCTGCCGATCCTGCTGGCGACCGGCTATGCGGAGGCGTTTGATGACGCCAAAGCGAGAGGATTGCAGGTCCTGTTCAAGCCCTATCGCATGGACGATCTCTGCGCCAGAATTCGGCAGGCGCTTGCAGGAACCCCGCCAGACGCGCTGCCGCGGATGCCGCTGGCGGCACTGATCGAGGGTGTGGCGAGCCGGGAACGGGGCAGCGGCAGGGAAATCGGGCAAATCCGGGCGAGCCGCGCCCGGTACGCGCGCTCGGGAGCGTAATTCCTCCCGATGCCATGAAGCCGAGAAGCCGATGAGGCGCCGGCTTCATGGCGGCGCATCGGCCGCGGCGGGTGGGGATCGGGTGCGCACCGCTCTGAAGGAGTTGAGGCGGCGCCCACCCGAATCTGTACGAGCGACGGCCATCTATCAGTTCCTTCCGAACCACCCGGCGAGCGCGTCGCCGCTGCGGATGTTCGGGGCATTCACGTAGAACACCAAACGATCGAGCGGCTCGATGACATCCGCCGTATCGCCGGTTCGTACCGGATAACCCGGTCCGCGACGCCATGGCGGTCACCCGATCCGCGCCCCGCCGCGCTTGAGACGGGCCTCCGATGAGGACATCGCCCCGTCAGCGAGGACTGGTAAACCCCAATCCACCTCGACGCTGCCCTGAGATGCCGCCCGGCCACCGCCACCGGAGAGGTGAAGACCGAGGTGGATCCTCCCAGTCCTGAGCCCATCCTGAACATGGCGGGACCTTCGGTCCACGCGCCGCGCATTTTGAGAGACATACACAAATCCTGCCCCTATCCTGTCGTCAACTCCGGCAGGTGGTATCGTCATGTAGCCTGACGAGGACTTGATACATGTCCGTCGCCCCGGATCTGCGCGAAGGCAGCCAGATGGTAGATCACATCCCAGGACGAACGCCGGCCGGTATTGCTTCTTCACGCCGCTGCGATTGCTAGCTAAAGCGCAACCACGCCGAATCGGACCGCTAGCAATGGAAGAACATAGCACAGCCACGTCGCCTGGCAGAGCACATGTCGCGGCCAATGAGGCGTCCCGTCTCTCTTCGCTGGCGATGCAGCAGATAGGAAGTCCTATATTCATCTTTGATGAGAAGCATCGTGTTGCCGTGGCGAGCAGGCCGGCGGCGCGTCTTCTCGGATATGATTACGGCGACCTTATCGGATGCACAGTCGATAGCGTGCTGACCGAGTCGGCGCTGAAGCACTACCTTGCCTACGTCGATGCGTTCTTTGCTCGACCCGAGATTCGGCCGGTGGAACTCGACGGAAAGCTGTCCTTGCGGCATAAGGACGGCAGCGAGATCAAGGCGAATGTCCGCCTCGCCTCGCTTCCTGGCCTCCCGGCCGCCATGCTGATGGAGTTCCACGACGAGCAGAAATTCCTGCCTCCGGAAAGCCTGCGAGACGCTCTCGCGGCGATCGTCGGGGACAGCGACGACGCGATTCTCAGCAAGACGCTCGACGGCACCATTCTGACCTGGAATCCGGGCGCGGAGCGGCTGTTTGGCTATTCCCCGGATGAGATCATTGGCCAATCGGTCTACTCGCTCGTACCTGAGCAATGCAGCGTCGACGAGGCGGGCATACTGGCTCGCGTCCGGAACAACGAGCGCGTTCGCCATTTCGAGACGCGACGACGCTGCAAGGACGGCACGGAGTTGGAAGTGTCCGTCACATTGTCGCCGATCCGCAATGGTGCCGGCCAGGTCGTGGCGGCCTCCTCGATCGTCCGCGACATCACCGAGGCGCGACGTCGTGATGCGGAGCTGCGTCGCAGCAACGCCGAGCTCGAACAGTTCGCGTACGTGGCCTCCCACGACCTGCAAGAACCCCTACGCATGGTCGCGAACTATACGGAACTGCTGGCGGAGCGCTATCGCGGCCGCCTGGACGATAAAGCGGATCTCTATATCAAATATGCGTCCGGCGGTGCCAGGCGCATGCAAAAGCTGGTGTCCGACCTTCTGACCTATTCCCGGAACGCGTCTCAGGACCGCGCGCCGGACCGCGTCTCGACCAGAGCCCTCGTCGCGGAGGTGCTCCAGTCGATGCAAAGCACAATGGAGAACGCGGGAGCATCCGTGCAATACGGAGAGCTGCCGGACGTGCTGGGTGACGAGGGGCAGCTCTGGCACGTATTCCAGAATCTCATCGACAATGCGATAAAGTTTCGCTCGGAAGCCGCTCCGCGAATTGTCATTGCCGCAGTCTCGAGCGGCTCTCACGTGACCTTCTCGGTCACGGATAACGGGATCGGCCTGGATATGAAGCACGCTGACCAGCTGTTTCAGATGTTCCGCAGGCTGCATGATCGCGACAAGTACGAAGGCAGCGGCATCGGCCTCGCCCTTGTTCGGCGCATCGTCGAGCGTCACGGGGGGACGGTCTGGGTGGAATCGGCTCCGGGTGCCGGCGCGACGTTCTCCTTCACCTTGCCAGCCGTGCCAGATGGTCTGCGATGAGCGAGAGCCGGCCGATTCGTCTCCTGCTGGTCGAGGACAATCCCGGCGACGTCGATCTTACGAGGGAGGCGCTTGAGGCGGGACCGCGCCGGTTTGAGATTTCCATCGCGGCGGACGGCCCTGCGGCTCTCGCGCGGTTGGAAGGCGAGCCCCCTTATGCGCGGGACAAACTGCCCGATCTTATCCTGCTGGACCTCAATCTGCCAAAGATGAATGGACAGCGGGTACTGGCCAGGATCAGGCAAACCGAGGCCTTGCGTCAAATTCCCGTCGTGATTTTGACGTCTTCAGCGGCGCACCAGGATGTCATCAGCAGCTACGCCTTCGGGGCAAGCTGCTATGTGACCAAGCCCATCGGTCTCGACGCATTCCGCTCAGCGGTTCGCGCGGTGGAGACCTTCTGGTTCAGCGTGGCGCGACTGCCGTGAATGCGTTCGAGCGAGGTGCACGGGATGTGCTTCTCATCGAGGACAACTCCGCCGATGCCGTCCTGATTCAGGACCTGCTCGCCTCTCCCGGCACTGGTTCGGAGCGTATCACCCACGTGATGAGTATTGCCGCCGGTCTGGACAGGCTCGCATCGCACGGGGCGGACGCGATTCTTCTGGACCTTCGTCTCGGCGACTGCACGGGCCTGGAATGTGTAAAGGCGATCCGCGCCAGCGTGCCGGAGGTCGCAATCGTGGTTCTGACGGGTATGGAGGACGAGGAGACGGCGCTGGCCTGCCTCGGGGCCGGCGCGCAGGACTATCTTCTGAAACATGAGATGCGTGCGCGCTCGCTGCAGCGCGCGATTGACTACGCCGTCACGCGCGCCCGGGAAATGGCGGAGCGGCGGCGGGCCGACGAGTTGCAGCAGCGCCTCGCTGCCATCGTGGAGGCTTCCGGCGATGCGATCGTGAGCGCGGAGCCAGGAGGCGTTGTCACGAGCTGGAATCGCGGTGCCGAGGCAATCTTTGGCTACGCCAGAGAGGAGGCGGTCGGGAGCACTGCCAGGGCAGTGGTGCGGGCAAGCGTGGATCCACGTCATCGCCCCGCCGCTGACGATATCGACCGGGTACTGACCGGAGGTGATGCCGTCACGGCGGCCGAAGTGGTCTGTATCCGCAAGGACGGGCGCCTCGTGACCGTATCGGGCACGGGTTTCCCGCTGCTGGACGCAACGGGTCGTCCTTTCGCGCGGGCGGCGATCTTTCGGGACGTGACTGAAATCAAGCGTCGCGACGACGAGCTTCGCGCTCGGACGGCCGAGATCGCCGCGCACGACCAGCAGATGCGAGTCCTGGCCGCGAGACTGACCGCCATAAGGGAAGCCGAGCGGATCCGTATTTCGCGGGAAGTGCATGACGAGCTCGGCCAATTGCTGACCGGGCTGAAAATGGACCTGCGCTGGATCAAGCGTCGGCTGCCAGCGATCAACGCGGCGGTTGACCTTGAAGTGGCGAGTCGGCTGGCCGAGGCGGAACGGCTTCTCGATGGAACGGTCGCGACGGTGCAACGCATCGCGATCGAGCTGCGGCCCAGTGTCCTCGACAGTCTGGGGCTGGCTCCGGCCATCCGGGATGAGGCGCGACGGTTCGAGGCCCGGTCGGACATCTCCGTGGCGCTCGTTCTCGATGCCGAACCCGAATACCACCCGGATGTGGCGACGACGCTGTTCCGGGTATTGCAGGAACTTCTGACAAACGTGGCTCGCCATGCCCAGGCAAGTTCCGTCGCGATCGCGCTACGAGAGGACGGGGAGAGCTGGGCCATGGAAGTGACCGACGACGGCGTGGGAATTTCCGACCACGCGATCGACGATCCGGGGTCTCTCGGACTGCTGAGTATCAGAGAGCGTGTCGACATGTCCGGCGGTAGCGTCGTCTTCCGACGCGCCGCGTCTGGGGGGACGACGGTCAGTGTACGAATTCCACGTTGAAGCAAGTGCCGTTCCGGCCCGGCTGAGAGCGCAGCCATGCGGCATGTGCTGATTGCCGACGACCACGCTGTAACGCGTCGGGGATTGCGCGACCTGATGCGCGAGCATTTCGACAACCTGGACATTGTCGAAGTGGCGAGTGCTGACGCCGTGCTCGAGCAAGTACGAGCGAAGCCCTGGGACCTCATCCTTCTCGATATCCGGATGCCGGGTCCGCCGACGATGCAGATACTGGCCCATATCCGCGAGGTGGCTCCGCAGGTTCCCGTCCTGGTTCTGACGGCGGTGACTGAACCTGAATATGCCCTTCATGCCATGCGCGCCGGTGCCAACGGGTTCATCCAGAAGTCGCGCGCAGCCGAGGATCTCCTGGAGGCGATACGGCGGGTCTCCGACGGCGGCACTTATCTGCACCCGGAAATCGTTGCTGCACTGGGTTCGGATCTCCGCGATGACGGGCGATTGCCCCACCGAAGGCTTTCTGATCGCGAACTCGAAGTCTTTCGCCTCATCGCAAAGGGCCTGGCCGTCAAGGGAATAGCCGGGACACTCGGACTGAGCGAAAAGACGGTTGCCACCTATCTCGCGCGCATACGCGACAAGACCGACCTCAAGACGCATGTCGAGATCACGCGATATGCCCTGCGGCACGGGCTCGTCGAGTAAACCGGGCGATTTGGCCTCGGCCGCCGCGACCTGGCCGGCCGACGCAGTGCTACCCATGGTGGTAATTCAGGCCGCCAGCTCTAGAGAGGCGCGAGCCGGCCGGGGGGCAGTCCGCAATCACGCGTAGGTGAGGAGCCTACGCGCGCTAGGAAACTGCCCGACTACCATGGCATGTGCGGAGCGTGCGATCCCTCCCGGCGATGTTACCAGGAGCATCGTCTATGAAAGGGGTGATGGTCATAGACAATGCGGCTGAGGTCCGCCGCCGTCTATGCGAGCTTCTCTCGGAACTGCCGGACGTGCGGGCCGAGGGCTGCCATGCCGACTGGAGAGAGGTCGAGGCCCGACTGGAGGAAGTGGATCCGTGCTGCGTCGTAATCGACGTACCGGTCGCCGGCCCCGCGGGTTTCGATCTTCTTGCGCGTCTCCGGCGGACCGCCCCCGCCTGCGTCATCGTGGTCCTGACAAATCGCAGCGATGGCGAGTTGGAGCGTCGCAGCCGAGAGATTGGCGCCGATCATTTCCTGGCCAAAGCCGCTGACTTCGAGCGGCTTGTCGACCTGGTCCGCGACCTTGGCTGCGAATAGCAACCATGACGAAAGTTTCGACCCGGGCGGTGTTGCTGATCGAGGACAATCCTCGCGATGAACTTCTGGTTCGCGAGTTCCTGGCCGAGCCCGACGGAAATCACTATACCGTGCTCAGGGCCCAGACGCTTTCGGAAGCCGCCGGTATCGTCCAGTCGGGCCCGATCGACGCGATCCTGCTCGATCTCCGCCTGCCGGAAACCTTCGGCGCCGACACGGTACGCGCGGTTCGCGCGTTCGCCGACCGGATTCCGATCGTGGTTCTCACCGGTACCGACGACGACACGCTTGCCCAGGCCTGTATCGAGGCGGGAGCGCAAGACTATCTCACCAAAGGAGAGGTCCGGTCACGGGCGCTTCGCCGCGCCATCGGCTACGCGCTTGCCCGTACCGAAGAAGGCCGCTCCCGAGATCTGCGCCAGGCGTTCGAGCGATACCGGGCGCTCTCATCCACCAGCCAAGGCACGACGACGACCGCGGCGATGCTGGGTTCCGGTGCGATCGCTGCCCGCAACCCGATGATCTTTGACGATCTCGTCCACGAATATCTGGCACTGTTCAACTACAAGCTTAATACGCCGTCAGTCGCTTCGGATGCACCGCGGGTGGCACTGGAGCGTATTGTCACAGCCGTCGGCGATCTGAATGGCGGCCCGCGAGACGTCCTGGACGTGCATGTCGCGGCACTGGAGAAGGCAATGTCTCGCAACGATATCGCTCGGTCACCTGCCCTGGTCCTGGAAGCACGGCTTGTTGCCCTCGAGATGATGGGTCAGCTAGTCGACTACTATCGAGTCGGCTTCCGACGACGTCGCAATGAGGGGTTGTAGCATGTCGAAGTTCAAGCTTCGGCTATATGTCGCAGGACGGACTCCGCAATGTGAACGGGCATTGCGGAATCTCTATCGGATATGCGAGAGCGACCTCGCGGGTCTCTATGAAATCGAGGTTATCGATGTGCTCGAACACCCCGGGCTCGCCGAAGCGGAGAAGATCCTCGCGATTCCGACGCTGGTTAAGCGTCTTCCTCAGCCGGTTCGAAAGATCATCGGCGATCTGAGCGATCGCGAGAAGGTACTGCTCGGCTTGGACATCGAGCAACTAGACCGGAATCTCTAGAGATGACGACGAAGACGTTCGAAACGTTGCAACGGCTGGCGACCGGTATCATCGGCTTTGACCAGATTGCCAACGGCGGATTGCCGAAGGGGCGCTCGACCCTCCTCTGCGGGACTGCCGGCAGCGGCAAGACGGTGATGGCACTGCAGTTTCTTCTCGCCGGCGTTCGCGACTACGAAGAAAACGGCTGTTTCGTCACGTTCGAGGAACCACCCTCCGACCTCATGGGCAACGTGCGGTCTTTCGGGTGGGACCTCGAGGGACTGGTCGCCAGCCGCAAGATCGCCGTCGTGGACGCGACACCCGATCCCGGATCGGAACTGGTCAGCTCCGGCCCGTACGACCTTGCGGCCCTCCTCGCACGTATCGAGAGCGCTGTGCGTTCCATCGGCGCCAAGCGCGTCATTCTGGATACGGTAGGCGCGCTATTCCCTCAGCTCACCGATGCCAACGTCGTCCGACGCGAGCTGCATCGGATTATCGCGGGTCTGCGGGAACTCGGCGTGACCACGCTCGTCACCATGGAGCGCAGCGACGAGGAAGCCGGGCTCGGCCGCTGGGGCGTCGAGGAGTTTGTGGCGGACAACGTCATCGTGCTCCGCAACCGGCTCGAGCAGGAAAAGCGGCGCCGTACGATCGAGATTCTCAAGTTCCGCGGGGCAACCCACCAGAAGGGCGAGTATCCGTTCACCATTGATCCTGAGGACGGGGTCACTGTCATCCCGCTATCGGCCATCGAGCTGAAGCAGAAATCGTCCGAAATCCGCGTCTCCTCCGGCGTGCCGGAACTCGATGCGATGTGCGGTGGCGGGATGTACCGCGATTCGATCATCCTCGTCAGTGGGGCGACCGGCACCGGCAAGACCCTGACCGTCACCCACTACATCAAGGCCGCGATCGAGGCCGGCGAACGCGCATTGCTCTTTGCGGCGGAGGAAAGTCGCGAGCAGCTGACCCGCAATGCCGCATCCTGGGGCGTCGACTTCGACCAGGCCGAGCGGGACGGCCTGCTGCGAATCGTCTGCCGCTACCCCGAGGTGATGGGACTCGAGGACCATCTCCTGCACATGAAGCGCGACATTACGGAGTTCGGCGCGCAACGTGTCGCCGTCGACAGCCTGTCCGCCTTCGAGCGGGTGTCGACGCAGAAATCGTTCCGGGAGTTCGTCATCGGGCTGACCAGCGCCATCAAGCACCTCGAAATTACCGGACTTTTTACCAATACGACCGCAATGATATCTCGCGGCGAGTCGGTGACGGAGACCCATATCTCCACGATCACCGACACCATCATTCTGCTCCGCTACGTGGAGCTGTTCGGCCAAATGCGAAGGGGCCTGGCGGTCCTCAAGATGCGCGGTACCTTCCACGACAAGGGCATACGCGAGTACGTCATCGACGGACGGGGTATGCATGTCCTCGACCCGTTCCGCGGCGTCTACGGCATCCTGACCGGGACGCCAACCGTTACGTTTGACGAAGAACAGCGCCGCCTGAGCGACATGTTCAAGGCCGACGAGACCGCCTAGATGAAACATCGTCAAGCCTTTGGTGGACCGCTACCCGATATCGTGTCAGCCGGTTCGAGCGCGGCGGACGACGCAAAACGTCCCATCCTGCTTGTCGACGACAACGCCGGTGACGCATTTCTTACGAGCGAGCGTCTCGCTGAAGCGTCGGGCGGCGAGCTGGATGTCCATTGGGTTACCACAGCGGCTGCCGCTACCGCGTATTTGACGAGCCGTTCCGTCGATGCGATCATTCTCGATCTCGTTCTCCCGGATTCACGCAGCCTCGAGACGCTCGAGCGCATCAAGGAGGTCTCCGGCGACGCGCTGGTTATTGTCTTCTCCGGCGTGGTCGACGAGCACTTGCGGGCGGCGGCGCTCGAGCGCGGCGCAGCCGACGTGTTTTCGAAAGGCGAAGGAAACAGCCGGCTCTTCCCGAGGGCGCTTCTCTACGTCCTCGAGCATCACCGTGTTCAGAAGCAGCACCAGGATCTCGAGCGGCTGCTCGAGACGGTGCCGGATGGAATTCTGGTCGTCGATCGCGCCGGGGTGGTGCGGTATGTCAATCCCGCTGCGCTCGAGATATTCGGGCGCCGGCGCGAGGATTTCGTCGGCGAGCTGCTCGGGGTGTCCTTTCGCGACAGAGAACCCATCGAGGTCTCTATTCCCCGTGCCGACGGCGAACGTATCGCTGAGATGCGGGTCGAGCCATTCCAGTGGCAGAATGGGCACGCCTTCGTGGTTTCAATTCGCGATCTGACGGCGATCACGACGAGCCGGCGAAAGATCGCCGAGTCCCTGAAGCTGGCTGAGGATCGTGCGGCCCTCCTCCGTCGGCTGATGGATCATATCACGGCATTGGCCCATGGCTCCGGCCTTGCCGAAGTCGCGAGCGCTACGGCCCCCGTGCTTGATGTTCGTCACGATGAACCGCCGTCCGAGGCGGTGGTGGCGGGCGCGCTTCTCCCGTTCGAGGTCGCATTCCGGGGATACGCCGAGGCCAATGCGAGGCTGACGGTTGCCAACGAGCAGCTTGTCGCGGAGATGGCCGAGCGCCAACGAGTTGAAGCGATCCTGCGTCAGGCGCAAAAACTCGAGGCCGTCGGGCGCCTTGCCGCGGGCGTCGCACATAATTTCAACAACGTCCTCACGGCCATCATGGGCTGTCTCGGCATTGTCGAGGAGCGGGCGTCAACGGAAGCAGTTCGCGACATCGTCGCAAGGGGCCAGCGTGCGGCGGAACGCGGCGCCCGTGTTGCAAGGCAGCTCCTGACCTTTGCCCGCAAGCAGCACATGGTGAAGACACAGGTCGCACTGTCTGAACGCCTGCCCGAATTCGTCGCGCTGCTGCGGCAGACGTTGCGCGAGGACATCGCCGTCGAGTCGGAGATCGAGCCGGCGCTTTGGTGCGTCGACATCGATGTATCGGAACTCGAACTCGCATTGCTTAACATCTGCATCAATGGACGGGACGCCATGCCCATGGGCGGAGTGCTCCGCCTGGTGGCCAGAAATCGCTGCCTGGACGGCGAGTGCCCCGATCTGCACGGGAAGTACGTGGTCATCGAGGTATCCGATACGGGAACGGGCATTGCTCCCGAGGATCTGCCTCGCGTGTTCGAGCCCTTCTTTACGACCAAAGACTTCGCAAGCGGTTCGGGGCTCGGGTTGAGCCAGGTGTACGGTTTTGCTAGCCAGTCGGACGGCGGCGTCCAAATTACGAGCGAACCCGGACACGGGACGACCGTCCGTCTCAGCCTGCCGGCTTCGTCAAAGCCGCCGGCTGAGGTCGAAACCACGCGGCCCACACAGCATACGGTGAGCGCCGGTGGCAACATCCTGATTGTTGAAGACGACATGGACATTGCCGAAGTGACTCGCGAGGCGCTGCTTAGCAGCGGCTTTGCGCCGAAAGTCGCCTACCGGGCGCGCGCGGCACTGGATTTCTTGCGCTCCGGCGAAGAGATAGACCTCGTATTTTCCGATGTGATCATGCCGGATGGAATGAATGGCTTCGAGCTGGCCGATGCCGTACGCCGCCACTTTCCCCGAATGCCGATCCTGTTGGCAACCGGGTATTCCGACGCTCTCATTGAGGCAAAATCCCGAGGTCTGCATATACTGAGCAAGCCTTATCGGATGGACGAAATGTGTGCAGCAATACGCCGTATCATGCAGAGGGCCCCGGCACGGAGAACGTAGAGCGCACGACGATTGGAGGACCACGCAGACCCGGGGCAAGGCCGGGGACGGCGGGGCCCGGCAGCAATGGAATGGGCACTTCGGTCGACTGACGGCCCGCTTTGTGGACGACTTCGTCTCAACGCGTCCGATAGATGATCCACTCGTCAGACTGGCAGCCTGAGCAGGCAGCCGAGCCCGCTCAGGAATGCTTCCTATGCCGCGCCGCGGCCACGACCGCGGATCGCACGCGCGCCAGTGCGCCAGAACAGGACCATGGCGGATAGAGCGAGAGCCAGAGGAGTGACGCTTCCGCCGTCGCGAAGCTCGTCTTGTATCGATCACTCCCGCCGAGGAAATCGTAGGCGGTCAATCCCTCGGCCCGGTAGGCCTCAATCGCGAGATGATGGCACGTCAAGCCAGGCTTCTCGTGGCGGTCGGCGCCGTCATAGGCAAACCCGCTCTGATAGGCCAAGACGCGACCGCGATACCGAAAATTATACAGATATCCAACAACTGCCTCTCCCGCGGCGATGCGCAAAAGATCGATCTCGCCACGCGAGAATGCGTGATCGATCAGCCCGTGATGGAAGCGACCAAAATGAACATTGGCGAAGCTTCCCGGCTGACCGCGGTGCTCCCAATATTTCTGATGCAGCGTGGCCAGCGCATCGAGAAACGCATGTGCCTCGCGAGGCGACTTCGCTCGCTCGACCCGGAGCGTTCCCCGCGCTGAATAGGATCGTTCCGACCGACGTATCTGATAGCGGGTGTTTGCGCTCAGCTGCAGGAGATACTCCTCCGCTCCCGACCCAAGCCCGGCGAGATCGATCCATGGCGCCGCGCGTGCCTGGCGTGTCCGGACGATGCCTCCCGCTTGCCGCGCAGCGCGCAGCGTCGCCTCTCCAACACCCGGCAACGAGAGTGCAGCCGTGCGCCGCCAACGGCTTCCACTCCGCATCGCCGTCGTCAGCATGGCAGCAGCCAGGGTGTCGTCCCAGCGTGCGTCTGTCAGGACGCCGTTATGCTCGACGAAGATCGCATCGTACATGGCGGAGCCGCTCGCTCCGAGATGCAAGGTATCTTCAAGGCCGCTGCCTCGGCGGTTGAACAGGGCGAGTCCGACGACTTGTCCCTCCTCGACAGCCTCCAGGAGGACGGGATCCGGAAACCGTTCGCGGGCCAGGCACCCGGTCCAGCTCCATCCCTGGAAGAAGGAGCCTGCGGCGCGCTGCTCAAGATCCCGCCACGCCCCGGCGAGAGCCTCGGGATCCGAAGGGGTTGAGAGGCGGATCACCGGCACGACGCTGCCCTCGAACGGAGCTGCTACGGGGGTGGTGAGACCGTCCCCGGCCCATCCAGCGGAACCACCGCACCGTTCCAACGATTGCCGACCAGCACCGCCGGTGTGGTGGTCATGTTGCGCAGAAAGACCGTCGACTGCGGGCCATCATTGGTGAAGACGTTGCCCTGGATCAAAAGCCGCCGGGTCGGTTGGGTTACGCCCTCCTCGCCGATACTGACAGCAATCCCGGGATTGCCGGAATGCGGGCCCTTCTCGAGCCGGTTTCCCTTCATGAGCAAATCGCCTCCGTTCGGCACGTCGACGAGATAGCTCGATGTCCCATCAGGACCATCCATGATGACATTGTCGACCAATTCGGTTCGCGACGCCCTGGATTTCACGTGATGTCCGACGCGCGTGCCAATGAAGCGGGAATGTTCGATGTGCAGCAGCGCCACGTGGCCGGCATAGAGCCCATGCGCGCACGCCTTGATGCAGGCGCCATTGCCAACGAAGGTGCTGTCCCGGATCAGGATTACCCAATGCGGCCCAGCGGCGGTCAGGATACCGTCCTCATTGTCCAGGAAGCGGCTGTGGCGGACGGTAAGGCTTCCGCCTTCGGCACGGATTCCGGCACCATTCCCGTCCGGCACAGTCGCGTGCTCAAACGTGATATTGACGATCGTCGTTCCGTCGCCATCCAGGACGAAAATTGCCTTGCCCTGGCAGGTCTTTCCGGTGAACGTCGCCCCCGCCCCCTCGCCAAGGATGGTCAGCCGGCTTGCATGCCAGACCGCACAGTCCGCGTAGTCCCCGTGGGCGATGCGGATGGTATCGCCATCCCGTGCGACGGCTGCCGCCTGGCTCGGCAGGCGCAGGCTGCGAGTCGGGCCAACCAGCAGCGTCCGGGCCGTAGCAATGCCGGTCATAGAGAACAGAGCAACGATGACGGCAACAAGGCGGAAAGGCCGGTGACCGACAGACTGTGCTGCGCCTCGTGCTCTGGCCGCGCAGCCGTCAACGGTCGATGAAAGCCTATTGGAGTCCGGCATGACCGAGCAGCCTCCGCTGATTTTGCACGTCTTCCCGACCTTCGCGACCGGCGGGGCACAGGTTCGCTTCGCGACACTGGCCAATCACTTCGGCCGCCGTCTGCGCCATCTGGTGATTGCGATGGACGGAGTGCAGACATGTCGCAAACGGCTCCGCGACGACATTGATATCGAATTCCCGATACTCGATATCCGCAAGGGTGACACGCTGGGCAATCTCAGGAGGTTCCGACGGTTTCTGCGGAACCGCCGCCCGAGTCTTCTTGTGACCAGCAACTGGGGCTCCATTGAATGGGCCATTGCCAACGCCGTGCCGGTGGTTCGCCACGTCCATATGGAGGACGGTTTCGGGCCGGAAGAACGGGAGAGGCAGATTGCCCGCCGGGTATGGACACGCCGGCTTTTCCTCGCCCGCAGTACGGTGATGCTGCCGTCCCGGACATTGCTGCGGATTGCGACCGAGACCTGGCGGTTGAACCCCGGGCGTCTGCGCTACATCCCGAACGGCATCGATCTTGATCGCTTCCGGCCAGCGGAACGAGCGGAGGCAGACAGGTCCGGACGGGAACCGGTGATCGGCACTGTTGCGGCGCTGCGGGCGGAAAAGAACGTCGGCCGGCTGCTGCGCGCGTTTCGGCTCGCCGCCGGCGATGCGCCGGCCCGTTTGGTGGTCGTCGGCGATGGCCCGGAGCGGGGGGCATTGGAGGCGCTGGCGCAGGAGCCGGGCTTGGCAGGGCGGGTGCATTTCACCGGTCATGTCGACGCGCCGCATTGCATGTACGAAGACTTCGACCTTTTCGCCCTGTCATCCGATACGGAGCAGATGCCGCTTTCCGTGCTGGAGGCGATGGCTGCCGGCCTGCCCGTGGCCAGCACCGATGTCGGGGATGTCCGTTTCATGGTGGCACGGGAAAACACGGCGTTTCTCTCGTCCTGCGATGACGCCGCCCTGGCGGAGGTGATCCGGCCGTTGCTGCAGGACGCAGGCGTGCGACAACGGATCGGAACCGCGAACCGTGCCAAAGCCGAGCGAGAGTACGACGAGCAGACCATGTTCCATGCCTGGGGTGGCTTGCTCCAGGCATCGCCATCGAGCAGCGCGGAGCATTGAAGGAGTCCGCGGGGCAGAAGGTCGCAGGAACGGAGAGCTCTCCCGGGGTGCCGAGGTCTTCGCCAAAGCAGGTCCCGCACCTGGGCCAGCGATCTTACCGGACTGCGTCGGCGGCTGAGCTCGAGACGCGCTGTACCAGCTCCAACAGGGACGGCTGAGTCCGAAGGAAAGCACTCAGTGCCTCCCGCGCGGCCGCCTGCTGGGCGAGGCCGGCCTTCTGCCCATCCGTTTCCAGGCCGAGGGCCAGCAGCAGAGGGGCCTGCCGGGTTCCGGCCACACTGTTCCACGCCAGGTGCAGCCGGGTGTCGATCCCGCCGGCAGCCGGCGCGCCGTTCGCCCACAACATCACCGCAGTTGCCTGAAACGGGCCGCTTGTCTCGACCAATTGCCAGGAATGAGCCGGCCAGCCGGGGACTGTCAGCCAGCTCGATTCGACATCCTCGGCCGAGAGCGGGGCTGAGAGGCGGCGTTGCTCGGCGAGGACCACACCGGGATTGATCCGGGGGGCAAACCGCTCCAGCCGGAGCACCAGGTTCTCCTCCCCGCAGCTGATCCTCCAGGCGCTGACGGCGCTTTGTCCGTCACCATCGTCCGCCAGGGCAGTCTTGATGGCATCGGCGCGGCAGTCGCCGCCTGCCTGAAAGGCGATCGGCCGCGACAGGGGCGTCACGGTTGTCGCCTGATCCAGCAGAGCCGCCGTTGCCGGTCCCGCCGCCGCCACGACCACGACCGCTACCGCCGCGCCGACCACTCCGGCCCATGCCGGTGGACCACCCGAGGGCGCGGGCGCGGAGCGAGACGGCGCCAAGTCCTGTCGGAACGGCAGTCCCAGCACCACCAGGAGCAACAGTACCAGGGAAAAGAAGATCCATCCGTACAGTACATGATCGGTCGCCGCTGCCTGGGCACTGCCCAGGACATGGCCAAGCGTGACAATTCCGAGCGCGCGCAGGCCATTGGCAATGATCGGGGTGACGATCGCCACCGCGATGAACATCAACCGCCGCATCGGACTGCGATAGATCAGGCAGGCATAGAGGACGCCGAAGGCGATCGAGGCGATCAGGAAGCGCAGCCCGGCGCAGGCCTGGGCGATGTAGAAAATACCCTCCGGAATCTCGATCGTATTGCCGTCCGAGAAGTTCGGAATGCCGAAGAGGTTCAGGCCGGCGGTGACGAAATGCGCCGTGAAGCTTTGCAGCATCGGGGTCAGGAAACCGCCGAACGGCACCAGGAAGAAGAGATAGAGCAGCGGTGCCGAGAGCCGGCCGAACAGCCGCCAGCCCAGCACGCCGAGGAACAGCAGCTCGACGAAAGCCATGGCGATGAGCTGCCGTCCCTCCATGATACCCAGCCGCTCCGCGACCAGCCAGGCGACGGCCAAGGGCAGTCCCACGACCGCCAGCCAGGGCAGCGGCTGCGGCATCAGCCCGGCGACCGTGGCCCGGCGGTCCCAGGCCAGATAGGCCGCGATCGGGATCACCAGCAGGCAGTGATTGTAGGCCGTGGAGGCCAGCCACACGCCGACAGCGGCCGTGATCTCGGCATGAAAGGCAATCCCGAGCAGCAGCAGTCCGAGACCGATTGGAAAGGCGGCGAGGCGGAGACCGCGCCACGCGTCGACCGGCGCCGCGGCGGTGAGACCGGGCGCGCTCACGCGGGCAACCCTGTCCGCTGCGCTTCCACAAGCGGAGCGCGCGGCGTTTCGTTGACCTGCAACAGACTGTCGAGCTGTGCCAGCTTGGCCGGCCAACCATAGCTCGCCTCGACGACCGCCCGGGCGTTGCGGCCGAGACCTGGATGCTTCCCGTCCAGCAGCGCGTTGACCGCTGCTGCGGTCTCATCAGCGCTCTCGGCGACGAGCAGATCGCGACCTGGTATCGCTCGTATGCCTTCAAAAGCCTGCGGCGATGCCACCACCGGCTTGCCCATGGCCATCGCCTCCAGCACCTTGTTCTGGATCCCGCGCGCGAGCTTGAGTGGCGCGACCACCGCCGCCGCATGCGCAATATAGGGGCGTGTATCAACGACGCGGCCCGAGACGTGAACACCGGGCCGACCGGCAAGTTGCCGCACCTCCCGTCCGGGATTGGCGCCGACGACATGAAACTCCGCCGCTGGCCGCATCTCCCGCAATGCCGGCATCACCTCCTGCGCAAACCAGATCACAGCGCTGGCATTCGGCCAGTAATCCATGGTGCCGGTGAACACAATCGCCGATGCATCGACGCCAAACGGTGACGCGCATCGGAACATCGGTGAAAACCGCTCCAGGTCGACCCCATTTTCGATCCATCCGATACGATCGAGGCATTCCGGCGCCAGGGCCGCAAAGCGCAGGCTTTCGTCCTCCGATACGAACAACGTACGATCGAATGCCGCTGCGGCGTGGCGCTCGAAGGCGAGCAAAGTGCGACCCTCGCGAGCCCAGAGCAACCGCGCCGGCCAACGCCGTTGTGCCGCGTAGTCGAGCCATTTCTCCGAATCGATATCGACCATGTCGAGAATGCGTACCGGTGCCGGATGACGCAGCGCGTATGGGGCGATACCAGAGGAAAACGCAAAGACTCGCGCAACCCGACGACGGACGAACAGGTCATCCACCCAGTGTTCCAGTCGTGCGTCGCGGAAATAGGCCAGCGTCATGGCGCGTCCGGGCCGCAGATGGGCTAGCGCCCGAAGCTTCTGCCGCCGCGGATGCAGCGGAACGCAGAGCACGTCGGCGCAGATCGTCCGCAGAGTTGGCAGGTGAACAGCATCGGCGGGGTCGTCCATGAAGCAGCCGAGATGCACGCGATGGCTGGCCGCCAGGTGACGCAGGATCGGCCATGCCCGGATCTTGTCTCCCTTGTCTGGGGGATAAGGAATCCGATGGCAGAGGAACAGCAGGTCGTCCATGGGTTCAACCGATGCCCCGCACGATATGCGGCCCGATGGCGTTGGCGACCGGCAGCGGCAGACGCTTCCAGGCCGCGATGAACAGCCGGTATTTCGGATTGAGCGGATTGTGGTCCGGAATCGCCGTGCCAGGCTTCAGGCGGAAGCAGTAATGCAGCGGCTGCGGCGCGAACCCCCAGTTCTTCTTGAAGGCGAAGGAGCCGGTGCCGATTTTGCTGCGGCCGAAATCGAACAGGCGCGCCCCCCGGGCGGCGGCCCGACGCATGACCTCCCAGTACATGAAGTCGTTGCCGGCGCAGGCCCGTGCCGCGGCTGTGCCGCCGCCGTAATATGGCAGCACTTCGTCGCGGAAGCGGAAATTCATCACCGCCGCGACCGGCTGGCTGTCCTGCAGCACGGTGAGGACGTCGCAATCCTCGCGGAACACCGCAGCCAGGACGCGGAAATAGCGCCGTGAGAACACCGGCGTGCCGAGGTTGCGCACGCTTTCGGCATAGATGCGGTGCAGCCGGTCGACGTCGCGGTCTTCGACGGAAGTCAGGCCGTTCTGCATTCCCTTGCGTACCATGGCCCGCTGCTTCCGCGGGATCGTCTTCAGGTTGGCGTCGGGATCCCCTCCGATCGGCTTGCGGAATGTGACATAGAGATCGGGACGCGTCTGCCAGTCGTCCTCCGTTGTGGCCGGTGGCACAAGCAGGCGAAACTCGAGCGCACTGACATCGAGCCGACGCATCAGTCCGACGGCGTGGGCTTCCAACGCGGCGGCCGCCTCCGCATCGGCGGCAAGGGGGCCGCCATAGACGCAGAACGGCGTGGAGATCAGCGTATTGCCGAAGAGACGCGTCCGGATATGGGCGAGCGGCAGCACGCCCACGATGGCGCCGTCGCGCTCGGCGAACGCATAGTGCGTGGCATGGCCGAAGGCCTGCTGGATAACCCGTTGCCAGCCGGCGCGATGGAAGAATGTGCCGCCCTGTGCCTCCTGCACGAAAGCGTCCCAGGCGGGCTCGGTCGCCGCATCGAGCGGCCTGCACGTCGTTGCCATGGCGCAAGTCGTGGCTCAGGCGGGCAGCCGGACGGGAGGCACGGTCGGCGATGCCCGGGCCGGCCCGTCCAGCATGTCGGCGAATACCCGATCCATGCGCGCCCAGCGGAAGTCGCGCAGCAGACGCTCCAATCGGGCTTCCATGGCGCCGAGATTGACGGTGTGGCGAAAGCGGGCCACGCGGCCGCTGCCCGAAACGCGCGGTTGGCCGGGATCGACCTCCCACGGGTGGAAGTAGAAAATCCCCGGCCGGCGCTCCGTTCGATGCAGCCGCCGCAAGCCTCGGCAATAGGCGGTATAGGGCAGCAGGCGGAAATAGCCACCGCCGGCGCAGGGCAGGTTACGACCGCCCAGGCGAACCGTGGTCATCGGGATTTCCCAGATCGCTCCCGGCCCGGGCCGGAATGGACCACGAGGGGCGTCGGGCGCCCCGTAGAGATCATGGCGGATGGGAAAGACACTGGAGCTGTAGCGATGCCCCTCACTCTCCAGCACTCCATAGGCCCAGGGATTGCGCGAACCGATGGAAAAGGTTGGGGCGCGATAGCCCTGGATCGCAACCCCGCCGATATCCTCCAGCACCCGTCGCGCACGACGGATATCGGCGCGGAATTCGTCCGGATCGAGGCGATCGGCCAGTTGGTGCCCGTATCCATGGCTCGCCAGCTCATGTCCGTGGGCGACGATGCGTCGGATCACGGCCGGATGCCGTTCGGCGATCCAGCCGAGCGTGAAGAAGGTTGCCGTCACGCCGGCACGGTCGAACAGCGTCAGGATCCGATCCACGTTCGCCTCGACTCGACACGGAATGCGATCCCAGGCGCCGCGATCAATGCAATGGGCAAAGGCCTGGACCTGGAAATAGTCCTCGACGTCGACGGTCATGGCGTTGGTAATCACGTCGGGATGGGAAGACGACAGCCGGCGGGACATGGCGTCGGTTCCGGAAGCCTCAGTCATGCCGGTCATCTCCGGGGATCGAGATAAGCGCCGATGAAATCAAGCAGCCGTTGAAACACCCGTTCCTGGCGCTGAACCGCGCTTTCCAATGACTGCACGCGGGCAGCGATGTCGTGACGCGGGCTGGACGCGCCATAGCTGCCGGGCTCACGCCCCGGCGGCGCCGGCGGCAAACCGCCACCGAGATCATCCTCGAGTTCCGCGGCGGTTTCTTCGACCACCGGTTCCGTGATCGCCGACAGTTCCTCGAGTGCGCCATAGAGCAGCACGCGAGAGCACAGGCGGTTGATCCGGCGCGGCACGCCGGCGGTGTGGCGATAAATCGCGGCGAAGGCAGGTTCGTCCCAGCTCGGGTTTCCACCCCAGCCCACGGTCTTCAGCCGGTGTTGGATATAGGCGCGCGTCTCCAGCTCGCTCATCGGGCCGAGATGGTATGACGCGAGCACCCGCTGGCGAAGCTGATCGAGCTCCGGGCTCGCCAGGGTGCGCCGGAACTGCGGCTGACCGAGCAGGATCGTCTGCAGCAACGCGCGGCCGTCGCCGGTGATGTTGGAGAGCATGCGCAGCTCTTCCAAGGCCGGCACGCCAAGCGTCTGCACTTCGTCCACCAGCAACAGGCATCGCCGCCCTGCGGCACGATGTTCGTGCAGCAATCGTTCGAAATGCCGCAGCAGCGTCGCCTTGTCGTGACCGCCCTCGGGCAGGCCGAAACTGCTGACGGCGAGCCGCAGCAGGTCGTCGCCGGATACCTGCGTCGTGACGACACGACCCACCGTGTAGCTCTGCCGGTCAAGCTGCGACCAGAGGCGCTCCACCAGGGTCGTCTTGCCGGCGCCGACTTCGCCGGTGACGACGATGAAGCCTTCCTCCTGTGCCAGGCCATAGGTCAGATGGGCGATCGCCCGGCTATGCCCGCTGCTGTTGAAGAAGAACCGGTTATCCGGCGTCAGCTGAAACGGCATGCCCGTGAAATTGTAATATTCTGCGTACATATGCGTTCTCAAAAAGCCTTATGAAGTCCGACAAGGAAGACGTTCTGGAAATAGCTGTTTCCGGGCAGGTTCGAGTGGCTGTTGGTGAAGGTATATTGGGCTATTCCCGTCAGCGATTCCGTGAAGATATGAGTAACCGCCGCGCTGGCGTCGAACAGGTTCTGCGTCTCGCTCGGTGTGCCGGAAAAGCTGCGGATGCCATAGTCGGCATAGACGGTGCCGAAGGTCACCGGGGTGAGCTGATGCTGCCAGCTGACGGTGCCGATGGTCCCGTCGGTCGAGCCGCTCGGGCTGCCGGGAACCGCGGAGACCTCCTTCTGGTTCTGATACATCACCGACAGTGAAATCGAGTCCCGGTCCAGCGCGGTGGTCGAGGTCAGCGAGAGGCTTTTCTGGCGGTACAGATTGCCTGTCAGGCCAAAGAACCCGTTGTTGATCAGGAGCGGCGCTCCGGTCTCGGCATTGATCGTCTGCCCATACGGGTTGATCGCCGCCTGGTCGAGATTGTTGACGATTTCCCCGGTATCCGTGGACAAACCTTCGCTGTAATTCGCGTAGATGGTCGTACGCGCGGTGACCGCGTATGTCGCATCCAGGAAAAAGGAGTTTATACCTTCGTGATGGCCATATCGGACGGTGATCGTGCTGTCCGGATTGGGCGTGAGGCGCGCCCCGACATCCCAGACCACGTCCGTGATGTGGATAGGCGGGGTTCCGGCGAAACTGAGATCCTCGCCGCCAAAATCGACGATACCGGCGATCTCGCGGGTGAAAGCGTAGTCGATCTCGTCGATGCCGAGGGTGTGATGAAAGTCACCAGACCCGCCGGTACCCGTCTGCTGCGTCGAGTCAAAAAGAGCCTGGTTGAGAATCCGCCCGAAGCGCGGCCCCGTCGTGAACTTGGCGTATTCCTCGGTGGAGGTCTGGGTGGTTCCGGCCAGGGCCTGGGAGCCGAAGACCGAGTTCGACGGGATGGTTGCGCCACTGCCAAAGATCGTCTGCGAATACGATACACCCGCCTGCAGCGTGCCGGTGTCGCCGAACCTGTGCGTGACATAGGGTGACAGCGAATAGCTATAGGTCTGGGTAAGCTGATTGTTGTTTATGAACAGGTTGGAAGTGGGGCCGCTCCGGCCGGTGGTGAAGAAATTGTTCTGATTGGGAGATACCCCCCCGTTCAGGACTTGTTGCGTCGCATAGGCGCGGGCATCCAGGAACAATTCATCCGGCACAATCGTGAGCAGTCCGGTCGCCGCAACGTTCTGTCCGACATTGTTCTCGCTCGAGGTGCGGGCATAGATCTCTGCCGTCGGGTCGTATTCCAGCCTGGCCTGAAGCCGTCGCGTGTCCGCCCCGATCGAAATTCCCGGAGCAATGACCGTCTCGAAATCGTAGCGACGGTCGGTCTGGGTGGCGAAGATGTTGTCGTTGAAGATCTCCTGGATGTCGACCCGGGGCTGGATGGTCCAGCCCGGCCCGCTCGGCAGGCCGCCGCCTGCCTGCGGCGTGATCTGATGCGTCGCGCCCTCCGGGGTGGGCACGGCCGCTGCTTCTCCGCCATTGCCGGTGCCATTCGCGGCACCATTGGCGGCTGTCCCCGCCTCGGTTCCGCCGCCGTCGGTCGTGGCCGGCGCGGAGGGGGATTCGACCGGGAAGGCCCGGGCGATGGCCGGTACCGAGCAGGCCACGGCAGCAATCAGCCACGCGGCCGGGCGGAGTGGCGCAACCGGCAGCGAAGCGCCAACCTCCCCGCAGCGCAGGGCACAGGCCGGCACCTTCGCCTGGGACCGTGACCCGGAAATCACACCGCCCCGATCGACCGATATCGCCTGCAGCGTTGCCGAACCGCCAGCGCCATAGTCACCCCTTAGGAGGTATAGGCACCAAAGTAGTTGCCTACGGACATCTGCGCTTTATTCAGCATC
>Ga0335072_10002822_pt1 | contig 26653 bp, 22 predicted proteins | sample Lox_Sample_21_FD_206725 | JGI IMG/M metagenome (GOLD analysis project Ga0335072, IMG submission 206725) | Soil microbial communities from Loxahatchee National Wildlife Refuge, Florida, United States - Lox_Sample_2.1 | ecosystem: Environmental > Terrestrial > Soil > Wetlands | place: USA...
CCTCTCTGGCCGTCAATCCAGTCATGGACGTGTGTGCTCTTCGCCTTTGTTGAAAGACTAGTCAGCCGGCATTTCCCTTTGTCTGGAAGAGGCTGATCTTGACCTGTCTAGATCTGCATCGTTTTCTCTCAGCCTCTGGCTCTCACGACTATCTATTTGCATGCTATGACTGCTTCTGCATCGGGCTGGGCCCCTCCTTAGCCCTACTTCTTGCAGTAATCGATGCGATAGAAGGTATGTGTTTTTCCCCGTAGAGCGGGTAGCTGTCTTTTCTTCCTTTGAGCTGCGTTGCTCGATAGACTAATCGTCAGGATAGCGCAGGCAATTATTCACAAGAATGGCCATCCTTCACGACGTCTACCTACTTCTTCTTGCCATTTTGATTGGCGGGTCAATTGCTCAAGATACTCTCTCCGGTGTCTGCACATGGACGCAATTAAGAGCTGCGATGGTCAGGGATGCTGTCTATGTTAATGGAGGCGACCTGACTACGGTCGGCGAAATTAATGGCTTCACTCCCCTCGACGGCGCCATATATGCTTTCAACTTCTCACAGTCCTTTGAGACGACGAACAAGAATTTCTCGACAATCTTCACGCGGCTTCCTGGACAAGTTCCAATGGCGCACTATTGGGACGGGACTATCTTTGCTACGAATGAAAAGATCTATCTATACGGGTACGATTATGCTTCACTAGTCTTGTAAAATTACATCTTACACGCTTTGCAGAGGTATAATTCCAATTGCCGAGCTTGATCTTGCTACGCCTCCCGGCCGCGTTGTCGGCTATCAATTGAACTCGACAGATTCAGGACAGCCGGTTGGCCTGTTCAACGAAACTCTCGATGTATCCAGTAATATCGCCGATGGAGCAGGCGTCAACGTTCCTAGCGAATCCCTTGGCTTCTATTTCAGCGGAATGGAAGCCCCGGGCGGAAATCAGGTTGTGTATGACGACACGCCAGCCTACACGGCAAGTGTAGCAGCAGAGTCGTTCATTCAGGTCAATATGTCCAGCGGACAAGAAACTCAATGGTCAAATCTCACCTGGCATACTGGAGTGAAGCCCCGGGCCGGCGCTCAACTAGTCTGGCTCCCTGTGTCTTCACAAGGCGTCCTCATTGTTATAGGTGGCGTCGTTGACCCTCAAAAGCTCGCATACGGCGGCGTATATGACAATACTTCGCAAATCGCCGATAGCCAATCTACAAGCCCAGGGTTCATGACCTCGCTTCCAGTTTACGACATAGAAAATCAGCAATGGTTTTTTCAGGACGCAACCGGCGATGTTCCCGGGCAGCTTACCGAGTTCTGCTCAGTTGTCGCACAGGCCGATGGCTCTTCAACCTTTGAGATCTATATCTATGGCGGCTACGACGGTTTGAACGGCTCGTCCCGAGGTGATGTCTGGGTATTGTCAGTCCCAGATTTCATTTGGATTCATGCATACGATCCAGGAAGCGACTCCACGCATGCCAGGGACTCACACGCCTGCGTCAAACCCTATCCCGACCAGATGCTTGTCATCGGAGGTGAAAACACTAACGCTGCCTGTACCAACAGCATTATCGATGTTTTCAATCTCAGTAGCCTCGCGTGGCTAGACAATTATGATCCTACGATCTGGGCGAATTATACAATCCCATCCATTGTAGCCGGTAATATCTCTGCAACGCCGACTGCGACCTCTATGGACCCAAGCCTTTCGGCAATCCTCGGGACCAAGTATCCAAAGAACATTCCGACCTACTACCCGTACACACCGCTGGCCCCAAACCCACATTCGGGCTCCAAGTGGCTGCCTGCTGTCCTAGGTGCAGTTCTAGGGGTTGTCGGCCTCTTGTTCATTCTGGTTGTAATCTGGTGGTTCGTCCGTAGAAAAAGCCGCAAAAGTGTTACATCCGAGGTGCAATCAAGTGGCCGTGTTCCTTCTTGGATCGATGGTGTCTCGAGTAAACCTGACGCTTCTGTTGCCACAACAGAAGTTGAAGACACCAGGAGCTCGCCTCTCGCAGGCTACTACGAAGTTCCAGGAGATTGGAAGTATCACAATGGTGCTTCCGAAACCGAGGCGGCGGTGACACATAGGCCAGCGGCGCCGCGCTCTGTTCATGCGGAGGCCGACGGAACAGAAAGGCATGAGATGCATGCCACGAATCCGCTTCCAGCGTCGCCGCGACCTGTTCATGTAGAGGCCGACGGAACAGAGAGATATGAGATGCACGCCCTCGAACGAGGGTCGCCAGACACACCTGCAGAAATGGTGGCATCATACCGTTTCCGGGACCATTCACTCTACCCTCGGGACCCAGCAGGCCTAAGTCAGACCATGTCACCAACGCTGGGAGCGAGATCTACGACAAGCCATGAAGCATCTTCACCATCGCCGTACGTCCTGCCGCAGAGACTAATGGAGACCGACTACGCCATATCTTACTCCGCAGCCGATTCACTACAACAGTCCTCCCCGGATCAGAGTCCACCTATATCGTCTACAGCCGAGCACGGACCTTCCCACAATCGTAACGTCTCGTTTATGAGCAGTGGACTCCCTGTTTCCACACCCACCAGCAGTGGGAGTCCCGATCTCGACACCACCGAGGCCGCCTCAGGCCTCGGCTACTCGAATTCCAGACCCGCGCACACGCGCAATATGTCTTCCCTAAGCAACGGCATCGCTCAGCTCCCCCCACTCACCGAGCAGGTTCCCGCCGAAGAAGACCACAGGCGGTCAGCCTTGCTCGCCGACCTGCCATCGCCATCGCCAGCGCCGCCGCCGGTGACACAAGCTGAGCCAAGTACAGTCGAGGCGGCGACGCAAGAAGTCCCAGTCAGTCCTGACTCGCAGCCGCTGGTTAACTACCAGGCCCTGCGCAATACGAGGGCTGTCGTGATGAGGAAGCAGGTACCTGGGAGGAGTGCTTTCAGAGAAGAGGGGATTGGATCGCCCGAGCCGCCGACGCTCTAGTCCAAATACCACGGCAGGGTGGATGCGTCTATGTACTATTCTACAGCCTTCTTCAATTCCCCCTCTTGTAGTTTCTAAAAACCTAATTCACTTGCCTCTGTTCCACTCGACACCAGTATTGTGAAGGACAAAACGCCCCCCCTACCAGTAAGGACAAAATATCTCCCACGTCCCTTAACTAGGCACCACCACCAAGTACTTCATTCGTGATAAATACAGAGCACATTTTCTTGCCTGCTCCAGCAATCTAGTCGAAGATATTTCCCCCGGCAAAAACCAAATTCCTGGATTCACAGGGCTCGGGTGCCACGCCACAGCAACCCTCATCATCGTGCATGTCACTGAAGGCCTGTGAGAGGGAATTTCCAAACCCGGGTGAGATTCCACCAAACAGAAATCCCCATCGTCTAAAAGCATATGGATAAACGAGAAGAAGGTAATGTTGTGTCATAGAAACCCCAAGGGCTAGGGACGGGGCTTTGACCAAAGGTCGAGCCGTATGGCTGCATGGTTGAAGACCTCGGGAAGAAGCTTTGACTAGCGAGGGATGTAGATGGAGGCATGAGTGGTGGAGGAGTTAAAAAGACCGGATTACTCTAGCAATTCGGCATTAGGCAGGTAAATGTGAAGCCCACGCATAGGCTATGATCAGTCACAAGAGAGAAGTACTCACTTTCTAGCATGCTCATCACATGGGCCCGTAGCTCGGTCACGAAATGTGGTCTAGGTTCCCCCAAGCCAGTTTCAGTACAGGTTCCATCAGGATGATGCGTCTGACGTGCGGCGCACTGAAGCATACCTCCCCACGGGATCCCTTGGTGCCTCGTAACCAAGTACCTCGCGCATACAATCCCATTCGATATCATTCCTGCATCTCGGTAAAGGCAACAATTCCTGTTCCATTACTTCCTCTAAGTCGCCATCTCCAATCCTGGCGTCCTGCCGTGGCGAGGTCGACGCACATGAGGAAGGTTGCCTCAACAGTACCCCTGCGACTCAGGTAATTGCGGGTGACAGGGGGCCATTCGGGGTTGTTTTGATATACCTGTTCACGCAGCATGATTAGTGATGTTGAATCAAATTTGTGGATGGCATTAACAATGTTAGCAGAAGCTGAGCTGCAAAGCATGCCATCTTCTGAATCACTTTGCAGACTTCCCCGAAGGATGCAAGCCCCAAAGCAGGATCACATTTATGCATGATAGGGCTAACTTACTGACAACACAATCTCAGTAGTAGGCGCAAGTTTCGCCTTGAGGCATTCAGCGATGTAAAGGAACATATTGGTATACCCCTGCCGCATAGATTTGTTCGTTTTGAGGTTGTCGCGGACTGATGGCGGTAAATGCTTAAGACAGTAATCATTCATCTCCACCAAGATTTTGCCATCATTTCGGGGTCGTCAGCGACTGTGTCGTGGTTGATTTCGGCGCAGAAGAGCAATGCAAAGGCCACTCCAGGACTCACGACGCCGGAAAGGCATTGACCGCAACTGCAACCATATTGGCCTCAACAGCTTGTCAGGCGAAGGGGGTGGCCCTCTGGGCAGCGTGAGGACCTTGAGAGCCCTAGGTGGGTGTCCTCCAGAAAAATGTCCCAGGAGAATCACAAGCGCGCGGCATTGCAGTACGCCTGATCCTTCGTTGCTAGTCAAGCTTATCTTCCAGATATTCGCACGGTGTCTGTAAATCGCATTGAAAGATGCCGCCAGCTTCTCACCAAAGGCTGCTATAAGATCCATTTGACAGTTTTTAGCATGTGCTTGATCGTTGCTCTAGGTGTAGGACAGTGTTGCAACGTAGGTTGATGATATCTTCCCAGTGAGTGTCTGGTTCAACGTATTGCTGCAGGAGTGAGAGCACCTTGCTATCCTATGCATCTTGTTCAGCCAGGGAAGGCATCTTGTGAATGAGGCCGCCAAGTGTTGAGGCAATCATCCTGGGGAGGCCTTGTCGCAGATTTTCATAAGCTGGTTAGGCCTTGAACTTGCCTTCGTTGACGGGCAGGGTCATGGACGGGTGGTGGAAGTCGTCAGCGGCCGTCAGTGATGAGGATGGGTGTTGTTCCCAGCCTTGCAGAACCAGTGCGTCGCTGCAACTCGGCGAAAGGCCGTTGGCATGCCAGAAAGTTGCTGTGGTCTCGTCTTTTGCCCAAGCCATGGTAGACGCACAACAGGCTCCTCGTCAACGAAGTCGAACATATGTGCCGCTTTTCTGCTGGGGTATGCGCATTTCGAAGCTGTCTTGTCAAAGATGAGAGACACCAAGCATCTAGCTAGGTTCTGACGTCTGTAAGAATCTTCAACGTGGATCTCTTCGACGAGTAATATATCTCCCTCCGAAAGCTCGTCGCCCAAGATACCGCTTCCTCTTCAGAGAAGGTTAAGACTGCCGTAGTGATCGAACAAGTCCGTTGCAAGCTGTTCATGACCTTGAGTTAGCGGTAATGTCAAAGAGGACTCTAGTGGAGTTTGAGATCGCAGAGTCTGGATCTCCACCCTCGACTAAGCGGACCTAAACAATGCATCCGAAGATACGGTGGGAAGGGACTCGCCTCCCAGGCCCATTCTGTTGGTCCTCCAACGTCACCGTAGAAGTTATCAATGATCCTGCGCCGTCTGATAAGCTTCGCGTGGCACATAGCAACCGTGTTTCTTCCTCTGGGATTGTGGCTCTAGCTATTCGAACTCATCGAACTCGTCCGAGGAAATAAAGAAACTCTCGTCTAAGTTCTCGTCTTCACTAAACCCCGCTTCATCGTTGTCGTCGTCATCTTCATCTTCATCTTCATCTTCATCTTCATCTCTATCAGAGTGCGAATAATTGCCAAACGCGGCAGAGGACAGCGGCAGAGCCATGTGTCCGGCGGACTCCGTATCATCTCTTGCGTCTGTGTCAATGCTATGCTGCTTTGGTCCATGCTTCGATGAAGTTCCGCCCTCTGCTGACTTGCGGTTCGGGGAGGCCTTGGGTCATTGCGACGCGCCTTATCAACAGCTGGTAGGTGGATCTGGAACTCGACCGATTCAATCGCCCTTCCTATCGCCTTCTGCTGTTCGCATCGCTCGTCAGTGTCGACTCAGCGCGTACGGTGAATGAGAAGGAAACTTCCCTCTTTAAATTTCCCATCTGTAACGGCGGTTTCGCGAGGTGACTCAGAACGTACTCGCTTTGTCGGCATCTTGGATCAGAAGAGAAAGGTGTCGGGCAATTACCCAAGGACCGACAACTTGAATTAGGTGAGGCTGGGTGCAGAGTTAATTGATGGGGATCTTCAACAAAATTGGATGGGATTTCGTAGGCATTCAAGCTCAGACCAGGCAGTAGCCGTAGCATTGCAATTACATGTTAGGAAGGTAAGCGCGCGGCTGTGAAGAACATTCCTGTCAAAGACGCGCTCATCGCGCACCGCTCTCACTGTAGCTCTCGTAGACGGAGCTACTTATCAAGGAGTTTGCTCTGCTTTCACACACCCAAGGCTCCAGCCTGGGGAATCAGCTGTTGGCACGTCTCAGACTCTCTTGCAACGTGTTCTTCCATGCTTTCGTAGATCCAAACTCCAGAAAGCAATGTTGCAGGAGCAAGTAGTCGAGGCCACCAACAACCGTACTCCTTCGTCTCCTTCTCCTCTAGGCATTTCCCACATCTGGTTAGAACAGCCAATGACTTCGAGTCTGTCATAGCAGCCCGTTGTGTGGTCCTTCTCTTGCCACGCCTACCTTCATACCTTCCATCATGTTTCTGTCATCGCTAGCAACTCCTCTAAACCACGAAACTCTACGTCTTCGCCACTAGAAATCCTAGCGTCACTTAACCCAACAACTAACTCGTATTTCTTTCCATCGACTCCCAACAAATGCACAGGTCGACTCACTCAATGGACTCCTCCACGCCTTTCGGCTCCGATAATCAAAAACCTTACATCACGCGACTCGTAATTCATTTCGCAACGTAATAGAGGTGGAAGAGCTCGCGTAAGATTGCAGTCGCAACGAAAAAGAGGCGCAGGAAGCGCGTTCCCGAAAGACCCCAATCTCAGTGGTTCAAAACAAATTGCCAAGCCACTGACCCCGCAGCACTTCATCCTCAAATTTCCAAAAGGCGAGAAAGAAGCGAGGCCAACCCCCCCCAACACTTCGTATCATCACGAGGTCTACTTTAGGTTGAATGTGATGTGGAAGTTAGATGCGGGGTTGTTTTCGAGTCTTGAGCTCGGGAGGCTGGGATGTGGCTTCGAGGGGGGCCGTGACCCCGTGGAAGCCACAAGACCCAATGTGTCACACATAGGGAAGTAAACCAAAAATGCTAGAGATGGACATCTTCTTTGTCTACGGATATAATTGCTAAGAAGTGTTGTATCTGATTTGACTCATGTTGATTTAGGCCGTGTCTTGATCAGGTCAAACAAGAGCAGTGTGACGTGAACAAGGATTTCGTTCAAAGATGATTTCCACACGCAGCATCGCAAAAATCTAGGCCCTTGGACCCCTGACGCATTCGGCATAGCCTGAAGGCAGCCCTAGCGTACTCCGTATCCGAGATTGAACAGTTGGCCCCCATGTCGCGCCTATCCACTCCACAAACGAGATCATTCATTCGCGAATGCCATCACGGCCTCCATGGAATCGTGTACACAGTAAGCCTACTTCGGAACCTTTGCCGACCGTGCTCAAGCCCTCTTCATTAAACGTAAAATTTGTACACGGGGGTTTATAAACTTGATCTCCGACAATCATAGTAGTAAATGCAATTTCGCGAAAAAAAAAAATCCCCCGGCTTCTGGTTGAAATTATCAACAAGAGAATAATGAGAAGTGGCGTTAGTGTTTCACGCGGGCCCTTTTGGGCGGTACAACATAACTTAGCGGCGATCATGACAGCTTCCCAAATGATCAAGATCTTCCACACAGAGGAGAAAGGGGGGGGGGTCTTGAGCGCCAGCGCAAACCCGCTAGTCCCCTCGGGACTCGTGTGACGGCGGGTCGACGATTGTGGTTCCGATTGCAATCAGCCTTACTTGATCCAGTCAACGGTCTTTTGCCAACATCCTAATCGAGATGGCTACCGAATTCTTCGAGATCCAAAAACAGCATAGTATGTGAATTTGTCGTCCAAGCTCTGTGTCACGTCTCTTGTTCATGCTTCGGCGGCAATTCTCTCATTTCCGGACCAGCCGTGAAGGGAGAACGGGGAGTTTCAGAATTCGCTGGCGCATGCCTCGTTGGGCGCTCGTCTCCTGATGCACTTGTCGAAGATTCGGTAGCTTGCCTCTTCAAGTGTATCTCTCCAGCGCCACCCGAATGATCGTGTTGTTGTTGACGGCTACTAGGCCGCGCCACATTCTGGGCGTCATGACCACGCGTCGAAGAGCCATTGCTGCGCTGACGAGAGTGCTGACGCCTTTCATGGCTGTTGGGTGATGTGTCTCGCTCCCGAGATGATCTCGCGGAAAACAAAGGCGAAGTATGCGTTGGCTGTGATGTTGGCGGGGGAGCTTGCTGATGCCCGCCAGTCGCTTTTCGCTTCTTGGGGCTGCTCTGGTATTCGGAACGTAGATGTGAGGACTGATTTGGTTGAAATGCTGGCGAACTCTTCTGGCTACCGCCTGAAGGCGTTGGAGGCAGGGTACTGTTTGCATTTGGGTTCGCTGATGGCGGAGTCCAATGATGGAAGAATAGTCCTGGCCCACTGGGTGATGAAGAACCTTGAGCTTCATTTGCAGACTGAGATTGAGATAGCGGATGTAATTGTTGACCTCCTGGTGGCGCTGTAGGATTACTTGGTTGTGTTTGAAGTTGCACTTCGACTGTATTTAGGCGAGAAAGCCCACCTGACGATCTTGGAGCTGGTGCAGGGGCAACGGGAGTACGTCCGAATGATTGCGTAGGTTGAGGTTGAATCTGTTGACTAGGCTGAGCCGCTGGCTGGAGGATTGGTTGTGATCCGCCGTAGGGGTTTTGCGGAACACCTCGATCTCTTCGAATATCTGGGGAATGCTGTACGGCTTGCTGTAACTGTTGCTGCTGCTGCTGCTGTTGAGCTGCTTGCTGATGCTGTTGCTGTTGCTGTTGTTGCTGCTGTTGTACTGCTTGTTGCTGCGCCTGAACCTGCTGCTGCTGTTGCTGTTGCTGCTGCTGTTGTTGTTGCTGTTGGGACTGGAGTGTCATCTGTGCCATGTGGTACTGTGCCCATTCAAGACTCTGATTCGAAAGAGCTGCGCCTCCCATGCCGGCAAATATAAGCGGAACCATGACTGGAGGAATTCCACCTAATAAGGATTCTCGTAGCATGGTCTGTTCGATCCTCCTCTGATCCAAGCGGAGACCTTCTTGCTTTGTCTTTTCTTCCTCTTGTTTTCTACGATCTTCCTCTGCCTTGGCCTGCAACCAGTTCCTCATTGACTCGTCGGCGCCAGCCCACTGCGAGGGAGGTGCGGGCAACTGTCCAAGCGGAGCCATGGCAGACAGACTACGATCGGGGGGGGGTAGCGTCATGCCCGCCGGGGGGGGAAGACCTCGATGCGGGTTCGACATTCTTTCTTCAGAGCCGTTGGATAAGGAAGGGAGGCGGCCAGCGCTTTCGGGCGGAGAGTGTCTGGAAGCCGTGGACGCTAACGAAGAATAATCATAGGAAGAGATAACGCCGTTTGGAAGCGGTGGCTTGAGCGCCAACAACATTTCTACTGGGGTCGTTGTGGCCGAGGTATGTTTTTTAGTGCATAGGGTGGTGCTGAATCCGTGGATTCGAGACGGCAAGAATGCTATCGCTGCTCGCTGGCGTGTCGACGAATGTTCGAGGGAGGCACAAAGTGATTGATTTTGAGACGTTTGGCAAATGTGGACTAGATGTGAATGAGTGAGTACTTTTTTCCAGTGGGTTGGGAGGGTGGGGTTTCGGCGGGCATACCGCGTTACAGCGTTTTGTGTGAGAGCAGTCCAGACCCAGGTGAGGGTGAGCTGTAAAAAAGTGGTGAAAAGGGAAGGGAAGCGGTCTAAATGGTTGGATGACAGAAAGTTGGATGGAGGTAGGGCTGGACAGAGCAGGCTGCCTGGCCCGGTTACGGAATGAGCAAGTCAGATACGTTGATCAAAGTGGAATAAGCTATCCAAACGGCCCTTGAGCGTAGAAAAATTGGCGTGATGTGCGCAGCGGGCGATCAGCGTATCGGGAACGTGGTGCGGCCTGTCCCAGAGCAGGGGAGGCTTGGTAGGCCCAAAGCAGAAAGTGATCTGTTCTGTATTAAGAGGGTAAGCAGGGCGAAGCTGGAAGAGCATCATCGTGAGCACAAGATATGCATGTCATCAAGGCGATTGGAGCAGGGGCCCAGATTGCGACGGGCGGAGTGTGCCACCTCTGTCATGCCCCCCGAGTCGGATTTGGACATTCGTGTGCGGTTGAGTTCAAATTGCCTGGGCTGCAAAGTCCGTGTGTTTTTTAGCGAACACGAATGGATTTGCCCAGCGCCGCCAATGTCCGGAAAGGCATCCCGCACCATAGCAAATGTGGGAAGGGATTTTCTCAGGATGGGTAATGCGCTTGACGAACGGATGAAAGCCTGAAGGGGAAATGGGCGAACTAGCACCCCCTGCCAATGTAGCTTCTCGGAGGAATAATTTGACTGCAGGCATGCGCACCCGCGTGCATTCCAGGGAATGCTGGTTAGGCTTAAATCTTAGTTAGGGGTACCTTGACCACGCGTGCAACCTCCCCTGTCAAACTGTGCAACGGGCAGCCTTGCTTCCGGTTTATGTAATGCTCCGCCCCAAGTTTCTGTCTGGACGGTTTTGGTCGAGGTAGAGACGAAAGGGCCGATCCTTCGCGCTCGTTGGTGCAGAGTATACTGTACTCACCCGATGGACGAAATCTCGGATACAGCTACCCATCATACGCGAGCATAGGGTTTGTTTCTTTAGGGGAAAGGTAATCTCGCCTTAGGGCAAGGAATAACCGAATGAGGGAAGTTGTTTGCTCGTACAAGGGGAACTCCTCCGGGTCTCTGCTCCTCCTTGTTTGAACTTCTTGACCGACGGGAAAAGCTCAGATTCAATCCACCTCCCAACCCCCTTCGCACTCAGCCGTCCGGGTGCCGCTACAACAAATGCAGTACGAGGTCAATCAGCACAGTCCTCCTGTAGCTGACGTTACAGAGCGAAAAGACACGACCGCAGGAAGCTGGGGACACAAGTGGACGCATGCATGACCATTTTACACTTTCGGCCGGGGCGTAGTATTGTCGAATAAAAGCAGCCGACCAAGTTTTTGAACGGTGGATGCGTGGCCTTTTTGGCAGTTTGGGGTCAGACGAAATGAGGAAAACGATTGCTGGATTCGGACGAGGAATGCTGGACTAGCCTGCCCGCTGTCACTGCCGGGAGCCGAATCCAACCCTTTCTGGAAGCGAATGATCGAGTAGTTGCGTAACGGTGCAGGGAAGCGAAAGCCAAATAATGTCCGAGACGAATCATGCTCCTTCGATCCCCGTGTTTCGTCTTGAGATGATGCAGCTTGACGGACGTGGCTCATTTCGCGTTGCAGGTGGCACTAGGCTCCACGGCCGCTCGCTGCATTTGGCTGGTAGGCTCGTACTGTGTCACTAAAACGAGCGAACCACTCATCCCCTCGCAGCCCTTCAGCAGCAGGCCTTATACATGAGGCATTGTCGCCCCCCTTCAAACTTGAAACTGAAAAACGTCCAGGAATGAACTTCTAACGAACGGTGTTTTGTCAAAGGATCTATCAAGGAGTCGAGCGCTTGCTGACACAGTTTCCGACCCTTGGGGAGCCACACAAGCTAAGAATGTGCCATGGAATGCTGCACCATACCACATCTGGCCAACTACCCATTTCCGCAAAGATCGCCTTTTACCAACAAATTCTGCCGCTGGGATAGCAGCTACTTGGGGGGGCTGTGGTGCATGACGACTCGCTTCACTCCTGCATAGGCTAAATGAGCAGTCATTATCCTTTGTTGGAAAAGAAAGTACGGATCAGCGGCTATCATTCATGGCAATCCTATAACCAACGGTCGGTGTTTGCTCGATTTTGCTTTCATCAGTTGCAAAGGGCAGGAATTCTCTCTTCTCTGTCCTCTATCCTTCATGTTGATTTTCATTTTCCGGCAATGTCAATTTTTATTGTTCTTCGGAAACCATTCCGAAATCTTCTGCAACTAGGCGGTGCAAAAATTTCTGCTTTTGCTAAATTACTACCCATGAACTATACAAGGACATGCCTTGTTTCACTTTGAGTACGATAGAAATCCCATACACTTTTGGCTCGTCTCGAGTGCCATTGGTGTAGCGAATGCCCATGGACAACTTCCAGACCTAGGGAATGATCCACCACATTGAAGTCCTTCAGAGAGAAAGCTAGGATGGCGGCATGTTTTTAATCGGCCATGTAAGCCAATATTTCGAGTGCCTATTACCCCATCTCTCTCAAATTCCTGGAGTTGGAAGGCCTTAGAGAATTGGTGGCTGATGGTCTCAAGAGGGGCTTATGCCAAGGCTTTCAACTCTGTGTAAGCCTCGGGCGGTGCGAACAAGCGATGTTCATGGGGGCAAGCCGGACCAGCGGGGGTCATGGGTGCTTGTTGATCACTTAGAAAGTGCTGTTCCTTTTCGGTCTTTGGCTCGTGATTTGCTGTATGCTGTGTAGGAAGTTACAAGGGTCTCACAGTGGTCGACGGCCCCGTCCTTGAAATAGACGGCACAGTGGCTCATGATCCGGGGCTGCCAAAACAGCTGCAAGTGGCTAGAAACAATTGTTCATTCTAGACCAATGCAAAGGGCAGTGCAATTTGGCAAGGGCGAAAGGATACTTTTCAAGCTCCGTGGTTGGGCATCTCTTGCCCGCATAAACCTGATAAGTCTAGCCGACCAGATGACGTGTGGCGTGGGCTGTTCACACACCACTTTCGGTTTTCGTTCACGCGGTAGCTCGGTAAGCTCATGGATAGCCAAAGCAGCGCCGGAACTTTTGTCAATCACCCCTCAGTACCCTCGGTCCCATGTGCGGCGACCGTTGCGGGCTCGTGGCACCCCAGTTGATCGGAACCATGTAAATCACATCGCTTATTCTAAGCGAGTGTCGATCACAATCTCAACTAAGTATTGATCATCTGTAACCGACATTACCTTTGCAGTAATTAGGGAGGGTAACTATCGTTCGATGATTGCGATGCAGCGAGATTTTTTGTTGCATCGGTCCATACGTTGATGTGAAATGATATCATTCGGCGCTGCCCTTTTGCAGATCCTGGCTGCCAAGAAAAGTGGTGCAACTTTTGCGAGAAATAGCAAAAAGAGAGATATTAGATACCTCTTAGATGTCCACTACTGTGCCTGCTATATACAGTGGTACCTAATATGTACAGCGACTCGAACCAAGTGAACAGTGTGCGGACTCCAAGTCTTTCATCGGCCAAATACGACCACGCACTGGGCAAGCCACTGACCTCAGCACTCCATGCCAAAACCCGCGCCATCCTCTCAAGTCTCCCAGCCACTCCCCCCCCTCCTCTTTCCCCCATGATGAAGCCCAGCATCGAAGCGATAACACTAGATCTCATTCATGGAGATAATGCCCAGCGAGAGCAGCTTATCCTTTTCGCTTATGTACCTTATATTCGGCTTTCGTCACCCTCATGAAAAGATCTTCATCTTTGATGGGGACCCAGCTCGTTAGAGTTTTCATTGCATTCTCGAAGTCCGACTCGAGTATTATATCTCTCATGCCGTCGATCAATGCTGCCGACGTCGCATGCAGAATGTCAAGTGTCGTCCCAAAACTTGTCGAGCCGGGTTTCTCGGATGGCGTGCGAATCTGGTCGTTATCTCCAAGCAACATGAAGACGTCCCACACTCGGAGTTGGGCAGGGAAGGGGATTGAGTAATTGAACAGCGTCAGATACCAACGCGTCCCGTACGTTGTTGGTGCGATACCCAAGTCATTCTGACGGTGATGATTAGCATCCAAATGGTTTCAAGGAAGGGCGATCCCTACCAGTTTTGCCGCAATCTCGCCCTGTCCTAGCCAATGTTTCTCAAAGTTGTCCAAAGCTTCTATCAGCCCTCCAAAACCTTCCTTGTAGAGCTTGTCTAGCCCTCGTAGATCCCACAATCTTGCCAGCATGACGAAAGCCTTCTCCTCCTCGTAGTACGCTAGCAATGTAGCTGCCAACGCAGCCATTCCTTGCACATAGCCAGTCTCGGGGAAATGTAGACTCATTGCGTGCAACACATGAAAAAGTAGTCGTTGACCTCCTCGGTATCTTCTTCTGAACATGATATGACTGCTGATGGTTCTGGGAACGTCGATATCGATCTGAACATCGTCAGGCGAGTTTTGTGTCAGATACTCGTTGTATGCCTCGATCAGTTCATCGTCCGAAGGACTGTCGCTGCGCTTTCTGGCACTTGCCAACAGGAATGCATGCCAGGCAGTCGCACGCCATCGATCAGGTATTCCTTTCCATGTCCTCTCGATCAGCTTAGGACTGTGAGTGTCGAAATCGAAAGTCATTCCACAGCCATGCGAACCCTTGGAGACGACCCTTGCCATCTTTTGCCATTTTCGTTCTCTTTGAGTCTCCTTCAATCTTGCTTCGGCGCTGTTGCTGCTGATGTCTCCTTTTCCAGCTATACCCACTAGATTGGGCGGCAGCGTCAACATGTCGCCGGCCTCGTCCATCAGCTTTCGGCCTTTATTGTGGGGCAGCCTGTTCGACGCATTTCGAAGGCTCGAGTTACGCTTGGCAAGACTTCCCTGATGGGCACTTTGAGAAGATGATGGCCGGATAGTAGAATGCCCAGAGGCATGTCTATTTAGGCCAGGACCGGCGTTCATCCCGTTCGTGCCATGAGCACTGCTCGGTGATCTTTTGATAGTATGCTTGCGTCTGGGTGTATCCGAGGCAAGTTGCAGGGTGCTTGATACACGATGTAAGGCGTGAGACTCTCTTGACGAGGGTGACCGGTCCATTCCAGGGCTCGAAGGCCGCTTGGAAGTTTGGCTTCTAGACACAATAAAACCGTAGCGGTCAATATCTTCATGTTCAACGCCATGCCAATCTTCCATTCCGCCTGCAAGCTCGTTGTCCTCTCGCGCCATTACTAGCTCTTGTGTCGATGCGGCCCGCTGCCCCACGCTCGAAGCCACGCTGTGAAGATCGGAATTGGATGTGGCTCTAGATATCGAGCTTGTACTTTTCCCGTCATGCCCTGCCAGCGCGTTTTGCCACCGAAGACCCATCCTTCTACCAAGAGAAGAGTTGCTGTCAGCCTCGTGTGGCAATTCGGCGCCGACCTCGTAGAACGAGCGGACTTTCTGTGATAAAGCCTCCTCGTCCTTTGATAATATTTTCGCCGGTGCTCTTGCGCGCAGTGATGGATTTGACCTCATTATTGTACCTGAGGTTGGATTCCGGGCATCGAGAGGGCTGGCAGACTGAGATGCCTTGGCTTTTGGTGCATCTGCCAGTATACTCCTGCGTTTCGAGAACCCCATTTCATCCGCGGAGAGCTCGTCACTCAACCCGCCGGACGGTATATCCAGAGTGATTCCTTCAAACGCATCGTCTACCCTCGGCTTCGCATGGCTTCTTTTGCTTGTCTTGCGTGACAGCCAGGACGTACCTCCTTCCTTCGATAGAGAGGACCGCTCAGAATGATTATGCTGCAATCGTATCGCAGGAGGTTCTGTGCTCAAGTTTGTTCCACCATTCGCCGGCGAAGGATCGGCGGCCCCCAATGCCATTCCATTGAGCTGCCCGCTTTGTGTTCCTAGGTTGGTGAGCTCGGATCTTGAAGGCTCCGGCGTAACGTCGCTTGGTCCCGCGTTACCGGAGGAGGATGTGAAGGTTGTGGTGGGGCCGGGGGATGCGGAAGGCTTCGCGCCGTTGTAAGGCAAGCCAGGGAGACTCATGTTGGACGGGGGCGCCGATGCTCAACTTTCCACAGTATATCATGACTTTTCACCAATGCAGATCCAATGTTGAGGAAGTTGGAGCTCTTTAAATCCGTACCACTACCGGAAGCCAAAATTGCACGGCTGCTCGGAGCTTATGATATGTTTGGAAGTGCTCAAGGCCGGTAGCAGTGATACTCTCGCACGTTCTCGAATTTTTCTCGAGTGCAGGACGATCGAGGCCAGAGTGGGCCTAAGAATCCCAAAAGGGGCACTGATTTGGTAATTTAGACGCGCGCAACGCGATTGTTAGGCTTGCGGTACTATATTTACGTCATATTCCAATCTGCTGTGACCACACGTGCTGTCGTCTTCTCTAACTCACTAGTGATCCGTACAACATGAGAATGCTCGACGGCTACAATCTTCCTACAAAGCCTCGGCTGTTGCAGTACAAGAAGCAAGAAAATTGGGTGCCAGCGGTCTAATTGACCTTCCTTTACCTTACCGTGAATTGCTTATTCTGCCATTCCGGAAATTGGACAACCCCGACTCATCACGGGCGAAACTCGAGATCACGATTCTCTCACAGTCCGTGCGAGTAACAGAGGTTGACCCAAACCATGCAACTAGCTGCACTGGTCGTGGAGGCCAATTTGGAGTCGAAAATAGAGCCTCAACCAACAATTAGCTCATCAGCGAGGAAGCCGGCGCTTTCTTGAAAGATTACTTACGGCCTCTTCCAGGCTCACGAGCTTAGAATCCAGAGACGGCTTACCTCAGGTATTTGAGGTCTAATTGATTCTGTCGACCACATCTCTCCGAGTCTGCAAATACTGCTGAACACCTACTCGGTTATCTTCTGCAATCAATGCCTTGGAAGGTATCGATCGCTGCTTCTCCTCTAATCCAGTGGCTCGAAGGATCTCCCTGTTGAGTGCTCTGTGCCATCTGCGCAATGGTTGGCTTTGTGAGAATCTAATTGGCAGGTCGTAAGTATGGGCGAGTTGCAGTAGATATTCTTCCAGTGGATCCGATCGGTGACAGCGGTTAGCTACCTTACGTCCTACTTCTAGAAGCTTACGTTTATTCTTCCCTTTCATTTGAAGATAGCATCATATTTGGTGATGTCATGCAACTTGTTTGTGTCTAGCCCACCTGATCACGTACTAGAGGACTGTTGTTCCTGCAGGTGGCATTATCTCGGCTCTAGGTCACAATGTACTTTTGTTGCTCGCTCCCAATTGACTGAGATAAGATAAGATAAGATCTTGATCAAATCTCTGCCAAAATGAAACGCGATTGTCAAAATCTCGCTGTACTGCGCTGCACATTGAAATGAGATAATGATGGCGGTCTCCGACAATACAGTGTCAGCTTTAATGTCAACACTGGCAGATTCACTTACATCTGCGACAACGTCACTGCCCTCCGACCATGACCTAGTCCAACCTCCCACCGATGGCATCTCCTTACTCGACACGAAGAATGCACTTCTACTCTCCTACATTCACAACCTTGTCTTTCTAATCATTTTGAAGCTGCGACAGACTGGGGGGGAGGGCCAAGATGCAATTGTGTCTCTCGATACTGCAGTGACCAAGAAGCTCGTTGAGCTGCGAGTGTATATGGAAAGGGGGGTGCGACCATTGGAAGGACGGTTGAAGTACCAGATTGAAAAGGCCCTGAGGGCGGCAGACGATGCTGAAAGATCGGTCACCACAAAGACCGATGGCGATGCTAGGAGTAGCAATACCACAAAAGTTAACGGCGTCAACCAGGACGACTCAGACGCTTCGGACGCCTCAGACGCAGACACAGGCGCCTCACCTCAACACGCCAAACCATCCGACCTATCCTACCGGCCCAACCCTGCCGCCCTCCTCCGCAAGTCCGAACCCTCAGACAACACTAAAACCTCTAATCCCCGCCCCTCCGCAACCTACAAACCACCCCGCATAACACCCACGTCTATGCCCATATCCAACACCTCCAGCCGTGACACCAACCTCTCCCGCCGCCAGCGCAAATCTCACCTCCTCGATGAATATGTGAGCTCCGAGCTCTCGTCTGCACCGCTTGCCGAACCCTCCATCGGCTCCAATAGCACCATCCTGGCTCGCGGTCGTGGGAGCCTGAGCGCAAGGCAGAGGGAGAAGGAGAGGGAGCGGACCGAATATGAGGAGCGGAATTTGACGAGGTTACCGGGAGAAAGTCGGGCAGAGAAGAGGAAGGCGAGGGTGAGAGGGGAGGAAGGGGCGAGGAATGTGTACGGGGGTGAGCAGTGGGTGGAGCTGGGGGAGGTGGGTGATAGAGTTGCGAGGAGCGTTGGGAAGAGGAGGGATGGGGAGAGGGGGTTGTTGGAGAGGAGGGAGAAGAGGAGAAGGAATGATGGGGATGAGAGAGGTGGCGGAGTGAGCATTGGGGAGATGTTTGAGAAGAGGAGAAGAGTGATGGAAGGGAGAGCGGAGAAGAAGGCTAGAAAAGGTAGATAGGAATTCAAAAGGTCCAACTATGTTCGACTTCAATGTACATTTTGAAGAATTTCGACCAAGTTCATCCTTACGGCCGACTATTTAATGTACTTGCAACAGATTTAAAGCTCTACTGACCTGACTGCCAACAGTAACACCGTGAGCTGCCTGCAATTTCCCCTCCACTTAGCGCAGACTGAATGCTCATGCGTCGTCTAGTTCCCTATGAGATCGAGGATACACTGAAAGACATCGCGACTGTGCTCGTAAAGGGTTTCGCCTGACCTTGTAGCCTTTCTCTGAGCGGATAAGTCCATCATCGTCAACTTGCTCTAGGAGCAATCCGAGGATATCTCAGTAGGAGACATTCTCGCTAATATAGTCGAGTTGTTCTTGTGCAACATGGGCAGTCGATCCGAAGTCATAGAGTCCTCGTCAGCTTGCACTGCGGCTCCAGCAATGCTAATAAGAGAGCAACGAGTCCTATTTCTGCTGTGGCATTGTGACTACATTACTTCGTGGCCATTGGGCGGGAACTTGGGCTTGCTCACAATGTCCTTAGGCCACTGACAGGGGAGCGGCTTCTGTTAAAAACAGTCTGGGAGGACATTGCAGGTGTGTCAGCCAAAGTTATTGCGGAAAAGTAGCGTTGGGAGGACCGCCAGAGAGCGTCGTGTCATGAAGCAGCTTACTTCTCAGTTGGGTAATACCATTGATCAGCCTTGCTTGATGCAAAGAATATCGGCCTTGACAGGACAGTGGGATTGAAATCGCCCCATCAGTAGATTCCAATGCATGCAATCCCAACAACAGACAAGTGGGCAAGTAGAGGTTGGGAGCCAGAGCACTTCGCAAAAATTGTGACGTGACTGGTACGGCCACAATTCCTGATGCCACTATTATCAAGATTGCTGGTAGACTTCGAGAATAAAAGCTTCATTCTAGATGAACGACGAGCCTAAATACCACACAGCCGCGAGGCCGGACAGTAGCACTGCCCCACTAATCTGGTATGTCCAATTGCTTGCTTCGGTAATACTCATGGCGCCAGTCGCAGATGCTGGATCAAAAGTGGCGAGTCGACCGTCTTCATATCTCCTCGACTGAGCCTGCCTGTTGAGGACCGTAGTAGACCGTGCAGATTCAGCTGTGCTCGAGCGATTACGCTCTTGAAAGATGGCTCGCTCCTCATATTCCTTAATAAGTCGCTTAAGGCCCTCGACATCCTCTTTTAGGCTCTCGGCTGCCGACTTGTTGCCCTGCACCTCCACGCCTTGTACATTGCCGAAGAAGTCCACGACCCTCCTGCTACGACCGGCAGGTTCACCACCAGGGAACAAATCCCATCGCACACCAGGGTTTGAGTGAATTTTGCCAATATCATACGAGTCAAAAAGATCACCAAGTGTCCTCTCCGATGTAGGGCCAGTGACTTGAGTCTCTAGAAAGTCAAGGACATAATATGTCCACCGATCAATGACTGCAACCCCAACGTCGTTATCGGCGTGATGTGAATATGAGCTTTCATCTTCCTCCGAGGAACCAGTAGCAATCATGCCAGGCGCGTAGAACTGTCGATAAAGCGTGTTTGCCTGACATGTGTCGATCATGAACAGCATCTCGTTGTACCGCTTCTTTTCCCTCATCTGTGAGAATGCGTCGGCCAAGTCCCAACTACTTATCTCTTCACTATCCTGAAACTTCAAGAATTCGCTTCCTCCATGCCCGGTCATGTATATGAGTATGTTGCTTCCCTCGTCCGTGCCTAGTCTTTTGCTTGCAGGCACTCCATCTTCCCATCTGTCCGTTAGCAGGCGTATGAAATTCTCCACAGTCACCTCATAGCCTCTGTAATCGACCTCGACATTTTCGCCGTATAGGTCCATTCGCCGGTCAGCATTGGAGTAGACCGTGCCTGGGAAGGCATTACGCGGGTTGCACGCCATGTCATCTGGAAGGAGGAGTAGGATTTGGGAGTCGGGTATACCGAGGCGCTTGACAGTTCGGTATAGTGAGAGGGTGTTGGAAAGGTGTCGATAGTTGAACCAGAATCGCGAGGTCGAGACAAGGACCGCCCAGTTGGAGGTGTGAGTTGCGCATGCCGTTTCTAACAGTGACAGGAGAGCGACGGGGAGAAGATTGAACAGTTTCATACTGGTCGCGTAGGTAGATGGTTATTGGCTATGTAGAGACACAGCACCCATACAACTGGTATTCATAGCTTTTATGGGGATGGTGAAGGAAAACGAGTTCTCTCTTCCCGCCCCTTATGTGGGAACACGGCGATCGGGATGGTGGGAGCAGCCGCGGGAGCTTCCCGCCCTTCCACTTTTCGCGATGCTAACCCCACAGCCGCAATGGCGTGTACTTGGAGCAGAGCATTGTTTGACAGTATCACCCAAAGGAAGGAGGTGGAGTCAACAAACTCGCAAAGAGCAATATGGTGGCCATCACAGAACACCTAAAAATCGTGTAGCCTCGTGCTGCCCATGTTGCCTGACAGGCAGCCGCAGTTTTGAGCCGCATCGCGCACCGCGCATCCTATGTGACTATTCTTCACATTAGCGCCCCAATAAAGGAAGGAAACTACCATCATGCGCAAGTGTAGGAAAGCGGGGGAAACTTGATCTCGGGATTTTGACAAGATCTCGCCGTACTGCAAGTTGCTACGACTCTCACATCACCATTTGGATTCATTGGTTCCCATATCATTCTTCCTTCCAGCGTTACATGAGATGGCGACAAGCAAAGAAGCGGAGGGAAGACACCCAATCAAAAACATTCTCGATTTGCCGAACGAGATTATCAGTCTGATCGTGCAGAATGTAAGTCTTGGTCCATCATGCCGGAAATGTCTACGCAAAGCACTAATGACGCTTTCAGGTACCTTACCATGATATTCCCAAGCTGTGCTGTGTCTCTAGGGCCTTTCGGGAACGTGCTGCCGCTGAGCTGTATCGAGTCTTCGACCATACCTTTGGGCCAAGTCTGTCCAGATCCCAAGGTCTACAGAAAGACGTTCTTGCGGGCAATTTGGAGACACTCGCAACGAGCGAATACAATTACGCCAGCCACATTAAAGAAATCCTTTTCGACACAACAAATGCAGGAGATTCTGGAGAAAGATCATGTCGAGAATTCAGCTACGAGCATTCCTGTGGGAAGTTTCTCCAAACCCTTCTGCTAGCCGTTTTGAAAAGAACCCAAGGCATCGAGAGATTCTATTGGAATGCCCGGGTCGAACTTAGCTCGGCTGTCTATAGAGCTCTACACTCGATGCCGCAGCTGCGCCATGTCCACGTCCGACTGCAGATCGGGCCATCTCTTCACTCAACATTGAACACAACGACAGCGGCTGCTACCGCTTCAGCACCAGCTCCTACCACGGTGCCAGCTCCGCACCACGGCCATTACCCCCCACCTCCGGGTTATGGCCCACCGGGTCAAAGTAGCAATTACGGTCACCATCCACAAGTAGTTGTTTCAAATGTTCACCTTGTCAAGAAAGCCCCGGTCGCTCGACAAATTCTGCGTCCCATCACATTCTCGAAATTCGAAAACCTCGCTTCGTTAGCGGTGTTAGACATGGACACGTTGGAAAGCGTACAAGAGATTGCTGAATGCATCAACAAGAGCTCAGGGTCTTTGAAAGTGCTCTGTCTCTCTCTCTCTGACAAATTTGCCAAAAAGGCTCGGAAGGCTGTCACCAGTGGTTCAGTGTCCGAAAATACAGTAACTGAGGATGACGTGTCAGAGATCAACGTTGCGCCACCGCCTCCGTTGAACGTAGATGGAACTGAAAATATATCCGGATCCCAGCTTCCTGACACACCTCGCAGCTATTTGCAAGCGCAAGACAATGCCCTGGCTCAAATACTGAGCTCTTCTCAATCTAGTCCACCAAGCAGGGAGCTTAAAGCTGCTGCTAAAGAACTCATTGCCAATGCCGAGCAAGAAGAAGCAGATCGAGAGCTTGGCTTGCGACTGCGGTCCGCTTTAGGCGAAGAGAACGGCAATTTCTTCGAGCAGATGCTCGAGTCCCTTTTTCAGAGAAGACCAACTATTAACAGTGACGAAGAGTCACCCAACAACCAATGGTATGGAGAGCTCGAAGGGCTTGCGTCGAAATATCTGGAAAGTCGCAAGTCTGCCTGGAAACACGCCAAGGTTAAGAAGCCTGTCAAGACCGAATCCCGCCGCAAGAAAACAAAATTAGCTCCGCCGCCCCAGCTGCAGCCTTCTCCAGGGCCCGTTCCTCCAGGCATGTTCAGCCCTTCTTCAAACAATCCCCATTACGTAGTCCAACCTGCGGTTCAGTCGTTTGTTCCTATTCCTCACGCCAGTGTACATCCTCCTGAAGCGTCGAGCACCACCAGTTCACAATCCTCAGCTTCGTCTGGCTGGGTGGCGCCGCCATCGTCTGGTTGGGGAGCACCAGCTCCTGCATCAGACTACAGTTTTATACCCAATGCAGCGACTGCCAAAACCATCAATTTCGTTCCTATCTCTGGTCAGGGCACTCTTGCGACTCATCATAAACAGAGTCTCAACCACACCAAAAGCAATTCTAGCAAGGTGTGGATCTATCCAAAGGACGGAGCGACTATTACAGGTATAAAACCCCCATCGGTTGGATCGAACTCTGATGGGGCTGCAACTCCGCCCGCACCGACGTCAGGGAGCTCAACTGCCTCCGTGAATGAAGCTCAACATGAAGCTCAAGCGGAGACCAAGCAACAAAACCAAGAAGTTTTTGACGACGATGTGGATCTTGAGCATCCAGATGAGATTGAAGATGATATCGAGGACGAGGATCAGACGTTTTGCAGTAGTCGCCCAGCTGATGGGCAAATGATTGTAGAGCAACAGCACGCCGACAATATACCGACGGCTTCTACAAGCATGACATTGGACCAAGACCAACCTGCCAATGAGATGCAGTCGATGAACGAAACTTGTCAGCCCAATCAGCATCAGATGCTCAGCGTGAAGGCGAAGGGAAAGCAAGTCGTTCGATCCCCACCAAACGGCCATTTGGCGTCCGGGCCGGAGAAACCAGAGTCGGTAGCCTCGTACCTTCGCCTCTCACATGGTCTGCCTCTGGACACTCTGGCGATCTATCTTCTCCCGGTCAGAGCCTCGGTACTTCTCCGCCACATAGATATGCACTCATTGAAATCTCTCTGTCTCCTTAACGTTGGCCCACAACGCGGACTTTGGGCAACTCTGTCCAAGCTTCATCGCCAGTCCCCACTTCAACTCAGCTCAATCTACACGGATGATGTGACACAGTCGCTGCTCAACTTCCTTGGCAATCTACCCGTGGGACAGCTGGAGGAACTGGCGCTGCTTGAAAATGGCCCACGTGCAAAGGTACCGCAACTGGAAAACGCTGGCAAGTCTCAGGTAGATGCAGATGATATCTCGAACATGGTGCTCAAGAAACACATGAAAGGCCTGAAGAGGTTGGTGATGCGAAACGATAGCGACGATAGGTGGACGATCGATCCGGCAACGGTACGTCTTTTGGCCAGAGACGGGCAGAAGTTGAAAGAGCTGGGCGTGCAATGCTACAGCAATGTTTTTCACACATTGGCCCGCACTCTACCATCACTCAAGAGATTGTACGCCTTGCAGGTGATTTTCATTGTGGACGTACCACAGCCGAGCATAGCGATGAACAGCAATCACGCGCCGCCGACGGGAGCGACCTATCCCGCATCTCTTACGCCACTGATCACCAATACGATTCTAGAAGAACTGAGACACACCATCATTGACAGTATGAGCCATTGTGGAACCGTCGACTTTGAGCTCGAGTACATTGGACTAGCCGCGGTCAATGCAAATGCACCAAGCAACGTCGGGCTTGGTCCACCCGCTGTGGTGTTAAGTCGGGTGGGTCGGGTGTGGGAGACCTGGAGTGATGAGGATGAGGACGCGGAAGCGAAAAGTGATGGAGAGGAGGGAAGGATGGACATCAACGGCGAAGGAGGAAGTGCAAGCAGAAGTGAGGATGTGGGGGAGGCCGCGAAAAAGGAAGCAAAGAAGGAAGAGAGGCAGCTGGTTGTCTGGACGGAGGATAGCTTGAGGATGGCAGATCTCCCCAGCAACATCAAGATGTGGTCGAAAGAACTATGGGCAGGGAGATTGTAAGTTTAGATGGATCCTGAAAAGGTAGTTGAGGACACTCTGATGGAGAGGGGGGGCATATTTTTCACTCAACCCAGACACATAGCGGAGGCTTGTTGACGTTCTCATGTAAAGGCGTTGGAAGGCTTGGTCGGCGGGGAGTCTTTTCGAGACAGGAAAGGCGTACAGTGAAGCATACTCTTAGCGATGTTTGTTGAAGCTCTTACTTCTTGAGCATATTTGAATGTTACCGGATTACTTGATACGCACTGGAAGTGTTCGAGTTTTGCTGAGATGACTTGCTCTTTCGGTACCAGTAGAGATTCGGTGGTCTGTAACCAGCCCAGGCTCCAGTTTTGACCGCCACAAAGGCCAACCTTCCCGGACAGCATGCAGCTACACATTGCAACTAGGTAACTCAGGGAGGGATATTCTATTCATCCGCTCGGTTTTCCAATCTAGCTATCTAGAGTGTACTGGATAGAGCGACAGGGCTGTACAGCTGGCAGTTTTGGATCAGACGGGAGTCTAACATCCTTCGGCATCTGCTCGAAAAGCATTGGTGAGTGTGGGGGTCATTAAGCAGCAATGTCAGATTCGCCAAACGCCAAACGCCCTCACGTTTGGTGGAGGAGGTGGTTTGGGGATCATTGGGCTGGCCAAGCAGTTTCTTGCTAGCTAAGTGGCTACCTAGTACAGACACCTATGTCGTTTGCGATCGGCTCAGAGGACTGGAAGCAACGTAAAATTTGTTGAAGCTTCTTTATCTTGGCCGATCGGGTGGTCTGCGCTCGTTGTGGTGAGGCAGAGACGTCTTTCAGAGGCCAGAGAGGGGGCAGGTGAAACACCTCTTTGATTCTTTTCTTGCCCGTCTTGCTCGTTACCGTTTCCGGTGGATTTGCAGGTCGGGACTTCAGAATTAGTCCGTATCGCCGGACAACTTTTCTGGCTTTTACTCTGGCAATTTGACTGGAGCGGTTTTCCAAAGCGTCGAGCAGCCTCCCGGTGTGGAAGGCTGCATGGCTGAGCTGTAGCTATATACAAACCTCATGACTGAACATCCATTTGTGTGCTTAGCCGGTGGTGTCAAGGTCACCTCAACGGAGCACCGTCCTGCCGATCGCACTACAGGTGCTCTGGCCTCCTCCAAAGCCTAGTCTCACATCACAACTTGCTGCCTTGGTTCATCCAACCCTCGCCATTTGTTCTGTTCTCTTGTGCCCTTCTCAACAGTGCATACAGCGCTTGCAGCCGGGGCATTTCCAGCCCCTTTTCGCGGGCAAGTCGCAACGGATTTCCAAGTATAACCTCTAACTCCATCCTTTTACCCTGTTCCCAATCAAGTAACATACTTGGTTTACTTCCACTGTCATTCTTCCTCGTACTCTTCAAGATCTGCTCTGCACTTGCCAACTTTTCCGGCAACGGTCTACCCAAAACTTTCGGGGCTGTTTCTAGCACTTCGTTCATCACACCTAGGAGAAAAGTAGCGAGGTCAGGGTCGTTTGCCATGGTGGCATTTGGTGTCCCACCAGAGAGGACGGCTGTGGGGTTCATGGCGGCATTGATAGCGATTTTGTGCCAGCGGACGAACTGGAGTCCAGCGTGATCATAGGCCTCTGCATCTTTTATCCCACCTCTTTGCAGCAGTTGTACGAACTCAGTATTCTTTTCGATTGCTGTCGCATCGGTCTTATCGGGATTGACGAAATACGGACCAATACTTATCCGGGTCCAGCGATTGTGCTGAATGCGCCCTGGACTAGGCTGTGCCACGCTCGCAATCGTGACAGCACTCAGGATCAAGGCTTGTGGAAAGCGTTTCGCATAGGGTTCTTCCACACCAAGGCCGTTTTGCACCAGCACAATCGCCGTCCTCGGTCCCACAAGACCCTCCAGCAGGATACTATCATCGCTCACATCGGGTAAAGCTTTTGTGCTGACTAGCAGATAGTCCCATTGGGTGTTACTATTCCGCGCCTCGTTCGAATTTGGAAACGTTTGAGCAGGTTTGAAGTTGAACGAGTCGAACTGAGGAGATGTGACAGAAAAGCCATTGGACTTGACGGCTCTGTAGTTGGAGCGGCAGAGTGCAGAGACGAGGCACGAGGGGGCGAAGGAGAGGCGGGAGCCGTAGAAAGCACCGATAGCGCCTGCGCCGACGATGAGCACCT
>Ga0335072_10002823_pt1 | contig 26646 bp, 26 predicted proteins | sample Lox_Sample_21_FD_206725 | JGI IMG/M metagenome (GOLD analysis project Ga0335072, IMG submission 206725) | Soil microbial communities from Loxahatchee National Wildlife Refuge, Florida, United States - Lox_Sample_2.1 | ecosystem: Environmental > Terrestrial > Soil > Wetlands | place: USA...
TCCGGAGAACTGCTCTTCTGCGCACACCATGGCAGGGAGCACGCCGCCGCGCTGGCGAAGGTCGCCGTCGACATCCAGGACGAGACGCAGCGCCTTACGTCTAAGCCTGAGAACTGACGTCCATGCTCGCCCAGGTCAGCTGAAAATGCCTGCCTGACCTGGGCACGAGCTGATAAGAGGCCGTGCGCGTCGCGGCCGGTTATAGAGGTACCGCGCGCCGACCGGGCAAAGATCCTGGTCGGCGTGCGTCGTATTGGGGCCTTCCCGTGCGCATCGCACTCGAACACAGGGCACAATGGGGCGCATGGCAACTCGACGCGGCACCACGGCCCCGCCGCCCTCTGACGACTTTGAAGAGAACATCGTCGATATCGATGTCACCGATGAGATGCGCGGCAGCTACCTTGAGTACGCCTACAGCGTTATCTACTCCCGCGCGTTGCCGGACGCCCGCGACGGCCTCAAGCCCGTTCAGCGGCGGATCCTCTTCCAGATGAACGAGATGGGCCTGCGGCCGGACCGCGGGCACGTCAAGTGCGCCCGTGTTGTCGGCGATGTCATGGGCCGCCTGCACCCGCATGGCGACAGCGCCATCTACGACGCCCTCGTGCGGCTCGCCCAGCCGTGGGCGATGCGGCTGCCGCTGGTCGACGGTCACGGGAACTTCGGCTCGCTCGGCGGCGACGACTCGGCCGCCGCCATGCGGTACACCGAGTGCCGTCCTACCGAGGCCGCCATGGCCATGGTCGAGAGCATCGACGAGGAGACCGTCGACTTCGGCGCCAACTACGACGGCCAGGAAGAAGAGCCGCTCGTCCTTCCGGCCGCGTTCCCGAACCTGCTCGTCAACGGCACCGCGGGCATCGCCGTCGGGATGGCCACCAACATGGCGCCGCACAACCTGGGTGAGGTCATCGCCGCGGCCAGGCACCTGATCAAGCACCCCGACGCCAGCCTCGAGACGCTGATGAAGTACGTCCCGGGACCCGACCTGCCCACCGGCGGGCGCATCGTCGGCCTCGATGGCATCAAGGAGGCCTACGCCACCGGGCGCGGGATCTTCCGCACCCGCGCCACCGCCCGGGTCGAGCAGGTCAGCGCGCGCAAGGTCGGCATCGTCGTCACCGAGCTGCCCTACAACATCGGCCCCGAGAAGGTGATCAGCCGAATCAAGGACCTCGTCCAGGCCAAGAAGATCACCGGCATCTCGGAGGTGAGGGACCTCACCGACCGGACCAGGGGCCTGCACCTGGAGATCGAGGTACGCAGCGGCTTCAACCCCGAGGCGGTGCTGGCCGAGCTCTACCGGCTCACCCCGATGGAGGAGACGTTCGGCATCAACAACGTCGCCCTCGTCGACGGCCAGCCGCGCATTCTCGGCCTCAAGGAACTGCTCTCGATCTACGTCGACCACCGGCTGGAGGTCATACGGCGAAGGAGCGAGTACCGTCGCCGCAAGCGCCGCGAGCGCCTGCACCTGGTCGATGGAACCCTGATCGCGCTGCTCAACATCGACGAGGTCATCCAGGTCATCCGGTCAAGCGATGACTCCGCGCAGGCCAAGGCACGGCTGCGCGAGATCTTCGAGCTGTCTGAGGTGCAGGCCCAGTACATCCTCGATACCCCGCTGCGCCGGCTGACGCGGTTCGACCGGCTCGAGCTTGAGCGCGAACAAGAAACCCTGCGCCGCGAGATCGCCGAGCTGACCGAGATCCTCGAGTCCGACGACAGGCTCCGGCAGGTAGCGAGCGGCGAGATGGCCGAGGTGGCCAAGAAGTTCGGCACGCCTCGCCGCACCGTCCTGCTTGAGGGGGGCGAGCAGGTCTCGGCCGCTGTCCCGCTGGAGATGGCCGACGAGCCCTGCGCGGTCGCGCTGTCGGCGACCGGCCTGCTCGCGCGCCTGCCAGTGCCCGCCGCCGGCGCGCGGCCGGGCCAGCCCGCGCTCGATGCCGGGCAGGCGGGCGCGCCCGCCACGGCGAAGGGGCGGCGCGGCGCGGCAGCCGGCCGGGTCGCCAACTCGCTCGTCGCGTCGGCCGTCGGGTCGACGACCCGGGGCACGGTCGGGGTGGTCACCTCGGCCGGGCGGCTCATCAAGGTCAGCGTGGTGGATATCCCGGTGCCGTCAGGGGCATCAGGGGAGGTGCCGTCGGTCGCGGGCGGTACGCCGCTCGCCGAGTTCATGACGCTCCAGGACGGGGAGGAGGCGCTGGCGCTGGCTGCGCTCCCGGCCGAGGGCTCGGAAGAACCGGGCCTTGGCATTGCCCTGGGTACCGCGAACGGGATGGTCAAGCGGGTGCAGCCGGATTACCCGGCCAACCGAGACGACTTCGAGCTGATCACGCTCAAGGATGACGACCGCGTAGTCGGTGCGGTCCAGCTGGCGGGGGAGAACGCTGAGCTGGTCTTCATCAGCTCCGACGCGCAGCTGCTGCGGTTCGCGGCCGCGTCGGTGCGTCCGCAGGGCCGTCCGGCGGGCGGCATGGCCGGAATCAAGCTGGCCGATGGCGCCTTGGTGGTGTGGTTCGGCGCCTTGGGAGCTGACGTGGTCGACGAGGGCAGGGGAAGGGCAGGCTCGGCGGAGATCGTGGTCGTGACCGTGGCCGGGCGCTCAGGGGCACTGCCTGGAACGGGTGGGGCCAGCGTGAAGGTGACGCCGTTCGCGGAGTTCCCGGCCAAGGGGCGGGCGACCGGCGGGGTGCGCTGCCAGCGGTTCCTCAAGGGCGAGGACCAGTTGCTGGCCGCCTGGGTCGGCCCCTCGCCCGTCATCGGCCAGACGGAGGCAGGAACTCCAGTCGACCTGTCGGGCATGACCGGCAAGCGGGACGGCTCGGGCACCGCACTCACCCGCCAGCTCGCCTACCTCGGCACGGCCTAAGCGAGGCTCACGGGGTAAACGCGAGCCCCTGGTGTGGCCACCAGCCATAGAGGAAGACGAGCAGGCCCGCCGACAGAACGAGCAGTAGCCAGAAGAGCCAGGCGGGGACCTTGGCGGCCACGCCGATGAAGATCCCGAGTGCGGTCCAGGCGAGCAGGGGGGCCGGACCTGGCTTGTCCGCCAGCCCGAGGGAGAGGGCGGCAAGCACGGTGTAGACGCTGACGGGAAGCGGCACCCGCGCGGCGAGCATGAGTGCGATCCCGGCGACCAGCGCGAGCGCCATGACGATCAGCAGCGCGTTGTAGAACGCGTGCGTGGACACGGCCGGATCGGTCCACGTGAGCACGCGCAGCTCGCGGGTGATCCAGGCCGCGCGCTGTCCCCAGTTGCCGCCCTGGTCTCGAAAATAGAAGAAGAAGTCGTGGTACTCGCCGCCGAGCAGGCCGAAGTAGCCTGCCATGCCCAGCGGGGCCAGTAGCGGTGCCACGAGCGCCGCCCACTCGCGGCGGCGCCTTATCGCCACGAAGGCGGCCACGGCGAGCGCGGGCGTGAGGACGATGAAGGCCGGGTGAACGGCCGAGGCGACGAGGGCGAGCAGCCCGGAGGCCAGCCACTTGCGGTTGAGCACCGCCAGGAGGCTGAGAGCCGCGAGCGCGTTCCCCAGCGGCTCGGGATAGAGCAGGCCGAAGGCGATCGCGCCAGGGAACGCCCCGTAGAGCAGCACGGCCCGGTCGGCCACCCGGCGGTCCTTGACGTGGGCAACCAGTGCCCAGACCGCGATGGCGGAGGCCAGGCCGACGATCACCTGAACGAGCACCTCGGCCGGCAGGAACTGGTGCCTGGTCACGTACCCGGTGGTCCTGACCAGCTCAGGCAGCACGGGAAAGAGCGCCACGCGGCTAACCGGCGGGGTCCCCTCCCCCCGCGCCGAGTAGGCGTGTATGGCGATCCAGTTGTAGTCGCCGCCCAGCCCGTAGAGGAAGTACCTACTCCACGACCAGGCCGAGCCGTAGACGGCGTTGGCGACCTGCCAGGCGAGGAGGATCAGTGCCCAGCTGCCCGCGAAGGCGAGCACGGGGAACAGCCAGGGGGTAGGCAGCCGCTCGCTCAGCGCCGGGCGGCTCCGCGATGCCGACGGTTGTGCCTCCGCGGGCGCGCGGACGACGGCATCCGCGGAGCTGTCCGCTACGCCTGGTTGGCCGGGGATCGCGAGGTCCCCCGATTCTCTTGAAGCCTCTGGTGATGTCGTCATCCCTGGCTCTGACCATGCCACATTATTTTCCACCTGCCTGGCAAAGCAGCTTAACCGAAGCGCCGGCCAATGCGTGGAAGCGAAATGCGAATGCAAGGAAACAGCTAAGATCGTGCAGAAATAGTTAAGGCCGCGGAGAAGCCGCCGTCCACGTACAGGGTCTGGCCAGTGATGAAGTCGCTCGCCCGGGAGGCCAGGAAGACCGCGGCCCCGGCGAAGTCAGAAGGCACGCCGTTACGGCCCACCATGGTGCGCTGGGCCAGCGCCGCGGCCCGCGCCGGGTCCGCGGCGGTGGCCTCGGTCAGCGGCGTGGCCACGAAGCCAGGGCACAGCGAGTTGACCATCACGCCGGCGCTGGCCCAGGCCTCGGACTGTGACCGCGTCAGCGCGGCCAGGCCCGCCTTGGACACGCCGTAACCGCCACTGTTGCCGAACGCGCGCTGTGCCTGCTGAGAGGTGATGTTGATGATCCGCCCCCAGCCGCGCCCGGCCATCCGCGGGCCGAACCGCTGGCCAAGCAGGAAGGGGGCGGTGAGGTTGAGCGCCATGACCCGGTCCCACTCATCCGTGGTCAGGGCGGCCATGGCCGGTCGCGGGTTGGCCCCGGCGCAGTTGACGAGGATGTCCGGCTCCCCGAGGGCCACCACCGCGGCGGCGGCCCGTGCCACCTCGTCGCGATCGGCGAGATCGGCGCTCACCGCCATGGCCTCGGCGCCGGCCGCGTGCAGGGCGGCGACCCCGGCCGCCAGCCGCCCGTGATCGCGGGCGATCAGCACGACCCGCGCCCCGGCCTGTCCAAGCGCCAGGGCGATCGCCGCGCCAATGCCCGAGCTGCCCCCGGTCACGACGGCCACCCGCCCCGAGAGTGAGAACAGGCCAGAAAGGAAGTCAGGCACTACAGGACCGGACGCGCCCCGATCAGGTTCATGGCATGCCCCGCTAGCCGGTGGCCGCTGGTGAGGGCCTCGACGGGCGGCTTCTTGTCCAGCCAGGGTGGCAGGAAGCCGGCCACGAACGCGTCGCCGGCGCCGGTCCCGTCGATGACCCGCTCCACCGGGGGAGCGGGGACATGCACCGGTGGCCGGCCGTTGGCGTAGAACAGCGCGCCGTCCTTGCCGAGCTTGATGACCACCTGCGGGTACCAGGCGGTGAGGACCCTGGCGGCCTGCTCGGGATCCTCCCGGCCGGTCAGGATCTTGGCCTGCGAGGAGTTCACGAAGAGCATGAGCGCGGTGCTTGACAGCTCGAGGAACGGCTCGGCGCCAACCCGCTCAAGCGGCGCGGCGGAGGCGCTGTCCACCGACGACGACATGCCCGCGCGGCGCGCGTAGTCGAGGGCAGCGAGCGCGGCGTTGCGTGATCCATCCGCTAGCAGCGTGTAGCCGGACACGTGCAGGTGAGCGCCGGGAACGAACAGGTCGTGCGGCAGGTCGTCGGGGGACAGGGCCGCGTTGGCACCGGGGTCGGACAGCATCGTCCGCTCGCCCTTGTGCGTCACCATCACCACGCAGGTCCCTGTGGGGCGCTCAGGGTCCATCACCAGGCGGGCATCGACGCCATAGCCCATGAGCTCCATGTCCCGGTTCCGGCCGGCGATGTCGGCGCCACGCCGGCCGATGAACGCCACGTCAGCACCATCGGCGGCTAGCCACGCCGCCACGTTGGCGCCGGAGCCGCCACCATGCATGGTGACCGTCGCGGGGGTGTCGCTACCACGGGCAAGCGGGAGCATCGCATGCGCAACCGTGTCAGTCATCAAGTCGCCAATGACAACGATGCGGGCCACTGTCGTCATCACCTCGTTATCGCAAATCGCCAGGCAGCGGACGGTTCCAGCGCAGCAGCACCGCGGGTGGGCAGGCCGCGGGCCACAGTGCTCCGCCCGTCACCCGGCATGGCAGTGTCAGCCAGCAGCAGTGCCAGCCAACAGCGGTGCCGGCCAAGATCGGGGACTCCAAGGTACCGGCATCCAGCCCGCGCTGACCAGCGCGTCAGCTGAGATGGTTATCAAAGCGAAGCAGTGCCACTCCTCTGAAGGCCCTCTCTGCTGGGGCGGCGCGCAACCGGGGTGGTAAAGGTAACAGAGGGATCTTTGGGATTAGCCCGCCAGGAACGACAGGCGGACCTGCCGGTCCGGGTTGTCCACGTTGAGGTCGACAAGCGCGATGGACTGCCAGGTGCCAAGCGCGAGGCGGCCGTCGATCACGGGAACCGAGGCGTAGGGCGGCACGAGCGCGGGCATCACGTGCGACCGGCCATGGCCACGCGAGCCGTGGGCGTGCCGCCAGCGCTCATCCGGGGGCAGCAGGTCCTTGAGCGTCGCGAGCAGATCCTCGTCGGTGGCCGAGCCCAGCTCGATGATGGCGACGCCAGCCGTCGCGTGCGGCACGAAGACGTGCAGCAGCCCGTCGCCGCCAGCGGAGGAGGAGCGCGCGAACTCGGCGCACTCACCGGTGATGTCGCGCACCACTGGGCTGCCACCGGTCCTGACCTGGATGATCTGACTGTTCACCCGCCCGAGCATAGGCCCACAAGCCATAACGGGCTCTCCCCCGGTCCTGCCGATCGCCGCGTGGTCGCCTGGTCAGGTCCCCGAGGTCGGCTGGCAGCTCTTGCCCGTCGGTATGTCGTTCAGGTCGTAGGGGTTGACGGTTGCCCCGCTCGGCTGGACCTTGTCAGGAGTGCCGGTGGGATAGTCGGGGTGAATGAACCCGTCCGTGGTGTCGCACCGGCCACCGGCCTCGGCCAGGTCGGTGAGCACCCAGGGCTCGAATGACCCGCCACCGCCTTGCCAGGTGCCGAACTCGATGGTTCCCGTGTCTTGCCCGATCACCCGCATCCAGTCCTGCGGCGCGTGCGGCGGCTCGACCGGGTAGACGACGCGGTAGTTGACGTCAATGTCGAGCACCGGGTTGCCCTGGTAGGTGGTGGCCCGCGCGGTCATGTCCCCGTGCACCTTGATCACGCTGCCGATGAAGGCCGTCGTGCCCGGGGCGAACGAGGCCAGCCAGGCGCGCGTGCTCTGCTCCTGGCCCGACTTCAGGCCGATCTTGTCGAGGCCCGCGACGAACTGTGAGCGCTGGCTCGGGACCAGAAGGTTAGCGAACGCCGTCGGTGCGCCGCCAAGCAGCGTCGTATGGTCAAGGTCCTGCGCGATCAGCAGCTTCCGGGTCGTCTCGTACGCCTCGGCAACCTCGGAGGCGCTGAACGGGCCGGCCGCCTTGGCCGCCGGGACGACGATACCGGTCGCCCCGTCGGCCCAGTTCTCGGCCGGAGTCCCGGCGAACGGGTCGGCCGGCGGGCCGCTTGGCGGCGCGATCGGCGGGGTCTTCTCGCCCACGGTGGGCGTCGCGCCGTTGGTCACGACCTGCGTGTCGTTGGGACCGCCTGACGTGGTGACGTGGCCTAGGCGCTGGTAGGCGAGCACCCCGGCGGTCGCGAGCACGAGGATGGCGACGGTCACCGTGGTCCCAAGCACGCGGCGGCGCCGCTCCCCGCGGACCAGCTCGCCCGGCTCCCCGGCCTCCCTGCGGGCCTGCTTCGCCTGCCTCTTCTCCGCCTTGGCTCGCTGCTTGGCCTCGTCGGCCATCCGCTCGGTCAGCTCCCGCAGCGCCCGGTCGATGTCGTCATCGCCCGGTGGCCGCGCCCCAGTCCCGTCAGGCATGAAACAAATCTAACGAGTGTGATCAAAAGAGTGGACAAGCGGCGATAACAAATTGGCCATATCGGACGATCGTCAGGTCCCTGTGGTCAGCCCGCAGCCATTGCCTGGCTTGGGGTTGTTCATCGAGTAGGGGTCGATGGCAGGGCCGCTCGGCTGGACTTTGTCCGGCGCGCTGTTGGTGTATTGCGGGCGAGAGTAGCCGTCGGCCGAGTCGCAGCGCGTGCCTGCCTCGCTTGGCACCGCGTTGAACCAGGGCTGGAGCGGTCCGCCCGGGTCCTGCCAGTTGTTGAAGCCTTCGAATCCGGTGACCTGCCCAACTACGCGCATCCACTCAGCCGGGTCGTGCGGCGGTTCCACCGCGTAGACGAAACGGTAATTGACGTCCACGAACAGGACCGTCTGCCCCTGCTGGGTGCCGGCCCGCGCGCTCATCGTCCCGTGTACCTTGATCACGTTCCCGATCAGGGCTGTCGTGCCCGGAGCAAATGAGACCACCCAGGCGCGCGAACTGCGCGGGCTGCCGTCGTGCTCCCCTGTCTCATTCAGCGCCGCCGTGAATTCCTGGCGCTCCTGCGTCGGCAACAGGTCCTCAAACGCGGTCGGCGGGCCGCCTAGAAGCGTTGGCCGGTCCAGGTTCTGCGCGATCAGCAGCTTTCTGGTCGTCTCGTAGGCGGCCGCCACCTGGGCGGTCGTAAAGGGTCCCACGGGTTTCGCGACCGGCGTCACGATTCCGGCCGCACCGTCGGACCAGTGGTCACCCTCGGTGCCCGCGAACGGGTCGGCGGGCGGCCCTGACGCCTGCTGGACCGGCGAGAGGCCAGGAAGGCCGTGCACGGCCGCCGCCGCACCGCCGTGCTTGCTGGCGAGGTGCTGGTAGGCGAACAGGCCCGCGCCCGCGAGGACGACGACCGCGACGGTCCAGGCGGTTGCCTTCAGCGCGCGGCGCCGCCTGGCCCGTCGGCCCCGCTTGCGCAGCTCGCGGGCAGGCAGGTCGTAGCGGTACCCGCCGCGCCAGCCCGCGGAGGGCTCGGGGGCCTGTCCCGCCCATGCCCTGGCCCGCTGCCGGGCCTGCTTCGACTGCTGCTTCGCGGCCTTGGCTCGTTCCCTGGCCGATAGTTCCTTGAACCTGGCCTCGCCCGCGTTTCCCTCGGTGAGCTCCCGTAGTGCCCGGTCGAGATCATCCTCGGCTGGTGGCGGTTCCATGACCCCGTCAGACATGGTGACAAACCTAACGAGCCGGACTAATTGTGCGTGGCGATACAGGTAACGAATTAGGCGTTATGCCGGGGACTGGGGGGCCGGGCCGACCCCGCGCTACCAGTGGTTCTCGTGGAGGGGGAGGGGACGGCGAGGGGCAGGGCGGAATGTCTCGCCGGTGTAGTACGCCGTCGGGATCAGCACGCCCTGCCTGACGTTGTCGGGCAGCCCGAGAAGCTCGGCGACTTCCTTCTCGTAGCGCAGGTGCAGGGTGGTCCACGCGGTGCCGAGGCCGCGTGAGCGGCAGGCCAGCATGTAGCTCCAGGCGGCGGGCAGCAGCGATCCCCACAGCGCCGCCTGGTTGCCCTGCGCCATCCATCCGGCCGGCACGGTGATACAGCCTAGGACGAGCACGGGGACCTCGCCCATGTGCTGGCCCAGGTACGCCGCGCTGTCCTTGACCCGAAGGCCGGCCTCATCGGTGGGCTTGCGGGCCGCGAGATAGGGCTCTGTTGACCGCCGGTAGTACTCGCCGACCTGTGCCCGCAGGTCCGGGTCGGTGACCACGATCCAGTGCCAGGGCTGCTCATTGCTGCCACTAGGGGCCTGCGCGGCAATCTCGAGGCACTCCCTGACGAGCTCAAGGGGTACCGGTCGGGTCAGGTCGAGCCGCTTGCGGACGGATCGGGTAGTCGTCAACAACTCATCAGGAGTCAGCATGGCCGATACAGTAGCGAGGTTCTGAACCCCGGTGAGCGTGGGTGTGGCCGCCTGGGGAAGTGATATCGTCTCGGCGGAATTAACGCCGCCCCTCTGGCATTGTGAAAAGTGAAATGAGCGACTCAGCCAGTAAGCGCTTCCCTGTAACGGTGACGCGCCTCCCAGTAATCCGCTGCCAGCTGTGCCAGCGGACGATCGCGTACCGGCCCGGTGAGGCGAGCGCGGTCCTCACCAAGCACTACAACGACAAGCACAAGGACGCGCTGCCTGGCGCGGCGGTTCCCGACGAGCAGTAACTGATCAGCGGCACCGGAAACCGCCGGGCCAGGCCTAGGGTTCCAGGGCAGCCTGTTAGTGCCCGAAGACGGGGATGATCACGGCCCGCGCGATCGTGTGGAACCGCAAGTTGAAGCCGGCCACCGCGGGCGACACGTCCGAGTCGATGCCGAGGGTCTCGACATCGAGCGCGTGGACGGCGAACACGTACCGGTGCGGCTCGTCGCCGGCCGGTGGCGCCGCGCCGCCGAAGTCCTTGGTCCCGTAGTCATTGCGCACGTGGAAAGCGCCGCCAGGCAGGCCGGCACCGCCGTTCGCTCCCGCGCCCGCGGGCAGCGAGGTCACGGACGCGGCCAGGTCAATGACCAGCCAGTGCCAGAACCCTGACCCGGTCGGGGCGTCCGGGTCATAGCACGTCACGGCGAAGCTCTTGGTCTCCGCGGGGAAGCCAGACCAGGAAAGCTGCGGTGAGATGTTCTCGCCCGACATGCCGAAGCTGTTGAACACCTGGTTGTTGGTCATCGCCACGCCGTCCGCGACGTCATCACTCGTCACGGTGAACGACGGGACCTTGGGCAGGAAGTCGTAGGGAAGCGGTGCGCGATTTGCCATTGCTACCTCTTTGTGCTCGCGATAACGCACGGTCGTGTCCCACGTTAGCGTGCTGCAGATCTCACGGTGATCCTGCGGCGGGCCTGCCCTACTGCGCGCGTGCGGCGGGCCGGCTTGGTTCCGGGCCGGCGTCAGTGGGACACTTGGCGGGCTCGTTCTGTATGGATAGGGGATTGGCGGGTAGTTAGCGAGCAATGAGGTGGGTTCAGCAGGCTGCCGGCGCGGCCGACAGGCTTCAGGCGCGGTGGCCGCCGACCGCGGTGCCGGTGGCCGTCTGGAAGAAGTTCCAGGACGACCAGGCCGGCTACCTTGCCGCGCTCGTGTGCTATTTCGGGTTCGTGGCGGTCTTCCCGCTGTTGCTGATCTTCGTCACGGTTCTGGACATGACGCTGAAGACTCATCCCACCCTGCACAGGGACCTGCTGAATTCCGCGCTCATGCAGTACCCGGTCATCGGCGGTGAGATCGACAGCAGCCTCGGGTCCATCAACGGGTCCGGCCTTCCGCTGATCGTCGGCATCGTGGTGCTGCTGCTTGGCGCGCGGGGCGTCGCCTTCGCCATGCAGAACGCGCTGTGCACGGTATGGGGGATTCAGCGCGAGCAGCGGCCACCCTTCTTCACGCGGTGGCTGTACGGGCTCGGGCTGCTCATGGTCGTCGGCCTCGGCTTGGTCGTGACGACCTTCCTTTCTGGCATCGCCAACGGGGCTGGGAACCTGGTGAGCGGCTTCGGCGCGCACGCGGGGGCGGTGGCTATCTCGCTCGTCGCGAACGTCGGGGTGTTCTGGCTCGCCTTCCGGCTCGCCACCGTGCGCAGGGTGCCGTGGGCCAACCTGCGCGTCGGGGCGATGCTCGCGGCCCTCATCTGGCAGGTGCTGCAGGTGACCGGCGGCTACGTCGTAACGCACCAGCTGCACCGCGCCTCGGCCCTGTACGGGACGTTCGGGGTCGTGCTTGGCCTGGTCGGCTGGCTGTACCTGCAGGCCACCGTCACGCTCTACTGCGCGGAGGTCGACGCGGTGCTCGTCATGCGACGCTGGCCCCGGTCGCTGCTACCGGGCCGGGACGAGGCCCCTGACATGGCCGCGGCCCAGGCCGCCCCGGCCCAGCCGGCCAGCGCCCCCACTCAGGCGATCCTCACCCCGGCGGCGGTACCGCAGTCAGTCCCCACCCAGGCCGCCGCACCGCAGGCCATGCCGCCACGGGCTGCGACCACGAAGGCTGTCTCTCCCCAGGCAGAGCAAGAGGAGGCTGGGCATGACACGCCAGTTGCCTGACGCGAGCGCGCCGCACGTGATCATCGTCGGCGCCGGGTTCGCCGGGCTTTCCGCCGCCCGCGCACTCGGCCGCAAGAAAGCCCGGATCACGGTCATCGACCGCAACCTGTACAGCACCTTCCAGCCGCTGCTCTACCAGGTGGCCACGGGCGGGCTGAACCCGGGCGACGTCTCCTACGCGGTCGGCGGGTTCACCGGGCCCCGGCACGCCAAGTACATCAAGGGGGAGCTGGCGTCGGTGGACTCCGAAGGCCGGCAGGTCAAGCTGGCGGACGGGCGGGCGCTCGGGTTCGACTACCTGATCCTGGCGGGCGGGGTATCGGCGACCTATTTTGGCGTCAAGGGGGCGGCGGAGAACACGGTCGGCCTCTACACCAGGGCTGATGCCGTCTTCCTCCGCGATCATGTGATGAGCGTCTTCGAGCAGATGAGCGCCGACGCCAGTAATCGTGAGTTCTCTATCACCATCGTCGGTGGCGGCGCGACCGGTGTCGAGCTCGCCGGGACCCTGGGCGAGCTGCGCGATGCGGCGCTCACTGCCACGTTCCCCGACGTTGACCCGTCCCGCATGTTCATCAGGCTCGTCGAGATGATGCCCGCCCTGCTGATGCCCTTCGAGCCGAAGCTGCGCGACTATGCCCAGCGCCAACTCGCCCGGCGCGGGGTGGACATCCACGTCGGGACCGAGATCCGCGAGGTGCGGCCGGCCAGCGTGGTCCTCGGTGACGGGCGGGAGGTGCCCAGTGACCTGACCGTGTGGGCCGCCGGGGTCGCGGCCGCGCCGGCCGTGGCGGACTGGGGACTGCCGCAGGGCAAGCACGGGCGGCTGGTGGTCCAGCCGGACATGCGGGTTCAGGGGCAGGACCGGATTTTCGCGGTCGGCGACGTCGCGCTGCAGCCAGACCAGCCATCGCCACAGCTGGCGCAGCCGGCCCTGCAGGAAGGCGAGCACGCGGGAGCGCAGGTGCTGCGGCTGATGGCCGGGCAGGAAACGACGCCGTTCAGCTACCACGACAAGGGGATGATGGCGACCATCGGCCGCCGCTCGGCCGTCGTCCAGTTCCCGCGGGGCATGCGGATCACCGGGACGCCCGCCTGGTTCGCCTGGCTGGGCCTGCACCTGTTCTACCTGCTTGGCAACAGGAACAGGATCACCACGCTCATCAACCTGTCCTACCGGTACATCGCCTGGGGGCACGGTGGCGGGGTGATTGTCGGCGACGCGCCCGCTTCGCCCCACCAGTGACCCCGCTCCCTGGTTTGCGCTACGCCCTGTAGTAGCCTCGGTAAGGTGATTACCAAGCCCCGGGTTCTCGCGACGCTGGCTGGACTGATCGCGCTCGGTGGCGCGGCGCTCGCCGGATGCTCGTCCGCTTCCTCGCCATCGTCGGCTGCAGGCACGTCCTCGGCGTCGGCGGCTTCCGCAACGAGCCCGATGAGCGGGGCCGCGGAGGCCAACCCGAACATCGACCTGGGCTCCTCGCTTGGCAACACGCCAGCACCCGACTTCCGGCTGGTCAACCAGTTCGGGCAGGCGACGTCGCTCAGCCAGTTCCGTGGCAAGGTCGTCCTGTTGAGCTTCGAGGACTCCGAGTGCACGACGGTCTGCCCGCTGACCACGCAGAGCATGGTGCTCGCCAAGGAACTGCTTGGCCAGGCCGGCGACTCGGTGCAACTGCTCGGCGTGGACGCCAACCCGACCGCTACCGCGGTGTCCGACGTGATGTCCTACTCCCGCGTCCACGGCATGGTCAACGAGTGGGATTTCGTCACGGGGTCAGTGCCGCAGCTCAAGAAGGCCTGGGGTGACTACCACATTGCCGTCCAGATCGAGCAGGGCGACATCGACCACACCCCCGCGCTGTTCGTCATCAACCAGCAGGGCCAGGAGCAGAAGCTCTACCTGACCCAGATGTCGTACTCGGGCGTCGGCCAGGCCGCGCAGGTGATCGCCCAGGAGGTCTCCAGCCTGCTGCCTTCGCATCCGAAGCTGGCCAGCCTGCAGTCACTGGCGGCCATCCCGCCGCTTGACCCGACGGCGAAGGCGACGCTGCCGGGCGCGAACGGCGGCGCGTCAGTCGAGCTTGGGCCGGGTACGCCCCGCCTTGTGGTGTTCTTCGCCAGCTGGGTCTCCGAGGTTTCCGACCTGCCCGCCGAGCTTAAGGTGCTGAACGCCTACGCGAAGGCGGCCCCGGCTCAGCACCTGCCCCCGCTCACCGCCGTCGACGAGACGGTCGCGGAGCCGTCGCCAGCGGCGGTCGACAGCTTCTTGAAGGCGGCCGGGCCGCTGGCCTACCCGGTCGGCCTGGATAAGAACGGGCGGCTCGCTGATGGGTACGGGGTGCAAGACCAGCCATGGCTCGTTCTGGTGAACGCGGCAGGGAAGGTTACCTGGTCGCATGATGGCTGGCTTTCCCTCTCCGCGATCGAGGCGGCCGCGAAGGCGCACCCCTGACGGCCGATCATGACATCTGTCATGGATTGACGCCGTCACCAGGTCAGTTGACCTCGCCGCCCCGCTGGAGGATGCGGCGGCCGGTTGCCCGGGCGGTTTCCCTGTCAGCCATGCCGAGCAGCAGTCCGGTCGCGTCCAGGTGCTGTGAGACTGGCCCGATCACGCGGGGAGGCAGGAATTGCGGGCCGCCGGGCCAGCCGTGACCGCCGCCCTCGATCCGGTAAAGCGCGACCGGCCGGCAGCCGGGTGCCGACCAGGTCTTTGAAGTCACCGTCAGGTTCTCCGGGGCGGGCGGCAGTTCAGCGATCGCCGGGCCGCCCATGATCCCGTTCGCGTAGGCCCAGTCACCACAGGTTTGCTCGGCCCCGACGACGATCGCTCCACCGGGCAGTTCCCCGTGCTTGACCATCCGGCGGCGCAGCAGCGCCCCGGGCACGCCACGCCGGCCCAACGGGCCGCCCTGGTACGGGACGCTGGGGTCACTGGTTCCCATGACACAGGTCACCGTGGTGCGCAGCAGCGGCCGGGGCATGACGCGCCGGCTGAACTCAAGCCCCGTCCCGGCCACAAGGAACAGTCCCGTCACCGGGAGCAGGCCGTGCCGCGCCACGTGCTCGGCGAACAGCGCACCGTTGGATATCCCGGCCAGGAAGACCGGCCACGCCTGGGCGACGCCGATCGCCTCCAGATGCGAGCCGAGGGTCGACAGGAAGAGGACGTCATCCAGGCTGGGCTCATCGACCGGAGGGTGGGCGGGATGCCAGACACCCTTCCAGCCGTCGGGGAACGCCACCGTAAGCCCGGCCGCGGGGCCGCGCGTCGCCAGGCCAGTGAACTTGGCCATGGCCTTGCCGGTCATCCCTGAGCCATGCAGGACGATCAGCAGCGGGCCGGGGGAACTTGCCCGCTGCGGGCGTGCGAGCCAGTAGCTGCGAGGGACGCCCGATATCGTCAGTTCACGGCGCTCCAGCTGCCCTAGTTCCTGCCAGCCGGGTTTCCATGGTTGCAGTTCGGCCCGCGAGTCCATGTGGCCATCGTAATGTCACCAGCTGTTCCAGAATGTGTAAATCGTCAGCTGAAGATGATGGTGGGTCATATGCGGCATGTACGGCTGACTCCCGTCGGGGTGCTTGGCGGCCTTCCGGCGCGATGCTCGCCGGCGTTCCGCCGGCCCGCCGTCCGTGTTTACTGATGTAACCGGCAGAATTAGGGCGACCGGACTGCCGTGCTCCGGGTAGGACGGAGGGATCCGCGATGGCGTCGGCATGGGACTGGATAAGCCCGACTGGTGCCGCGAAGATAGTCCAGGAGGGGACGGAGCCCGATCCACGCTTCACCTTCGCGAACGAGCGGACGTTCCTGGCCTGGAGCCGGACGGCGCTCGCGCTGGTCGTCGCGGGGCTTGGCATTGTCCAGTTGCTGCCGCCCTTCCCCGGTGTCCCGCTCGGACGGCACCTGCTCGGCATCCCGCTGATCGTCCTGGGTGCGGTGCTCGCCGTCGTTGCCTACGTCGAGTGGATCCGCAACCAGCGCGCCCTGCGCCGCGGCGATCCGCTCCCGCGCTCGGTCCTGCCCTGGCTGCTCGCGGCCATGATCGCGCTCATGGCGATCATCTCGGCCGTCGTCCTGCTCGTGTCCGCGACCCGCTAAGCCCGTGGATGCCGACGACCTGGAGCAGCTTGATCCCGGGCTAGCGCGGGAGCGCACCTCGCTGGCCTGGGGCCGCACGGCCATCTCCTTCGCCGCTCTCGGCGGAGCGGTCCTCAAGGCGAGCCTGATCCCCGGCCTGGTGATCTTGCTGATCGCCGCGGCGGTCTGGTGGATACCCCGGCTGCGCAAGCCGGGCGCGCAACAGCTGTGGCTGATCACCGTGTCGACCGTCGCCGTGGCCACGCTCGCCCTCGTGGTTGCCCTGACCAGCCATGGGGTCTCGCATACCCTGCGCCCCTGACGGCTTCTCTAGGCTGCGTACCCATGAGCCCATCATTCGCGACCATGTCACTTGCCGAGGCCGCTGAGGTTACCGCGCCCGACGGGTCGGCAGTGCGGCCGCTGTGCGCGCTGCCTGGCGTCGCCAGCTTCGCCCACTTCGAGCTCGCCCCGGCGCAGGTCTCCCAGGCCGTGTCGCATGCCACCGTGCAGGAGATCTGGTACGTCGTCGCGGGCAGCGGCCAGATGTGGCGCGACGACAGAAAGCTGGAGTCGGTCGATGAGCTGGCTCCCGGAGTCTGCCTGACAATCCCGCTTGGCACGTCCTTCCAGTTCCGGGCAGGAGCCGATGGCCTGCGGGTAGTCGCGGTGACCATCCCGCCCTGGCCCGACAACCCCAGCGAGGCCCGCCAGGAGGCCGGCCCGTGGTAGCCCTGGCCGTGGCCGGGCTACGGGCACTGCCGGGATATCCTGAGCATTCTGGGAAGGAGAGCAGAGGCGATGCGGCGAAGGGCTTGGCGGCCCGTGCGGGCGAGGCCCCTGCTCGAGCCCGGACGAGAGCGTCGCTGGGCCTGGGTGCTGCTTGGCGCGGGCGTCATCGTCGTCTTCGCGATCGGGGCCGCGTTCGCGCATCAGACGACGGCGGACGGATTCGACCGCGCCGTCGATGACCCGGTCATCAACTGGCTCGGCCAGGACCAGGCCCTCCTGGACTGGATGCAGTTCCCGGGTACCCAGGTGCCCGCGGCGGTGCTCAGCCTGGCGCTGGCGATCGCAGCCCTGGCCAGGCGGCAGCTGAACGGCGTCGTGCTGGCGCTGCTCGCCGACTTCATCGCCACCCGGATCGTCGAGTGGCTGCTCAAGCCGCTCTTCGACCGGACCTACCTCGGCGCGATCTCCTACCCAAGCGGCCACACGACCAGCGTGGTCACGATTCTCGCGGTCTACGTGGTCCTGTTCGTGCTTCCGGCGCGGGGTGGCCGCGCTGGTGCCTGGCGACTGGCCGGCGTCACGATCCTGCTCGCGCTGGTGATTATTGCCATCATCGGGGTCATCGGCCTGCGCTGGCACTATTTCACCGATACCGTCGGGGGCGCTGCTGTCGCCGTGGGCACGGTATGCGCGATGTGCCTGCTGATTGATGCCTGTTCGAGATGGCGGCGGCGAGCGGATTAGCACCCTTTTTTGCGGCCGGCCTAATTCACGTCATTGACAGTGGCGCGCCGCGATTTTAGGCTCTTTTGCCGTGGAAGGCGGATCGCGAGTCCGGCTTCGCCCGCTGCAAGAGCGCCGGGATGGCGACGGGTGGGTGATCGGCCGTATCGAGACCGGCGATTTCATCCGGGTGCCCGACTCGGGGCGGCGCGTTGTCGCGCTGCTTGGCCAGGGGCTTGCCGTCAGCGAGGTGGCGGAGGCACTCAGGCGCGAGACGGGCAGGAACTTCGCCGTCGCCGACTTCATCGCGACGCTGGATGACGTCGGCTTCGTCGCGACGGTCGATGGGGCCGATCGCGGTGCGGGTCCCGTCATGCGGCCGAGCCTGCCCTGGCTGCGGCCACGGCACGTGCGCTGGCTGCTGCATCCGCGCGCGCCCCTGGTGCCGGCTGGATTCGCCGTGGTCGTCCTCATCGTGCTCGTGACCCACCCGGCGCTGGTGCCAAGTTCCCGCGTGCTGGTATGGAGCCGGTACGTCGGCCTGGTAGTCGTCGTCAACGCGGCCATCACGTGGACGCTCATCGGGGTCCATGAGCTCGCTCACCTGGGCGCCGCACGAGCGGCCGGGGTGCCGGCTCGGATCACGCTCAGCACCAGGCTGCAGTTCCTCGTCGCCCAGACGGACGTGAGCGGGGTGTGGGGGCAGTCGCGGCGGATCAGGATGACCGTCTACCTGGCGGGCATGGCCGTCGACCTGTGCGGCGCGGGCACCTGCCTGCTTGTCATCGTGGTGGCCGACCCGCACGGCCTGGTCCTCCACCTGCTGGCCGTCGCGGTCGCCGGGACGCTCCTCGTTATGCCCGCCCAGTTCATGATCTTCCTGCGGACCGACCTGTATTTCCTGCTTCAGGACCTGACCGGCTGCGCTAACTTGTACGCCGACGGATCGGCCTATCTCAGGTACCTGCTGCGTGCATTCAGGCCCGGCCCGCGGGCCGGGCGGGCCACCGATCGGATGGCCGATCCCAGCCGGGGTTTTCCGCCGTCGCGCCGGGCCGCGGTTCGCGTTTACAGCATTGTCCTCCTGTTCGGCACCGCGACCTGTCTCGCGGTCGAGTTCGCCATTACGGTGCCCGCGCTCGTCACCATTGCCGTCCGCGCCGGGGCCGAGATAGGCGCCAGCCCCCTGACGACAGTCGATGGCTGTGCCGCCCTGGCCATCGTGGTCACCTGGCAGGCGCTTTGGGCCAGCCGCTGGTGGCACCGGCACCGGTCCGAGGTCAGGGGACTGGCACGCCGGCGCCTCGCAGGTCGGAAAGGAGGTGAACAGGCATGACGGACGCATTCGCCACTTCGCAGGACGTGGCCGCGGGACTGCCGGCCGAGCAGGACGCCGAGCAGATCGGGGTCACCAGGCTCGACAGGCTCGAGACCACGGGCCTCATCGCCGCATTGTGACCCGACGGTGCCGCTGAGCGGCACGGAATTCGGGCTGCCCTGGGCTGGCGGTGACTGCCGGCCCAGGGCACCGCGTGACGCTAATCGTGGCCGTCGGCGAACGCGCTACCGATGATGCGGGCTCGCTCGGTCATCTCGGTGAGCTCGGTGATGCCGTGGACGTCGGCGGCCGTCTGGGCGAGCATGTCCAGGTGGGCGTGGTCAAGCTCGGCCAGCCTGGCCCGGGTCTGCCAGTCCAGGTAGGCGGAGTCCGCCGCGCCCACGGATGCTGAGAAGTGCTCCAGGGCCTCGACGCGGGCAGTAGTGCTCCGCTCGGCCTCGTCCGCCGAGTCCTGCTGCTGGCGCAGCAGCTCGGCGGCCGGCCGCGACAGGCTGGCCGTCGCGGCCAGCTCCGCGCGCCGCCACCGAAGCCGGGCCTGCTCCCGCAGCGAGACCGCGATATCCCATTCCTGGGCGGCCAGGGCCGGGTCCACCGGCAGCAGGCCCGCCCGGGTTACCGCGGCGGCGCGGGCCGAGCTGACTGCCTGTTGCGCTCGGCGCAGCAGGACACGGGCCGGGGCATCGAGGTCAGCGTCGGTCACGTACCGCCCCAGGTACCTCGACCGGGTGGCGGAAGCCGCGCGCCGGCTGCCAGCCGGCCCGAACCGGGCGACCCGCGTCCCGAACATCACCATGGTGACCATCACGATCATCTCGGTAAGCAGCAGCGCCCAGCGGCCGGTGGCGGACTGCCAGCCCGCCGCGCCCTGGAAGATCAGGACCCCGACCGCCCACGGGGTGGCGCCGGTCACCGCGACCACCATCCCGGCGGTCAGCCCGGTAGCGGCACCGCTCACCGTGGCCAGCCGCCGCTCGGGCGCCACGGGCAGCAGGCCCGGGCGCGCTGGCGCACAAGCCTGCGCGAGCAGCAGGTCACGGGCAGGGCGAGGGATCGCCGGGTCAATGGCAGGGCGCAGCAGCGTGGCATCTGAGTGCTGGTTGTCCACCGGCTGGCTCCTGTGCTCTGGCCCGCGCTCCTGACACCAGGCTAACCCCGGGAGCGGCGGCTCGCCACGGTCGATCCACGACGCCACGATGGCGCTTCAGTCGATCCGCGCGGTGACCCCGCCGAAGTCGATGTGCATCGGCCGGACGGCGAGGCGCTGGCCGGGATGGACTGGCTTTGGCGGCTCGCCGTCTGGCGCGACCGCCCATACCTCGCTGGTCAGGTTGCGCATGACCAGTCGGCCCGGCTCGGCCGGGTGCGGCGAGACGGTCGCCAGGGTGGTCCGGTGATCACGGTCGCGGAACAGGTGATGCGGGGTCACGCGCGCGCCGTCGGACAGCACGAGCGTGCCACCGGGCGCCCGCAGCTGGGACGGGGCAGGCAGCGTGGCCTGGCATTGCCAGCAGGGATAGCCGGGCCGCTGCGGATCGTAGAAGGCTTCGGCCCCGCAGGCCAGGCAGGACGTCGCGGCGTCATGCAGTCGTAGCAGCGCCCGCCGCCACGTCCCCTCCTTGACCCGGCCGTGCAGGGTCGCGTCCCGCAGTCCCGTGGTGAACGCCTGGACGAAGACGTGCTGGCAGTGCAGCGGGTAAATGGGCCACCAGACGCGAACGGGGTCATCGGGCAGCGGCCGGTTAGCGGCGTCGTCCGGGTCGAAGACGAACAGCGGGTGCGTGCCGAAATTGCGCACCGTCACCTCGGTTTCCGACAGGTGCCCGGCCGCCCAGTTGTAGTAGGCGTCGGCGCGCTCGCCGACCAGCGGGTGGCCGTGCACCAGCAGGTAGAACAGCAGCACCGCCAGCGAGTGCAGGTCGGTCACCGTCGACGGCATGGCCTCCTCGCGCAGCACCTCGGGAGCCATGAACGGGCCGGTGCCCTTGACCAGCGCGTCGCCGCCGTCGATGCCGATGTTGTCCACGTCGATGATCGCGACTTGCTGGCTGACCGGGTCAACCCGCAGGTTGCCGAAGCTGATGTCCCGGTAGCAAAGGCCCGACGAGTGCAGCGCGGCGAACGCGTCCACCAGTTCCCTGCCGAGGGCGGCGAGGGCGCGGAAGGACGGCTGGATGCTGGCGTTGAGCACTTGCGGGACCGAGATGAACCGTGGCTCGAGCAGTGGCATCACGTACCCGAAGCCCGCCGTTCGCGGTGACGTCACGATGTCGATCGGCCAGGCGAAGGCCTGGTGCGGTGGCTGGCCGCGACGGAGCAGCGCGGCGACCGAGTCGCGGGTCTCGGCCTCGCTTGGCCCGGGCCGGATCCACTTGACGGCGAACAGCGCGCTGCCCAGCCGCGCCCGGTGCACTACACCTTGCCCGCCCTGGCCAATGCACTCCCCGACGGTGACAGGCGCCGCTGCGCGCTCCATCCGCAGTACCTGCCCCGGCTGTATCAGGGCGTCCACTGGTCCCCCGCGGCGAGCAGCAACGCGATCGTGGTGTCATCGCCGCTGCCGTCCCCGGACGCGCACTGCCGCGCCCAGCCGGGGACCTGCGCGGCGAACCAGGCGGGGTCCCTGGTGGCGGCCAAGGCGGCCAGGTCACCGGCGAATCCCGGCTGCCAGGGATCGCTGGCCTGCGCGTTGCCGTAGCCATCGGTCGCCAGCAGCACCGCGCGCAGCGGCTCAGCGGCCAGGTTCCGCGTCCCGACCCTGAAGAAGTCCAGGGCGTCCGGCTGGCACAGGCTCGTGGTATGCAGCCCGTCGAGGTTGTCGTCGCCGGGCACGGGGCAGCCGGGCGCGCCATCGGGCGCCACCGCCACGATGTCCCCATCCCCGATCTGCGCACAGATCAGCCACCCGGCCGCCAGGACGGCCACCATGAGCGTGGATCCGTAGGCGACTTCAACTCCATCGCCCCTGCTTTCCATAACGTCAAGTTCCCCCTGTCCCAGCGGATCCGCCCTGACGTCCCTGGCCACTGCCGCGCGCCAGCCGCGGAGGATGTCGCAGGGCAGCCGGGCCGCGATCATCTCGGCCGTCAGCCGGGAGGCCGCTGCTCCGCGGTCGCCGGCGCCGGCGCCAGGCAGGGGGCCGAACAGGCTGACGAGCCTGACAGCGGCCTGGCAGGCGGCCTGAACGGCCAGGATGGATCCGGCCGCGCTGCGAAAATGCCGATGATGCCCATGCCCGTCGGCGACCGCGACGACGAGGCCGCGGCCGGCGGAGACCTGACGGTGCGCGGCCGCGTCCTGGCTGGGCAGGCCGCGAACCTCATGGGAGCGTCCGCGCGCGGTGCCGGTGATCAGGTGCCACGTGCCGGCGGGAGTGCGCAGCGTGCTCCTGCTTGGGCTGGCCCGGGTCGATGTCATCGCGCGGTCAGACGATCGTGTCCTGGTTGAACACGCCCGACATGCCCTCAGGAAGCCCGAAGAGGCGGCGGGCGACCGCGCCGCGGTCAGCGCCGGTCTCTGACATCCGCGACAGGGCGAGGGAAGCGGCCACCAGGCGGTCGGCGATGTCCTCGGTGCTGTCCGCGACCAGCACGGGAACGCTCGGATCGCCGATGAACCTGCTCAGCGCCTCCGACTGGGCATCCCGGCCGATCGCCACCGACAGCCGCAGCGCGGACCGGCCCGCGGGCTGGTCCATGAGGGCCGCCAGGCCTGCCTCGAACTCGCCGGGCGGATCGGTAGCCAGGCCATCGGTGACCAGGATCAGGGCCGGGCGGAGCGCGCGTCGCTCGATGGAGGCCGGCGCCAGTGCCTGGGCCGCGAGCCGGAACGCGGCGCCCATGTTGGTCAGTCCCTTGGGCACCGGCTGCAGCGGCAGCCAGCGCATCCCGTCGACCGGCACCGGGTCGCGGATGTGCCAGCGCGGCTCGGTCGCGAAGGCGATCGCCCTGATGAACACCTGCGCCTGCTCCTGATCGCGCTCCCAGGCCTCCAGGTGCGGCAGCATGTCGGCGATGGCGTAGTTCAGGGCCTGCATCTTCTCGCCCTTCATGCCACCGGAGCAGTCCGCCAGGATGATGACGTGCAGCGGCCGCCTGGCGATGCCGCCGCCCGGCATGCGGGAGTACCGTGCGTCCGGCATCATGCCTGCGCCTTCCACCAGGTGTCGAGCTGGCTGAAGGTGGTCGAGTGCGCTCCCTGCATGACGATGAACGCGTCCTGCGCGGGGAAGGTCCAGATGTAGACCACCTCGGAGGTGCTGCCGCTGCCCAGGGTCCCGCACTCGAGCACCTGGTTGCGCTGGTACTGGGACTGGCTCTTGGGCTTCCACTCGGTGATGCCCTGCGGCTGCGAGCCGGCGGGCGGACAGGCCGTCCCCGCGCTTGACGGGTTGAACCCGAGCCACTTGTTGTACTTCTCCCAGGTGCTCTGGTAGTCCGCGCTCGAGTCCGTCTGGAACCCGAAGACCTCAGAGCCGGTCAGGCCAGGGTCCGCGCACTTGGTCGCGGTGACCAGGCCGGGCGCGGAAAAGGGGAGCGGCAGCGACTGCGGCTCGCACTCCGTCGTCGTATCGGTGATGTCGGAGGGCAGCAGCTGCACCAGCGGCGTGACGCCGCTGGCGATCGTGGGGGTTGCCGCGACTGACGCCGACGGCTTGGGCGTGTGCGTGGCCGAATGCGTCACACTCGGCTGGGTCACCGGGGGTGCCTTGGGCGAAGGCGACGACAGCGCGACGATGAGCCCGATGATGGCACCAAGGACGACGACGCCACCACCGATGCCAAGCAGCAGGGCGCGCCGGGAGCGGCCAGGCGGTGCACCGCCCCAGGCCGGCGGGGCCGGACTGCCTGGCACGGGGCTGGAGTATCCCGGTTGCATCGGGAAGCCGGCCGGCTGGTACGGCGACGCGGGCTGGCTTGCTGGCTGGTACGGCACCTGGGGCAAGCCGGGCGGTGCCGGCTGCGGGAACTGCGCCTGGCCCGCTGGTACCTGGTAGGGAGACGGAGGCTGGCTCGTCGGCTGGCCCGCCGACGGCTGGGAGGTGAACCCGGCCGGCGGTGGGAAAGAGGTCGGCTGGTACGCGGCCGGCTGGCTCGGCGGGGTCAGCTGGCTCGGCGGGGTTGGTTGCGGGGTGGGCGATGACTGAGGCGACCATGGCGACGGCGGCCCGGCGGCCGGCTGGGGCGCTGGTAGCTGGGGCCCCAGTGTCGGGGCGAGGGGTGGCACGGCCGCCGGGAACGGAGCGGCCTGCGGCGACGGGCGTGGCCTGCGCACGGTGGCGGTGAGCGGCGTCTCGTCCTCGTCAAGCTGTGCCGCTGGCGGGATCCCCGGCCGCACCTGGTAGCCGAGCGCCTGGGCGTACTCGGTTGCCACCCAGGTGCTTGCCGCGATGTCGATCGACCTGCGCTCGGTCAGCCCTCGGGCGACCAGGGCGACGGCGGTCTCGACCGACAGCCGCTGCTGCTCCACATGCTGGGACAGCTCGGTCGCCATCCCCGCCTCGGCGGCGGTGACGAGCAGGCTCCGTTCACGTGGCGAGTCCGGCAGCAGGTCGGTAACCAGGTTGCCAAGGATCCGGGGATCGCTGAGCACGCGCATTCCATAGCTGCTCACGGCCGTGCTCAGTGCCTCGCGAGCCTCCCCCTGCGGGTCAAACGGATCACCGCTCATCGCAATCCCTCCATATCCCTACGTGCCGGCTGGGAGCGCCCGCGTTACGGGGTCCCCGACGTGCTCACCCGGACGGAGGCCGCCTGCCCGATCGGGGTCAGGCTCGGCCCGCCGTAAAGCTGGATCTGGTAAGTACCGGTGGGCAGCGAGGTCAGCCCAAGTTCCTGCGCGGACAGGGCCACGGCCAGGCACCCGCTGCCCGTCGTGGCGATGCTCTGCGGCAGGCCGCCCGTCGGCACGGTGAAGATGGTCCCGTTCGGCAGCGCGATCAGCAGGGCCAGGTCGAGCCCGACGGGAACCTGCGCATAGCTGACGCCGTACGTGGCCAGCGCGGTAGCGGGCGCCGACTGGGTACCTGAGCAGGCCTGGGCCGCCGCGCTGCCGATGCCCACGCTCGTCACCTGTTCGGCCCCGGTCCGCTGGACCAGGATCTTGCTGTGATAGGCGCTGTGGTCCCGCGCCGCCGTGATCAGCGGAAGCGCCTCGGCGATCGACCGCAGCCGCCACGACAGGTCGCCGCCCTCGCCGGTCACCTCCAGGCTCGGCACCCCGATCAGCTGGCCGGAATTGTTGATCGCCGCGCCGCCAGAGTTGCCGTGGGCCAGGCGGGCAGTCGTCTCAAGCTCGAACCGGGGATCGCGGACGTGCCCAAGCGGGTCAGGCACGAAGGTGGAGATGACCCCGCTGGTCACGGTGATCGAGTCGGAGTCCGCCACCCCGGGGAAACCGAGGACGGTAACCGGCTGGTCCAGCTGAACCCCCGTATCGCCGCCAAGCGGGAGGTAGGGCAGGTGCAAGGTCGCCGGGTTGACGGGGGTGCCGTTGCTGGTGGCGTCGATCTGCACGAGGGCGAAGTCCAGGTAGCCGTCGACCTCGACCGGCCTGGCGCGGTAGCGGGCCATGACAGGCGACGCCGGTCCTGTCGTGATCTCGACGGTCAGGTAGGGCGGATTGAGGCTGAGCTGGCTGCCCGGCAGGCCGAGTGCCACGGCGGCCCCCGGCGCCTGCGGCTCAGCGACGTGAGCGTTCGTCAGGATCAGTCCGGTCGGGGCGATGACGGTGCCAGAGCCCCATCCGGTGTAGTTCGAGGGGGAGCCAAGCAGCAGGCGAACCGTCGCGTCCTCCGCGTGCAGCAGCACCGCCGCGGGGGTGCCGCCCGCGAGCGGGCTGCTGCTTGGCGGGCTGCTGGCCGGGGACCCTGACCCGGTCAGGAAGTAGGCCGCAAGCCCGGCGGCGACACCGACAGCCGCTACCGCAAGCGCGATCGCCCTGAGGCGGCCACGTAGTACCCGCCGTCCCCGGTTGTGGTCGATCTCCGTGCTGGTCAGCGGAGGGGTGATGCCCAGTTCCTCGCCAGTGGCCGGGTCGCCGAGGCGGAGGATCACCGACTCGGTCACCCGCAGCGGCCCGTGCAGTTTCCTGCCATCGTGGAAGGTGCCGCGACGGGACATGTCGGTATAGACGGCGCCTCGCTCATCCGAGGTGATCAGGCCGTGGACTTGCCGGGACACGAGCGGGTTCACCGAGACCAGCTCCAGCGCCGGGTCGCGCCCCACGCGTATGCGCGTGCCTACCGGGAACACCCGCTGGACGCCCCCGATCCTGGTGATCACGACAGGGAGCCGGTCCTGCCCGCTGACCGTCAGGCCCGTGATCGTGTGCCCAGCCGATCCCTCGGTCCAGTCGGCGGTGACCGCCGTGGCGGGTGCGGCAACGGCCTGCTGTGGTTGGAGGGATTGCCGTGGCGTGACGGCCACAAGGCGCAGGCGGACCGCCACCTCCCCGTGCGGCCCCAGCCAGGCGGTCGTCTCATCCGGCACGGCGATCGTGGAAACGCGCGCGCCCGCCACCCAGACGTCGGTGCCGGCTTCAGCGGCCAGCCACCAGTCGCGTCCGTCGGAGAAGATCCGGGCATGGTACGGGCTGATGGCCGGGGAATTCAGGACTATGTCGGCCGCCGGTGCCGCGCCTATTCGGATCGTAGTTCCGAGTGGGAAGGCCTGCTCGCGTCCCTCCACGCTCACCCGCAGCGACGTCACGTGAATCCCGCATCCCTGGTGGCCACGGGGCACTCGCCGACAGATCTTTCCACGTCACCCCCGAAAACCCGGAAAACATAAATCAGCGCCCTGTTGCGTTGTATTCTACTTCTCCGGCATATTTCGGGTAAAGAGGCATATCGCGATTCCGTAAGCTTGCGTTCTGGCTAATTGGCCCCAAGCGGCCAA
>Ga0335072_10002824_pt1 | contig 26644 bp, 21 predicted proteins | sample Lox_Sample_21_FD_206725 | JGI IMG/M metagenome (GOLD analysis project Ga0335072, IMG submission 206725) | Soil microbial communities from Loxahatchee National Wildlife Refuge, Florida, United States - Lox_Sample_2.1 | ecosystem: Environmental > Terrestrial > Soil > Wetlands | place: USA...
AGAACGGCGTGCGGCGCACGCGTCCGGTCGGCACGACGCCGCGCGAAGCGCTCGACGCGTGGCAGCTCCAGTCCGGCATCCTCGCCGGCGAGATCGAGGCGCCGGAAGAAGAGCCATCCGCCGCGTCTACCTCGACGACGATTCGTGCTGCCGTCGAGAGCTACCTCGCCGAGGTGAAGGCCACAAAAGGCGATGCCACCTGGCGCGCCTACTCGGCCGACCTCGCCTGGTTCCAGAGAATATGCAAAAAGCATTACGTGGACCAGCTTGGGCGTTCCGACGCGATGAAATTGTTCGCCGCCGGACGGGACGAGGATCTCAATCAGAAGACCATCAACAAGCGAGTGATCGTGATGCTGCAGGCCATGCGCCGCGCGGGCGCCCAGATTCAGCTCCACAAGGGCGATTGGCCGCGGACTGTCGACAAGCGTGTCGAGATTTACGAGCCCGAAGAGATCAACAAGTTCTTCGCGGCTTGTGCCCCCGAAGAGCGGCTCGTATTCCAGACGTTTCTTTGCTCCGGTTTCCGCTTTCGCGAGCTGTCCTGCCTGACGTGGGAAGACGTGGACTGGAAGGTCGGCACGCTGAGCGTCCGCCCCAAGCTGGACTTCGGGTTCACTCCGAAGAGCTACGAGGAGCGGAGTGTGCCGGTTCCGACTGCACTTCTGGAATCCCTGCGTGCGCGCTGGAAGAAGCACCAGGATTCGGTCCTGATCTTCCCGACTCCCCCACACCCGAAACGGAAGAATTATGGCGGCGACAAGCCGGACGCCCACCTTCTGGAACTGTGCAAGGAGATCGCGCATCGCGCGGAGTTGAATTGCAGGCGCTGCCGAACCCGCCAGGGCAAGTGCGCCGATGGTCCGTACTGCCAGAAGTTCTACCTGCACAAGTGGCGGCACACCTTCGCCACGCAGATGCTCCAGTCCGGCGTGGACATCAAGACGCTGCAAACACTGCTCGGCCACAAGAATATCGCGACCACCGAGAAATATCTGAAGTCGCTTCGGTTAGACGATCTGCGGCACAAGGTAGAATCGTCAACGCTGGCAGCAATGCTGTAAATGGTGCGAGATTAGAAGACAATGACGATCGATAAGAGTATTGCAAGATTGAAGGAAGCATCTCGGACGCGGAACGTCAATGAGTTCTGCGCGCTCATCGGTCCATTGCTAAGCGCGGATTTTGGTAGGTGGTTCGAAATTGTCCGCGAACAGAGGCTGCTGGAGAACTTTCGTGAACGCGCACATATTGAGACGATTCGGATCGCTCTGTTTTCCGCTCTGACAGATCAGCCCGAGCACTTTCTTCTGTTGAGCATTCATGTAGACGTATGCTTGCTTGCTCAGCGCGTTTTCGACTGGATCGACGCGGAGACGAAAGCCATCAGTGCAGAACCGCTAAATGAAGATCGGTACAAGGAGACGATCATTCGCATCAGTGAAGTCGTATTTGAGGCTGAGGGGCGAAACATCGAATCGCAAATTGCTACTGGCCTCAAGCCAACGGGAATCCACCAGTTCATGGGAGCAGAGAATTTCTTACGCAATACTGCTGACATCTGTAACGTACTTCTCAACTCGCCATATCCTGTGCGTTCCAGAGTCGCAGCGAAGGAACTGTCTGACGACCCAGACTTTGATCGGCTCATCAGCCTAGCGAGGACTTACCTGAGCGTCAAAGGTGTTTTTGACATGTATACATACGGACACTTTGATGTCGCGGAGTGTACTGCTGGCTCCGTCAAGTTCGTGGACAGAATCCTGCTTCATGCTACTGCAAGAGCAGTGGCGGCGGAACGGAACGGCAGCAACGACAACGCGCGTATGCATCCTCTTAATTTCGTTGCACGTGAATTGGAGAAGAATATCAGCGAGCCGTCCGATGCCGAAGATTTTCAAGACTTCCTATCGAGACAAGTTGGGCTTTTTCCCTTACTGCAGCGATTGGCGGAGGTCATACGAAATGATCTCGTTTGGGAGGTGGAGGAGTATTTCGATACCGGGACAATGATTGATCGGAAGCGCGGGATCACAGTGCGCGATCTAATTGATTGTTGGGCGGTGTTGCGAGTCTTTTCCAATCTTGTGGCTCGCTGGCAGCATGGCCGGACATGGGACGTCGTACGGAGCAGCGCAGTGGCGCACATGCGTCGGTCTTTGGTTGTAAAGGCCGTACAGCAATTCGCTATCTGCAGCGGGGTCAAAGCTCGCGCCCTAGTGAGACGGTTCCAAGAGAAAGCGAACAAGCGATCTGTTGATCTGTTCTTCACTCCTCTAGTTTCGACGGCTCAGCCAGGGACAATTTTGCTGGGAAGTCGTTTTATTAACGGTGGCCGGTTCGAAAGAAACCTGTTTTTCCATTCTGGTGTCAGATGGAGTAGTTGACCAGGACGCAAAGGGCTTTCGACCGGTATCATCACTCATTTCGTCCTTTGAGGCCGCAGGGTTTCTCGCCATTGGAAATCTGCCCATTGTCCAGGGTGGAAAGGTGATGACCGACGTCGACGTCGTCGCCTACAAGGAAGGGGTGCTTTTTCTTGCACAGGCAAAGGTAGTCATCGAACCAGACACTATCTATGAGGGCTGGAAGGCCGAAAAACGCTTAGAACACGCCGCCGAACAACTCCGCAGTTCGGTTCCCAATGAAGTACAGATTGTCGAAGCATTACAGGCAAAGTATCCGTGCATAGACATCAAAGTAACTGAGGTATTCCCATTCATACTTACGAACACTCGGCAATTTACTGAATTGACGGTCGGTGGATTTCCGGTGGTAGACCTCCCCTATGTGGAATTCATTCTCGGAGGGGCCAAGGCAACCGAAATCGTCCTTAATGACTCCCAGATTGGAATCTCATCGGGGAAGAGCTTCATCTCTGGCGAGTTTCCAACGGCGTTGGAATTTCAGAGTCTAATGACCGACACGCTCCACCAGGTCAAGAAACGGTTCAAGCAAAAGGGCACGCGCGAAATCAAGATCGGGGACCTTAAAATCGTTGCGCCAACTACCGAGCTGCATCCATCTCCCCATCCGTTTATGAAGATCCTGAGCGATCAGGAGGTGGAGAATTTCATGTCCGGCAAAGGCCTATTTGGATAGCAACCAGTCCACACAAATGTTCGGCGCGCGCCGATATTACGACCTCGTCTCTGTCCCGGCGCTTTTCTAGGCTGTTTTCAGACGTCTCGCGGCTGTCGCCAGTGACGGCTCTTTTTTGGATAGCCACAGCGCCAGCACGGATGGATCGAAGTACCGCGTCCCGCCGATCATCAATGAGGGAATCTGCCGCCGCTGCGCCATTCGGTAGATGGAGAAGTGGGATTTTTGAAGGAGCTCAGCCACCTCACGCACTGTGAGCATTCTGTGGACCGATTCCAGAGCGAGCAGAATATTGAACATCTCGGGCGCGCCGGATCGAACATCCTCGTGAAGACTGGCACGGCTGACGGGCATCTTCACTGTCGGAGACGGAGCGGGATTGTGGCGGAACCTAGTTGTATTCCCCATTGGCGTTTCTCCATTTGGCTCAGCGTGCAAGCCTTGTCGCAACTCTGCATTCTCGCAGGCAAATTGTCCAATGACGATTCGACAGCATGTGATGCCGAGCCCGCATCACATCGCCATGCGTGACGCGGGTTTGCAAAGGGAATCAAACTTGACAACAGTGGGCATCTTTTACAAAACTGTGGGAAACGAGACCGTTCGGTGGAAAACCTGGACGTTTTTGGGAAGTGTCTTGCAGCCTTGGTGAACCGCTCACCTTCTGAGGAACCCTTCCTATGCGTCGCCACGTTTCATTGGCCATTGACGATCTCCGCACAATCGTTGCGGTAGCTGAAGAGCAGAACTTCCACCGCGCTGGACGCAAGGTTGGATTAACCCAATCCGGCGTGACCCGAGCAGTCGCGAGGGTCGAACAGTACGCCGGCGCTGTTTTCTTCGAGCGCAGCCATAGCAAACGCCACAGCGTTTCGCCAACAGATGCCGGCCGATGCTTTGTCGAACGTGCAAGGCTGGCGATTGCACATTCAGAGAGTGCCGTTGTCTCCGCGCGCGAAACCCTCCATGGAATCGAACACAGGATAGTGGTCGGAAAGTCCTGGTACACGGATCGGCGATTCCTCACCATTCTCCGTTCCATGGAGCTTCCTCTGTATCCCGGATTGCAGGTAGTATTGGAGACCCGCCTGCCGGGCGAGCTTGCGGTGTGTGTTCGCGCCGGTGAGTTCGACCTCGCAATTATCAGCAACCCGATTGAGGACCAGTTCTTAACCGGAACGGTTGTTCGCTGCACACCCTTCGTAGTGCTGCTGCCCGCAGATCACCAGTGCGCAGATAAGCAAACAGTGACGCTGAATGATCTGGCATCGACACCGTGGGTTCTCTTCGGGCGGCAAATTCACCCTTCTCTGGCCGCTCGCATCCAGCTCCCAGTGCCGGGCCGGGTATTCGTAGGGCGAATTGAGGATCGGATGCTCGAAAAAGCGGTTTTCCATCGTCGGCTGTCATGCCCCTTTGCGCCGGTACTCCACAACTACCGGTCCGGCGCCATCACAATGATTTCTAAGACGAACCGCGGCCCTTGCAGAACTTTTGCCCGGCCCCAAATCGCCATTTCGGAGAACGATATAAGTGTACGACGCACGACGTGCCGAGTAATGCCCCGGGCTTGAGGATTCGTCTCGATGGTGCGTGAGACGGGCTGATCAAATCCGCTACTTCTGTCGTGACAGCAAGGCGGAAACGCATGATTCATTGAAACTCGGCGACGGATAGCTCCCAAAAGCGCCCTGAGGAACCCAGAGAATGAATTATCGAACCCTTATTGCACCCGCGTCCTCTGTCCACCTGGCCTCGGGCTGCTGCATCGTTTTCATTGCAGGAAGAGCGGTTCTTGACGAAGGGCGGGCGATGGTCCTCAGCCGCAGATCGGCAGAGGTTGTGCGTCAAACGAGTGTATTGATTACAAGGGAAGTGCATCAGGGGGAGACAAGTTCGCGTGCAGGCTACCTCCGCGCCGTTTTGCCCACAGTGGTGATTGCGCTATTTTGCGCCCGCGTCTTCTTGACTTTTAACCGAAATATTTTCGAGGTGGGTGGTCGGTCCGTTATTATGAGACTGGCTTTTGGCGAATTTTTCATTATTCTCTGGTGTTGGAGTTTGTTGCCAAAATTCAGACACCTCGGTCTGATTCTTGGAAAAGTGGGGATTCTGCATGCCCAGGGACGTGCCTTTCCTGAACGCGGACGAGCGCACTCAGATCGCCGAGACTTTGCGGGCCTGGGCCGCAAGCCACCCACGCGCAGAGAGCCCACTGATCCAGCTGGCCGACGGGAGCGAACTTAGCCCTCTGGACATGGCGCGCGCCGTTCAAGAGCCGGATTCTCCACGAGGTGCGTTTCTGTACAGGGTGTTCGCAGCCGGAACGATCGAAGACGAAGTGGAGCGCCCGGAGACGCTGGAGGAAATCCTTGCCGACTACCGGAAGGACACGGAGACTTGGGAGGGCGGAGGACCTGCACGAATGCGATGATCGACATCCTCTTTGTTCGGCCCGCAGACGACAGTGCAGCGATCCAGGTCGCGGTGTGGGGTCAGGCAGTGCGCCAGATGGCAGGGGGCTTTAAAACGGATGACCTATCGGGGCCTCAGGCAACTCGGAAGAGTGTGGATGGGAAGCTTGCAGCCGGTGCCCGACACCTCTTCTGGTTCGGCCACGGAACCACGACGGATCTGATTGCAAATGGTCAAGCGTTGGTAGACGGCAAGAATATCAATCACCTGTCAGGAGGAATGCTCGTCGCAATCGCTTGTTATGCGGGGGACGTTCTCGGACAACAGGCGGGAGTCCCGTCGCGTTGTGAAGCTTTTCTTGGCTTCGACGATGAGCTGGGATTTCCAGCCGCTGCGCCATTGCCGATGATGCTCGCCGTGACACGCGGTCTCAGTTGCCTGTTTCACAAGAGCCACCGGATCGGATGCGCCGCCGATCAGCTGCGGAAGCAGTTTGATGTCGTGCGACTCGATTACAAGAACAATGGTGTCGCATACGGGCTGAGCGCTTCCGACGCTCGGACGGCATGGCTGTTCGCAAAAAGCAATCGGTACAGTGTTCGCACGCACGGAGATCTCAGTACGGTTCTTTAGGTCAGCACAGCGAAGAAAAGGAGGCGATATAGATGGCTCTCATTCAAGTTGGATCGTTAGGCGAGTTTTCGGTCGTTCCGCTGGAAACCGCAATGAAAAAGCTGCCCGCCGCCCAGCGGATCGACACCTTTTCTGTGCTCTCGCAGGTGACAAGTCAATTGCCACCGCTAGCCTTTGATTTTGCTGTTTCGAGGAATGAGCGCGGTTTAACGCTCAAGAGTCTGCAGTTGAAGAAGGAATTTGGGAACTTTATCTCTCGTCTGTTTAACGCGACGAGCAAGATCTACTTTTTGGCATGGGCTTGGGACATCAGCGGCCTGTCGTTTTATCCGGGACCGGCAGCGGCTCCATCTTCCTGCCTCATCCCTCTCAAAGGCGGAGAGATTCGAGAGTTCATCGGATCAGGAGCGCTTCTTTTTCCGCCCCGGAAGATCACCGCGGGGTTGGCGCTGAGAATGCAGATATGGGCGTCGCGAGGCAAACAGAGAAAGTTCGGAAAGGTGATGGAAGAGGTTGCCTCCACAATTCAAGGAAGCGAACTCAACACCGTTCTTCTGGGTATGGCCGGAGGCGCAGGAGTGGCAACGGGAGGTGTAGCAGGCGCTCTGGCCCTGGTCGAACCGGCTGCATTGGAACTGGCAAAGCTCATCGGCCAAATTTTGGCTAAAGCGGAGGATGAGTTCGTGGATTATTTTGAGGGCTATTTCCCGGCCAAGGAGCCGTGGACCAAAGGGGCGGCCAGGTATTCCGGAAAAGGCAGCACGCTTGTGTTGAATCGGCTGACGTAAAGAGGTGATGCTGCGCATCTCATAGCGGCTGAACGAAAGAGGGAGCTATCTGTCTCTCTTCCTTCTCAAAGATAACCTTCGCTTAGTCAAACCCGTCCGTGCTACCTGCGGAACGGCAGGTCTCGGCTTCCCGTGACGCCAAACGTGGCCTTCGCCACGGTCGTGAGCACGCTATGCTGAGAAAAGGAGCCCTCAACGTTTCGATCTGTGATGACCGTGCACGCCTAATAGCCCGCGCAGGTGACGGGCTTCAGTCGGGGGTTAGGACCGCGGATAGCGCGCCGAGGCGGTTCTCGCGGATGATTCGGGCCAGATTACTGGTCTTGGCCGGCAAATCCGGGTCCATCACTACACACAAATTCAGACACCAAGTTCGGTCCGCCAGGCGGCCTGCTAGCCATGGCCGCCTCCAACCAGTCGAACGCGGTCTGGGTGTCGTCCCGCCACATGGTTGGCTTGAACCCAGCTTATTGATGCAGTAACTCGGAATTCACACTTGTTTAAAAGGAGGAAACCAGGTCGAACTGAGACAGCGGTCGGCTCCGAGAATTCTCTTGACAAATAGCCTCGTTGTGAGGTAGCGTCACACTGTCACTTCGGCGCCGGATTTGCGCCCAACCTTCCCTGCACCCCGTTCACTCATCTTAGTGCTGATGTTCTAGGAGGATACCATGTCGTCTTCGAGCGTTCGAGGGATCATTTTACGGGCGATGTTCGAACCGGACTTTCACAATAAACTTGTGAGCAATCCGGATGAGGCATTGACAGCTTATGATTTATCTCCTGAGGAGGCTGAAGCGCTGAAGAACCCTAGTGCTGCTCTCTACAAATTAATTCAGCCAGGCGTTGACGTGCTTGGACCGTCACATGCCTCTTTGTTAGCGACGCAAGTAGAGGGGCCGCCGCCACAACCGTCCGTTATCATCACTGTGATTGTCGTGGTAGCCATTACGGTCTTTGCTGCCGCAGTTTCAACGGGTCAGCAAATACCCGGCGGCACATCCCGTTATTCGACACTGATCGACGCGATCCAGCAATCAAGTGGCGCCGCGCGAATGGACCTTGTAAAAACGTTGATTTCTGAACTCACCAAAGGTCAGTGAGATGTTCGATCAACATTCCGATGCGAGCAATGGGCACGGCACCCGGCCAGTCGACATCTACATTGTGGGAACCGGGATATGCCCCGGACTTCACTTGACCAGGGAAGCCGAAGCAGTTCTCCGCTCGTCGAAGCAGGTTCTCTACGTCGACAAAAGTTTTGGGATCTCAGAATTCCTTGGACAATATTGTGCCGATCTTGTAGATCTGCACAGAGATGCATACGTCGAAGGCGAGAATCGTCTTGACGCCTATAGGAAGATGGCGTCTATCGTAATTGATGCCGCTCTTTCGAACCCACCAGTGACTTTTGCGTTGTACGGTCACCCCCTCGTCTACTCGCTCCCCCCGTTTTTGGTTCTAGCCGCGTCGGAGGTATTGGGGTTGCGGGTTCGTGTCTTGCCCGGAATATCGTCTCTTGACACCCTCTTTGTTGATCTCAAGTTCGATCCGTGTACTCAGGGTGTACAGATGTACGAGGCAACCGACCTGCTGCTCCGTAAACGTCCGATCCAAGCGGATGTTCCATGTTTCATTTGGCAAATCGGCACAGTTGAAAGTCGGCTTTTCTCAACGAAGGGGAGTGCACCAAGTCGATTCGAAAAGATAAAGGAGTATTTGCTAAATTTCTATCCAAAGTCACACAAAATGTTTGCCGTCTATAGTTCAAGTATGCCACTGGTCCCATCGTCAATCACGGAGTTTACTTTGGACGCGATTGAGGACGTAGCGGCGAAATTGCACCAAGGCGTCACGGTGTACATCCCTCCGATTGAAGTCCGCCCAGCAGTTGATCAAAGCATTCTTGAAGAAATGGACGACTCGCTGCATCTCATCAAGCTAACGGTTGAGACCCGATAACGTGTCGAATGTTGAAGGGAAATGGATGGACCAAGATGCGCTTGTAATCTTGGATTTCGATGCATTACTCTTCGGGTTTCGAGAATGGTTTTGTGAAGTCTTGCAAGTAACCGACTTAGAGCGGTTGCATGCGATTCGCAACGTTTCCACTTCGAACTATCGTGATCATGTAAGCGCGTTTCAACGCGAGTGCGACACTGCGGCGCCGACTATTCAAGATCGCTTGAATCGGTTCTTCGCATCAATAGTCGTTCCTAGATATGGGCCGATAGCAAACCGACAACCGGCTCCGACTTTCCGCAGCCACTTCGCCGTGTCTGACAGCGATTTGCTCGAGGAGTCAAGAGATTTTGGCCTACTTGAACCCTCCACCTTCCTGAAACGTCACTACTTCGATAACTATCGACCAGGGGTCTTTCATCGAGACAAGGATTACGGGCTTATAAATGGGACCGTCAACCTTTGGCTACCAGTGACCGATGTCTATGGCACCAATACGCTTTGGATTGGCGACCGGAACCGCGGCGGACGTGATGCGATGCCAATCCATCTTCATTATGGGCAGTGCCTCTTCTTTGATGGTGCACATCGCTGGCATGGCGCCGTCTGGAACTGCTCGCCCACTACGCGCATCAGCTTCGATATACGATTCATCCCTTCCAAGCATCTCCCAGGTACTCCCGTCGCGTCAAACGACCGGGACGGGGGTGTCACTTAGCCTGAAGCCACCGATCAGCAAGGAAGCGTGCAGCGCGAAAGGTGGCAGAGCGGGCCCGATGTTGACGGGAATGAACGGAGGATTCGATTTACTATTCCCCTCGCTCTAGCGGTTCTAAACCGCTTGAAGGGCGACGTTCCACGTCGGGCGGGCCAGCGTTGCCGCTCGTGCCGGACGGCAGGAGCATCGCACAAGGGTGGGCAGACGGGCGAACACAAAAAATACGGAGCCCCTGGTTGCAGGCTCCGTAAAGCGTTCCGGTTCGGTTGATAGCTAGGCTGCTACGGATTTTTTTGCAGCTTGGGTTTCAGGTTTCGGCGCGGCCTTTTTTGCGGCCTTTGCCTTTTCCTTCGCCGTGAACTCCTGTCTGACTTTCGCGGTGATAGCGTCCACGTCCACCTTGTAGACTGCCGCCGCATCCCGGAGAACCTGAGCGGAGTTGTTACGGGCGGCGCACAGTACGATGGCGAGCTCCACCAAGACGCTGCCCAACACGCTTTCCTCGGCACGGCGGAGCCAAGCCGCAAACAGCTTTTCGATAGAGTCGCTGTCCTTGGCCTTCTTGATGCCGTGCTGACGGGCAATGACAGCCAAACGGTTTTCGTCGAGCAACAATGCAAGCCGCTCGGCCACGAACAGCAGGTCGCGCTTCATCAGCCGCACCGGAACGGCGGCGGCGATGGCTGTAAGGACGTGAATGCCGGTGGCGTTGGTAACCGCGGCCTCGCGGCGCTCTTTGTCCTGCTGTGCCTTGAGGGTGGCATCGGCCTTGCTTGGCTGCTTCTTCGGGTGATGCACGGTGCAATCGAGGTGAGCGCAGACCTTGTGAATCTCGCCCTTCTCGGTGCCCTCGGCGATGATGGCTTCGGTGGTGTACTTGCATGTCTTGTACTCCGGCCGCTGCGCCTCTTCCTTGTTCTTCGGCTTCTCATCACGGATGGCGACGTACTTGTTGCGCGGCAGGACGGGACTGCCTTCCTGCTGCTTGCCGTAGGCGGTGCTGATTTGCACCAACTGCGGCTTCGCTGCGATGGCCTTGGCAACGTGTGCGTCCACCTTCGCTTGGTAACAGGCGGGGTCGGTGCAAGCGTCCTGCCGCACATCGGCAAAAAGCAGCTTGTTGTGGCCGGTGCGCTTGGGGCAGTCCACACAGGTTCCCGCTGCGGGGACAAGCTCCGCATCGCGTTTGTCGAAGGGAGCCTCTTTCAGGATGAGCATGACGTTCTGCTCCATCCATATCTGGAGGTTGCGGACGGGAAGCAAGATGCGCTTCGCCTTGCGGTCCCCGTTGCTCCAGTCCTCGCGGAAGCAAGACGCCAGTGCCTCCTCCTGACGGTCGGCGGGGAGCTTCGCCAGCAAAAGAGCATGGCCCACGCCGATCTCATCCTTGGCAAAGGCTTCGACCACCGGCGCGGTGAGGTCGGTCAACTTGAGGCGCTGCGCCACGTATGCCGCCGATTTCCCGGTTTTCGCGCTGATCTGCTCGATGCTGTACTTCGGTTCCTCCAGATTCAGCAGAGCGCGAAAGCCCTGCGCTTCGTCCAGAGGATGCACGTCCTGACGCTGGAGGTTTTCAATCAACTGCGCCTCTAATGCCTGAGCGTCGGTGAGGTTCTTGATGCGGACGGGAACGGTATCGGTTTCGGCTATCTTCGATGCCCGGTAACGCCGCGCCCCGAAAACGATTTCAAATGTGCGCTCGTTGCGTGGCCGTACCAGCAAAGGCTCCAAGACTCCATGAGCGCGGATGCTGGCGGCGAGTTCATTCAGTCCCGTCTCATCAAAGATGCGGCGGGGATTGGTGGTGGATTCGACGAGCACGCCCAGTGGAAGGTCGCGGTACTCGGTGGCGGTAGTGTCAAAGGTCGTCATGGGGATTCTCCTTTTGGTTGCCGAGAGTGAATGCGAGGACGGATGCTGCCTGCGCCCGCCCGTAGAGGGTGCGGGTTAGCGGCTGCGGCTGCGCACAAAGGCTTCGTAGAAACCCTGTGCGCGGAGGTTCATGTCCCACGTCCGCGCGAACTGCTCGTGCTGCCGTTTCAGACCGGCGAGTGTAAACAGCTTTTGCTCGTCGTCGCGGAAGCTCGAATACTGCTCGATGCCGAGATAGTCGTTGCGCCAGTAATAGGGGTCGAGTGCGATTTCGCTCCCTTCGCGGCATACTTCAAACAACATCTCCGGGTCGCGCATCGCATCGCCGTTCTGCTTGCCGTAGTGCGCGACAGAGAGAGTTGGTAGACCGTTGGGGCCGCTGGTCAGAATGTCCTCAATGTCGAGCGGCATCCACGGCGGATTTTCGATGTGCAAGTGGAATCCAGGTTCCGGCTCCCCGGCTTCATGCAGAATGAGCGCCACGGTACGCATTACGCCACCTCCGCAATGGCCTCGTTCACGGGGACCGCATCCTCCATGCGGAGGGCGCGGAGGATGGTGGAAGCGGTGCGCTGGATGATTTCAAGGCTCTCTGCCAGCAGCGATGAGTTGCCGTGGTAAAGCTGGATGTAATCGCTGGATGTGGTTCCCATCTCCAAGCCCACGGCCTGACCCACGATGAAGGCCACGGCCTCGGCCTCCGTCTCGCGCAAAGTTGCGGTGGTGATGGTGCGGCGCTCGGCTTTGTGGAGAAGTTCGTGTGCCGTCTCGTGTACCAGCGTGGTGAACTCCTCGGCCTTCGACTGGCCGGGCAGCAAAGCGATCTTGCCGCCGTAGGAGACGCCCAGCGCGGGGGCGATACTCTCGCTGAATTCCAGTTTGATGTTTTGGTGGTTGAGGAATGCAATCAGCCGGTCGCGGTTTTCGCCGACTTCTCCCGTAATGGAGTGCTCCAGTTCGGGCAATTCCGCGCCCTCGGTCTGCGAATAGTCGAACACGTACACGGCACGGAAACCGATAAGCACCGGCTGGGGCTTGGCTTCGGTGTCTGCGGTTGTATCCTGCTCAGCTTCGGCCTTCCTGCGCCGGTAGCCGGTGACAGGGGCGAGAATCTGGATGCCCTTCTCGCCCCGCTTTACAAAGCGTCCAAGCTCGTTCCATGCCCGGATGCCCGCTACACGGGTCGCCGTGGGGCGCTGCCGCGCAATGGCAAGGATGTTGCCAAAGCTGTAATTGTGGAACTGCGCCATTGCGCTCAAGTAAGCGGTCAAGGTCTCGCTTTTGCCCGCCTCAAGTTGCTGGATGAGGTAATCCACGGCCTGCTTGATGAGGAGTTGCGTGGGGTTGTCTTTCTGCGTGGTGCGCTGCTGGTAAGGGGATGCGCTGCGTTCGGTGCGCTGCGCCGCATTTTTCCTGTGCGGCGCGGCGTTGCTGCTGATAGTGGCTGTCATGGCTGTGTGCTCCTATGCTGCCCACTGAGGGGCGATCTGCTTGCATGAGGGGAAGCACTGCCTGCAACCCAAATTTCTTTTGTTGAGTGCCCCCGCTTCATGGCTCTTGCGGCGCGGCGGAGGCGCGGAGGGTTCTGTCCAGGCCGCCGCAGGCGCCGCGTCAGCGGTCGCAGCGCAGCGGAGAGCCTTGACAGGTTCCGACCGGCTCTGCCATAAAGCCGCCTGAAGCGGGGGCACGTGACGAAAGAAGAAATTTAGGCAAACTTCCGCATTGCATTGAGGACGTCAGGGGCGGGCGTTGCGGGGCAGGAACAGGCCCCGCATGGATGGGGAGCGGAAAACGCCGGCAACATCGGCGGTTGCAGCGAGGGAAGGGCGAAGCATCCTTCCCTGAAAAGGAATCGTGAGGGAGTGACGGCCCGCAGGTGGCACAAATGCTTGATCGGTCCGGAATTGTTACGTGGTACTCGTCTGCGAAATGTCCGATTGCACTCTGATATTGCTGATTGGGCGAGCAGAGCTTCCCATTAAGGTCTGTTCAACGAATTTTGCAATCTCTTCTTTCCGTTTAGTTTGGCATTCCCATATCGTCGCCACATTCCAGCCCAAGTCCTGAAGGGCCTGTTTATTGCGCAGATCTCTTGTCAAAGTTGCATCTCTTTTAAGTTTCCAGAACTCAGGGTGTGTCGTTGGAGTCTGTTGTCCATGCTTGCAATCGTGGCAGTGCCAGAAGCATCCGTGAACGAAGATCGCGGTCTTTTGTGTGACCAGGACGATATCCGGGCTGCCCGGCAACTCCTTTCGGTGTAAGCGGAATCTGAATCCCATTTTGTGCAGGAAAGATCGGACGCGCAGTTCAGGCTTCGTATTTTTGGCACCCACGGCCGCCATGTTTCGGCTTCGCTGTTCTTTGCTGTGAACGTCGCTCATTGCTGCCCTACCTTGTAAAATCCTCGACAGATCTGATTCCGACTCAAGATGGTAACCTGGCAAGATTGCGCGATGTTCGCGATGGCCCGTAAGATCAATTGTAAAAAGTGTTTAGCGGCGTACCACATTGTGAAAATCTCAGTATTTGACTTTTTTTCCGGATGCGGTGGCACAAGCGCAGGATTGCAGGGAGCGGGCATGAAAATCGTGCTCGGCCTCGATATCGATCCTGACGCAGCGGCGACTTTTCGTCGGAACTTTCCTAGTGCGCATTTTATTCAAAAGAACATTGCAACATTGAAACCATCAGCTATTCGTTCGTTTGTCATGCCCCATCGGGCGGCCCCTATCCTATTTTGTGGATGTGCACCTTGCCAGCCGTTCTCGAAGCAGAATGGCCGGCGGAATGCGAGTGACACTCGGATTCCGCTGTTGAGCCACTTTGGTAGGTTTGTTCGCTTCTTCCGGCCAGAATTTGTTCTTGTCGAAAATGTTCCAGGGCTGCAAATCCTTTCCTGGGAACCAGGGCCGCTGCCGAGATTCTTGCGGCTTCTTGAGCGCTTGGGATATCACGTCACGTCGGCGACAGTTGATTGCTGTGACTACGGTGTGCCGCAAAAGCGATCGCGATTCGTCCTATTAGCAAGCACCATCGGCACGGTGAAGTTGCCCCAGCGGACTCATGGGCCAAACACTCCACATCCCGAGTATTCGACTGTAATGGAGTGGATCGGTGATCTTCCGCCTATCAGGGCCGGTGAAGAGTGCTCCTCCGTTCCGAATCATCGGGCCGCTAATCTCTCCGCGCTTAATTTGAAACGAATTAGAGCAACGCCTGCTGGGGGATCTAGACGCGATTGGCCAAAAGAATTGGTTCTGCATTGTCATGCGGCAGGTCATAAGGGTCATACCGATGTATACGGTCGCCTCCGCGCTGATCAACCAGCGAGCGCATTGACCACAAGATGCATAAGCCTTTCGAACGGAAGATTCGGCCATCCGGAACAGCATCGTGCGCTGAGTGTTCGCGAGGCAGCGAGCCTGCAGACCTTTGAGCACACGTTTCTTTTCGAAGGTAACTTGAACTCGATGGCTCGTCAGATTGGCAATGCCGTACCTGTTCTTCTCGCAAAGTCGATGGGGCATTCTTTTATTGACTGTTACCGATCGCATCGCAGGAGTTCAGCCAATGGCTCTGTTTAGAGCGCGTGCGCGAACACTCGATATGCTCGGACGCCAGCAAATAGCTGGAATTCCGACCGCAATTAGCGAACTGTTCAAGAATGCGCACGACGCCTATGCGGATTCTGTCGAGGTCGATTACTACCGGTCGGACGGACTGTTTGTGTTGCGAGATGACGGCCTCGGAATGACGAAGGAGGACTTTGAGAGTAGGTGGTTGACCCTCGGGACAGAGAGCAAATTGGACGCCAATACGGGTCTTGGATTACCTCCCGTAAATCCAGACAAGCCCCGGCGGCCGATTCTCGGAGAGAAGGGTATTGGAAGACTGGCAATCGGAGCAATTGGCCCGCAGGTCCTTGTGTTGACGCGAGCCCTCAGACAAAAGAAGCTGTCTGATTTAACAGCAGCTTTCATTCAGTGGAGCCTGTTTCAGTGCCCAGGCATAGATCTGGACCACATTGAGATCCCCCTTATCACCGTTTCTGGTGGCTCGCTGCCTTCGAAGAGCGACGTTGATAAAATGATTGCTCTTGTTCGGAAGAATATTGAAGTGCTGAAAGCGCGGCTCTCGCCCTCTGCCCACGCGTCTCTTCTCAAAGAGTTGTCTCGTTTCTCCGTGGACCCGCAGGCACTAAGCCTTGCGCTCGGTCGTCCAAGTCTCGCGGGGGATGGTGTAGGTACTCACTTTTATGTAATGCCGGCCGATCCTTCTCTCGCGGCAGCTATAGATGAGAAAGCTGATGCAGATAGTGCCCCGGCGTTAACGAAGATGCTCCTCGGCTTCACTAATACGATGACCCCGAACCATCCCCCTGCGCAGATCAAAACGGCCTTTCGCGATCATCGCACAAACGACGCCGCAGAGGAATTGATCGGTGAGGACGGCTTTTTTAAACCGGAAGAATTCGAGAACGCAGATCATCATATAGAAGGTCGTTTCGACGAATACGGGCAGTTCCTCGGCACGGTCACGATTTATGGCGAGGAGAGCAAGGACCACGTAGTTGCATGGGATGCGGCAAAGGGCCGCAAAACGGAATGCGGTCCGTTCAGAATCAATGTCGCTTACGTTCAAGGAGTGTCCAGCGAGAGTACCCTTCCTCAGAATGAGTGGGCACAGATCATGCGCAAGCTGAATCAGATCGGTGGTCTTTACATTTACAGAGACAACATTCGCATTCTCCCATATGGCAATAACGACTATGATTTTCTCGACATTGAGAAGAATCGAACGAAGAGCGCATCATACTACTATTTTTCCTATCGACGGATGCTCGGCGTCATTGAAATTACCCAGAAGGACAATCCGCAGCTGACGGAAAAAGCCGGACGTGAAGGGTTCAGAGAGAATCTGGCCTATCGACAGTTTCGCGCCATTCTGATGAACTTCTTCATCCAGATTGCGGCGGACTTCTTTCGTGAGGGCTCAGCCGGGGCTGAGAGATATCAGGAGCGAAAGGCGGAACTGGATCGAATCGAAAGGGCCAGGCGTCAAAGAGAAAAACAAATCACTGCAAGGCGAGTGGCGTTTGGTCGTGAATTGGAGTCATTTTTTGCGCAAGTGAACAATGGGAAACATCGTGAAGAAGTGGTCGCATTGCTTGAATCTGTCGGTGCGCAGCTTCGCGCAGCAGCGGGTATGAAGGACCGCGAGCAGGCATCGAGATCGATCATTGAAATAGAAGCAAGTGCAATTCGCTCACTTGATGATCTTCGTAGGCGTTATCGCGTATCGCGCCCGAATGGCGTCGGTCTTAGCAAGCAACTAAGGAGAGATTGGGAAGCCGCAGTACTTGAAACACGGAAGATCGAAGAGGAAGTTTTCCAGCCAGCGGGCCAGGAATTGGCAAAACTCGTTAGCGATCAGGCGTCCAAGGCGAAGCTCGATGTCAGCCTGCGTCTCCGACTGGAGCGCGCCCTTACTGAACAGATCATTGAGACGCAAAAGAGAACCACTACGGAACGTAGAGAAACAAGAAGTGCGCTCGAAGGCGTCAATTCTGAAGTGACCTCCGTTACGAGGGAAATTGCGCAGGAAGTTGATGCTGCGATTGGAAAAGTCAGAAGCGAGCTCGCCAGAGTCGATCTGTCGAATATGAATGCAGAGGAGATCGTTGCAAAGCGACATTCTTTGGAGTCAGAACTCGATGCTGTCGCCCAACGAAATCTTAGCGCGCTCGGGATAATTAAAGATGACCTGCGCGCTCTTCATTGGTCTCGCGATGATGACGGTCGCTTCGTGGGCATGAGTCTTATGAATGAAGCGATGCAGGAAGAGTTGCTGGCAGTACGGGAACGTTCAGAAGCGGATCTTGAATTGACGCAGCTAGGCATGGCTATCAACGTTGTAAACCACGAATTTGAAAATAGCATCAAGGGTGTTCGGAGCAGCCTACGGCGTCTGAAGTCGTGGGCGGACGTCAACGACAATTTACTCCCACTATATAACGAGTTACGCGGTACGTTTGATCACATTGACGGATATCTCAGCCTTTTTACTCCATTACAGCGGCGGTTGTATCGAAATGCGATTGAGATCACGGGGGCGGAAATTGCAAAATTTCTCACCGATTTATTCGGTCCGCGGCTAATTAGGCATGATATTGCGCTCCAACCTTCCTCGTCATTCTTGCGTCATAAGATCGTAAGTTATCCGTCCTCCCTGTACCCGGTATTCGTGAACCTTGTCGATAATGCGATATTTTGGATCAAAGATCGCCCAAAGCCGAGGTTTATTCAGCTTAATTCGCAAGGTGAATCGATGATCGTTGTCGATAGCGGACCTGGAGTTCCAGAACGTGATCGTGAGGCCATATTTGACCTTGGCTTTACGAGGAAACCAGGCGGGCGCGGCCTTGGCCTTCACATTTCTCGCGAGGCGCTTGCGAAGGTCGGCTACGAACTTGTACTTGGACCAACGCGGCCATCGGGTGGGGCAGAATTCATAATCAGACCGCTTGACAAGAAGCGCGGAGGAAGTGGACATGGCTAGTTCTGCCTCGTTCTCTGAATGGTCCAAAGATGTTGCAGCGGAGTTTCTCGCCAATGTCATGATCGTTGATGATAGGGCCCGTCTGAGCGCCGGTGACGAGAGTGTAAAGCCGACTGCTTTAGTTGCGCCACCGAGACAAGGGGCGACTGTTCCAGCTAGGGGAGAAACTGGCGTTAGTGTAGCAAATGGGGCTCACAGCCTCTATGCGAAAGCCCTTATAGATGAGTTCGCCCGTCATGGAATTATCTGTGGTGTTTTTTGCCCTGCTGAGGGTCAGATCGACTCATTCCCCAAAGATTTCTTTTCTGTCATTGAGCGCGCTGACGTAGTGATACTGGATTGGGTTTTGCACGAGTATAAGAATGGAGAGAAGGCGCTGGAGATACTGCGCGAGCTTCAGAGAGCGACCAAAAAGGAAAAGGGGAGAGCCCGTCTCGTTATTATTTATTCTGGCGAAAATGACTTGTTGCAGATCGTGGCAGCTATCAGGAAGGAACTGAAGGTAGGTGAGGAAACTGATTCCTATACGGTCCAGGCCGGACCGATTCGGGTGACAGTATATGCAAAAGAGGAGAGCCGTGTAGTTGAAGAACACAAGGCTCGGAAGATTAAAGAGGCCGACTTACCAAATACGGCGATTTCAGAATTTTCTTTGATGACCGGCGGCCTTGTTTCAAACGTGGCACTGAAATCCCTGGCTGTTCTTCGGGCAAATACTCATCAATTACTCAGCACGTTTAGTCGTACACTTGACGCCCCGTACATTACCCATCGAACCCTACTTCTCCCCGAGGAGGCGTCGGATCATATCGTTCCGCTCATTGTTGCAGAGATTCAATCAATTCTCGAAGACGAGCGAGTGGGGCAACTCGCAGGTTTCTCAAATATTTCCAGATGGCTCAAATATCAAGTCGATCGCGGCCTTGAGTTTTCAATTCAGCATACCAACGAACAAGCCTCCTTCAAGGGCATGAAATTCCTGTTGAAACGCGGAGTCAGCCAAGTTGCGGTAGAAGAGATTTTTAAGTCACACAAGAAGTTTGCGGACGGGTTATTGCGCAGTCCCAAGAATGCTGCGAGGCAGGTGGTGTCGACCTTGACCGAACGCCTCACTTTACCCGCTGAACGGTCGATTGTTTCAAATCAAGATCTTGCTATGCTCATGTCAATTCGTTCTAGGTATAGCACGCCCCCACCAGTTCTCCGCTTGGGTTCGATTGTTTTGGAGACAAGGGGTAAGAATAGCGAATTCTTACTCTGCGTACAGCCACTCTGCGATAGTGTGAGAATCAATAAGGAGCGATCGTTCCCTTTTCTCCCATTGAAGAAAGTTTCAGAGAGCGCCGCCTGCGATTTTCTAATCAAAGATCGTGGTGGGATTCTTCGATTCGCGCTGCGTTCTAAGCCTTTTGAAGCACGAATGGTGACGTTCAAACCAGCGAAGACTGAGCGAGAAATTGTTGCGCGGACAGCGAAGACGGGGCGCTTCTTTAAGGCTTCAAGTGGGCAATCGACCTATCGCTGGATTGCGGATTTGAAGTCGGATCATGCCCAGCGTGTGGCAAACGATTATGCGTATGAGATTTCCAGAGTAGGGCTTACCGAGTCAGAGTGGTTGCGAAAAATCTCGCAACGAAACGATTAACGTGTTGTTTTGTTCGTAAGAGTATTTGGTTGGCTTTAGTGATTTCAGTATCACGTAAACCTGGCGCGGACGATTGGGCCTTTGGGCGCGAACCGCGCCGGTTTCTGCAAGTGGTCGTTTTCCGCCGGGAACCTGCTTTGAGAGCGACAATCCAAGCCCACGTTTACAAGCTAAACTGAATACCCGTCTGCGGCGACTGCTCCACGGGCGTCTTCGCGACGGCCTGGGAAACGTCAAGAGCGGCGCTTTTGTCGATCTCCGTGCAGAGGCGCGCGGGCAGCCGGGCGGCGGCGTCGGTGAAGATTCTTGCCTCGAAGCTCGCGCGCGATACCGAGACATACGCAAATCGGCTGTTGACGAGGTCCGGGTGCGCCGCGTGGTCCACGTGGACGAGAACGCGGTCGGCGGTGAGACCCTGTGCGCTGTGGCTGGTGACCGCATATCCATGATCGAAGTGGCGTGTCACCTGCGGGTCGAAAGAGACGGCCTTGCCGCTGTCCATCCTGGCGGTCATGGAACCATCGGGAGCGATCTGCCCGATGGTCCCCAGGGCACGATTGGCAACGTGCAACTCCTGCTGCGGAGCGGTGAACTGGATACGGTCGCCCACGGAAAAGCGCCTTACCGCCTCAGAATAGGCGTCGATCCCGCGCAGCCGCGCCGGATCGTAGGCGACCTCGGAGCCGTCCGGTTTCCTGATTGTGATCTCGTTTTCTTTGGGGTTCGTGGAAACAACCTGGGCATAGCTGCCTGCGCGAAGGCCAAGTTCTGAGCTGCCGCGATGGTAGCGGAGAACGTCGCCGATCTCATACCGCGCGGCCCAGGCGCGGTCGGCGCCGGTCAGCTCCGAGCGCGGAACGAGCACTTTTACAGTGTGATCGTCGCGCGCGATCACCCCCCGCCGCTGCAACTCGCCATGCGCCGCTTCGTTAATCTCACGCCGGGAGGCATTGTCCGGAGAGACAACCAGCGTGCGCTCAGGACTGCGAGCGAACTCTTTGCCGATAGCTTGGATGCGCTGGGCTCGGTCGGGAATCTCGACAACGCGCCCCTGATCGCGCAACATCTCGATCCCCGCGGCGACATCCGCCCTGGCCAGATGCTCGACCGCACGGAGCAATGTCGGATCTTTCTGGCGAACGATCCGGTCAAGCTGGGCCGTCTGCATTCCGGCCTGCTGCAACTGTTCAAAGGGCTTTCCGGCATCGACAGCTTGGTGCTGGCGGATGTCGCCCACCAGTAGAACCCGGTCCTGCGCACCGATCTTGTTGAGGAACTCCCGGACCTGCCGGGTCGAGGCAAGCGAAGACTCGTCGAGCAAGTAGAAATGCCTGCTCGACGGGTCGCCGGCCGACTGTTCCAACCCGCCACGGCCGAGAAACCCCTGCAAGGTCGCGGCGGAGATCCCGGCCTCACGAAGCTGTTCAGCCGCCCGCGAGGTGGGCGCGAAGCCCTCGACGGCGTAGCCGGCCGACTGCGCGCCCTCGCGGATGGCATTGAGGGCTTGGGTTTTGCCCACACCTGCATAACCCTGAATCGCCTGAATGCGGTCGGTAGAGGTGAGCACCTGCTCGACGGCGGCCTGCTGGCCGCGATTGAAGCCCGGATGCGATTCGGCCACCTTGGAGGCGGCGAAGTGGGACAGGATTGGCTCTGTCTGACTCTGACCCGCCCGCATCGCCTGGACAATTTCTTTCTCCATCGCCATCATCCGGTCGGTGGTGATTTGGCGGGCGGAGGTAAGCGGAGAGTGTTCGACGGCCACAAACTCTCCCCGCGCCAGCCGTGAGGCAATGGCGTGGCGCACGTCGGCATAGGGAACCTCGCCCATGCCCCGCCGGAGCGCATCGCGGAACAGACGCCGCTCATCGACGACGGCTTCGCGCTCGTAGAGTCGGTCGCGAGCGAAGCTCACAGCCTCTTGAGCAAGCTGGGCCGGTGACTTCTTTTCGTCGTGATGGGTTTGTTGTGCGTGTTCCCGCGCCGCGGCCACGACCTGCTGCGGCTGGTTGCCGAACTGGGCGGCAAGCCGCTGGTGGGCTGCCAGTGTCGCTTCGGGGCCGGCAATTTGTTTCTTGTCCCGCGTAGCGTGCGCGGCGATCTGCGCGGCGGCCTTGCTCTCGATGCCGATCTTTTCCATGTACTCGCGTATCTGCTGGCTGCGCGGACTCGACGCGTCGAGATATTCCTGTGTATAGCCCCTGATCTCCGGGGCGCCGCTGCGGCCAGGCTGAAGCTCGTAGCCAAGGCGAGTCAGGCGGTACATCAGCTCCGACTGGTACACCGCTGTGGCAAATTGCCGCGACTGAAAGAGCGTACGCTCCTGAAGCGCCCGCGGCTGCCCATTGCTGCGCTCGGTCATATTGAAGATCACCGCGTGGGTATGGAGCTGCGGCGCGGCGTAACCATCGACCGGGCGGGCCGTATCGTGCTCGAATTTGGCGGCTACGAACAGCCCCGTTTGCTCTGCCGGTTGGTTCCCTCCGATGCGGGCATGGGTGTAATGCTCCAACTCCCTGAGCGCAACCGTAACTGCCTCCCGATGGGCCACGCGCACGCGGTAGTCACCGCCGACAAGAGCTGTGAGCGAAATCGACTTGGGAGCCGAGAAGGTTGCGTCCCATCCGGCGCGGTGTTCCATGCTGGTAACGGTCTTCCCGTGCTCATCCTTATATTGGTGGGCGGCGCGACGCTGCACAAGCTGCTCACCCGTGGATGGATGCTGCCCCTGGCTTAGCCGGGCAAACTCCTCGGCTCCCACGCCCCCTGCAAGGCCGAATTTTTCGGCCAACCTGCCCTGCCACTCGCCAGTCACAGTCTGTTCCTGGCTCCAATAGTTCTGCTCTTTGGCCGTGAATTCTTTGGCGTGGTAGGTCTGCGCCTGGCCCGCCGTGAGCGGACTGGAAATCGTCAGCATGGTCAGGCCACCTGCATTCCGAGATCCTCGCCCGTCGATTGCTCGACCGCTGCGGGAGTCTCCGTTTCCGCGGCGACCGGCGCGGCATCGGCCGGTCCCTCGGACGCCTCGGGCGCGCGCTTGCGCCGGATAAAGTCGGGATACATGTCTTCGAGTTTTACGAACGGAATCGAGAAATGAGCGACGTAATTCCCGTGCTTCAAGTAGGCGCTCAGGTCTACGAGCCCCTGGATCTCCGAAGGCATGACCAGCGGTTCGCGCACTCTTTCGAGCGTAAAGTTCCTGCCATGCGCGCCGCCTTCGTAGTGGGTCTCGCGCAGCCGCTCGATCTCGACCTCGCCGATGGTATCCGAAATCCATTTGGCCGCCCGCGCCTCGTCGGTGCGGAAGAATATCTTGGTGGCGGGCATCGAAAGCATGGCTTCGGCATCCTTGCCGTAGCGGGCTTCGAGCTGGCTGCGCCCGTGGAAACCCAGCACGACTGGGTTTTCACTCTTCCTATTCTCGGTCAGCGCGGTATGGAGCTGCGGCAGCTTCTGCAGAGTGGCAAGCTCGTCGATCAGGAACCATACGCGTTTCTGACCGGGCCGGCGGGCCGAGAGCAGGTGCATCACCAGCATGTCGAGCCAAACGCAGTGCAAGGGTCGGATGGCCTTGCGCGTGTTCGTGTTCGAGGTGAGAAAGATCCAGCCTTTCCGGTTTTCCGCCCACGCCCTGGCGGTCCACTCTGTCACCGGATGCTCGGCAACCGTGGGCAGCATCCGCAGCGTATTCGAGATTTTGTTCAGCGAACTCAGGACGCCGGCCCGCTGCGGTCCCGCCGTCTGGTCCACCAGCACGGCGTATTCGGTGTCCCGGAGCCTGGTCTCGATCGCGTGTTTGGTCGCCATCCACTGCACCAGATCCTCGGGGCGCGGCTTGGGACGCCGGCTGATGAGGTAGGCGAATATCTTCTGCGGGCTGTCGATGAAAAACTCGTTCTGGGTTATGTCCGGCTGATAAAACGACTCGGCCAGGGTCAGCGCCTCCGGTTCGTCGTCCACCTCGTCGGCGGGATTCCAGTACGGCATCCGAGCGTCCTGCGGATTGAGCACGATGTCCCCGCGCTTCTCACTGTAGAATTGCCGGATGAATTCGCCGGCCGGGTCGTAAAGGACCGCGCACTCGCCCCGTTCCTGAACGCGGAACGCGAGCTGGCGGATCACGCTGGTCTTGCCCGAACCTGTGTCTCCGATGGCAAGGATGTGCTGGTTCTCGGCTCTGGCGGGAATGCGCATCAGGGCGGGAATTTCTTCGGTCTGGATGCCGATGCCGTCGCCCTGGATGGCGGCATTGAACTGCTTGGCGTTGACCAGGTACGGGCCTTTCAGCCGGCGGCCGTAGCGCAGCTCCTTGCGGCGCTGGATGTCTTTGGTCAGCGCGAACGGCAGGCCAAGCAAGAGACCGAGGACGCCGAAGTAAACTTGCATCGAGAACAAGGGCCACACCCCGGCTCCCGCGTAGACATACTGGCGCAGAAACCGATGAACTGCCCTGGCCGCATAGACCCGTTCCGGCTCCCGAACCAGCCATTGGTCGCCTTCCTTCCGAGCCTTTTCGCTGAGTTCCATCGGCAGCGGCTTACCGGAGAGCTGCGGGGTCGTGCCGCTAGTTACGTCATCGGGAAGAGCCAGACGCAGTCGCGTGCCGTCGCTTGCATAGAGAAGCTGAAACTTTGCCGCGGGACGAATGGTCATCTCCGAGCGCAGATAGTACGGAAGGTAGTACTGTTCCAGCGGATCGAGACCAAAACTGAAACGCACATAAATGAGGAATCCCGTGAAGACGAGCGCCAGAAACGCGGCTCCCCAGGTGTAATAGAAGCCGCGCGGCGGCCAGATGATTGACTCTTTCCTACCCCACTTTTGTTCAGTTGGCATGACTACTTCTCCTCCTGCCCGAGCCGCTGTGCGAGCAGTTCTTTAGCCCGCTTCCCTTTGCCCGCCTGCACGCTGCGAACAATCTCCTGGTATTGCTCTGGGTTGATCTGCCGGCCCTGGAGCAGCGGCGCGAAGAATCCCATGAGCAGCATCTGCAAACCGACCAACTCCGTGAACACATGCGCGGAAAGCCGGTCTTGTTCGGCGCGTTCCATGCGCACCAGCAATTGGTCGCGGGCCCAGTCGGCCACTGTTTTTCCCGATTGCCATGCTCGTTGCTCCAGGGTGGCGAACTCGGATTCGCTGATGCGTACCCCAAGCGTTCTGGTTCGTTTTGCCGGTTTTCCTTGCCCGTTCTGTTCCGCGAATAGAGCGGCCTGCATGATTCACCTCATGGCTTTTCCGCTGTTTACAAATGCAAACGCGCGTTAGCGTTTGTTAGCGACTGGCCCGCAAGCCCCTCGTTTTTCAGCGCGCTAACGTTTGTTAGCGGTGTTAGCAAACGTCAACCCTTTCAGGGATCAAGTGTCGAAAATAACTCCGGTGCGCAGCACCGAACGGGTACTGCGACGGATACGATCAGTTTCGAGGGTGCGCATCATGGGCTGACTCCGACGCCTTCGGGGCCTTCGCAGCGCCGTTTGCGGACTCGGGAGCCGAGCCGTTCACGCCACCAGTCCGGACGCGAAGGCTCGACGAAACGTGGGCGGCTTCCGGAGTCTCAAGGAACTCCTGGAAGTCTTTATCCTTGGCGAAAACGTAGGCCAGGGCTTTGTCCACGACTTCGTCGGCGGTGGCCTTTGTGAAGGCGGCATACTGGTCGATCCGCTGCGCAGTCGTGTCTTCGATGCGCACCATCGCGGACACATAGCGGCGAGTCTGAGCGATCTCAAGCAAGGGCATAAGGACTCCTTCGGGTGGGGAATAGGTTGGGAATAACGGGGAACGCGGGCACGAAGGCCGGCGCATCCCGAGGGCATAAGCCCGGTGATCGGCAGTCGAAGCCGAAGCCGGAACGGTGGCGAGGGCGGTAGCAATGCCCGACGCTTCCGGGTGGGTTGCCGACGCCATCCACGCAGAATTGTGCTGACCGACGCCAGCGATCACCGAATCAATGGTCGGCGCCTCTCCATGGCGAAGGTTCGGCTTGCCAGCCGCTATCCACATGGGATCGTCGCCAGATCGGACGGGGTTGGGCCCGCGGAACGATAGCAATTGCGGCGGCCTACACAATTGCATGTCTCGCCTCCATGACAGGTGACTCGGTCGCTTTACTCGAAGAATGGGAAGGGATATTGTCCGGGATTCCCATCGGCATCGGTTCCCGAGTCGTAAACAACCTCGGTCTCGAACTGTTGCGCGGTGCGGTCGTAATCCGAGATGCGGAGCACTTCCCGGACCAAGCGGCGGCCGTGATGGCGTTCTATGTGGACGACGTAATCGACCGCCTCTCCGATCTCGGCCTCGGCGTCCTCGAAGCTCGTCTGCTGGTGGCTGCGGAGAACCAGGTTAGCGAAGCGGCGAAGCGCCTTGGCGGCCGAGCTTGCGTGAATAGTAGCGAGCGACCCGGAGTGTCCAGTGTTCAGGGAATCGAGCAGAGTCCGTGCTTCGCTGCCGCGCACCTCGCCCAGGATGATGCGATCCGGCCGGCAGCGCAGAGCCACCTTGAGGAGCTTCTCGAACGAAACGGGCTGCTTGAAGGTTTCGTTCTGGCACTCGAAGCCAACGATGTTCGGCTTGTGGATGAGAAGCTCCGCCGTGTCCTCGATGGTGACGATGCGTTCATCATCGGGAATCGCGTGGGCGAGCACGTTGAGCAGAGTCGTCTTTCCGGTTCCCGTCCCGCCGCTTATGAGCAGGGTCTTGCCAGCTCGAATCTCGTCGGCGAGGAAGTCCGCGAGCGACCGCGTGAGCGTGCCGCGAGCGATCAGGTCGTCCGTGGTGAAGCGACGGCCGGTGAACTTGCGGATTGTGAGGCCGGGAGCGGGCTTCACGACCGGCGGAATGTAAGCGCAAATCCGGCTGCCATCCGGAAGCTGGGCCTCCAGGACAGGGTTGTCTTCGTCCAGCCGCTTCCCCAGGTTGTTGGCGATCACTTCGAGCCCGGTGCGGAGG
>Ga0335072_10002825_pt1 | contig 26643 bp, 23 predicted proteins | sample Lox_Sample_21_FD_206725 | JGI IMG/M metagenome (GOLD analysis project Ga0335072, IMG submission 206725) | Soil microbial communities from Loxahatchee National Wildlife Refuge, Florida, United States - Lox_Sample_2.1 | ecosystem: Environmental > Terrestrial > Soil > Wetlands | place: USA...
ATGCCCAGGTGGGTTACTACGCCGCTGGCTGCCTCAGCCGCGTCGTTCCATCCCTCGAAGGCACACAGGGCCACGGGATTGGTCAGCGGGCCGACCTCGTCGCTGAACTTGATGGTTCCACCTCCAGTGCCGCGCGGGACTGCCGCGAGTGCTTACAGCCTACGTCTCTCGGGGGGTCGGTCGTGTAACAGCGCCCTCGGTAAGAAGGCTCCCGAGGTCAGCAGCCTCACGAGGAAGACCATGAGGTCACGAGGGCACGCGGAAGGCTGGCGGTGGGAGGCAACGACAGGCACTTGGGTACACTGTGGTCCCTATGAGCGAACGAGCCGATGGGCTGCGCGATGCTCTCCCCTTCGACGCCCTCCTGTTTGACATGGACGGGCTGCTCGTCGACACCGAGCCGCTGTGGCTGGAGACCGAGACCGAGGTAATGGCCCGGCTGGGTGCTCAATGGCACGAGGAAGACCAGCAGGCCCTGCTGGGCGGCAGCATGGCGCGGACGGTGGCGTACCTGCTGTCGAAGGCACGGCTTCATCCTGATGAGCTGCCGTCACCGGAGACGATCGCGCGGTGGATGCTAGACGGAATGCTGGCCAGGGCCGCCCGGGGGCGGGTGGTCATCCAGCCGGGAGCGTGCGAGCTGCTGTCCGAGGTCGCGGCGGCCGGGGTGCCTTATGCCCTGGTTACCTCCTCAGAGCGTGAGTTCGCCGAGGCGGTACTGGCTGCTACCGGCTTCCGCTTTCCCGTGGTAGTCACCGGCGACGACGTCACCGCCCACAAGCCCGACCCCGAGCCCTACCTGCTGGCCGCCAAGCTGCTCGGCGCTGACCCGGCCCGCTGCATCGCCCTGGAGGACTCGCCCAACGGCGCCGCGTCGGCCGGGGCGGCCGGATGCCTGGTCGTCGCGGTGCCGTCGCTGCTGCCTGTACTGCCCGGCCGTTCCCGTGTGATCATTCAGTCGCTAATCGGGGTTAACCTGGAGTTCCTGAGACTATTCGCAGCTCAGGTAGGTGTAAGCGGCTGAGGAGGCGGCTTCCATGTCTGGCTATAGCAGCGCCCTGTGGCTCGCGCTGTGCGCTGGCCTTACGGCGCTAGGACTTGTCCTGTCCGTCGCCGTCGGGCGGCGGCGCAGCGTGCGTGCGGTCCTGCACGGCGCGGCGTGGTCGCTGATCCCGATCGCCGCCTACATGACCGGGTCAACCCTCATGTTCTGGCGGATCGGGCTGGCGATCGGGAAGTTCGCGTCGTCGTTCGTGTTTGACCCACTGCGGTGGGCAGGCATCGGCGTCGCCGGGCTGATCGTCGTGCTCTTCCTGCTCGCTGGCGGGCGGGAGCGTCGGAAGGTGGCTAGGGCTGGCCGGGCCGCCCGGGTAACGAGCAAGCAGGGGAAGAAGGTCGCGGCCAAGGATGGCCCCCTCACGCTCGGTACCGGGGACAGTGCGGTGGCGCCCGGGACTGGTGATGTCGTGCCCCAGGCACGCACGCCGGAGCCCGCGGCCAAGCCGGTTACAGCGCGTCGCGGCAAGGCTGCGCCCGCTGACAACGATATGGCTGAGATCGAGGAGATCCTCCGCAAGCGGGGAATCCATTGATCTTACCCAGTACGATCCTTGTCAACCCTGCCACATGCTGCGAAGATAACGCTTAGACAACCAGTCTGTAACGTGATGGTTGGTTGACTGACCTGAAACTTTGCCGCTGTATGGTGGGCCGGGACATGCTGGATTTCGGCAGAAGTTAACGATCTGTCAAGATCTTGAACGATTGCCGGGGCCCGCGTGTAAGTTACCGGTGGGTATCCATCTTGACGGCGAGCGTAGCCGGGGTCACACCCCAAAGCGCGTTCGTTGTTACAATCAGTAAGGAGCTGCCCAGTATGGGTCCCGTCCCTGAAACAAGGGAGCGAAGAGTGCGCCGCAGGTTTGGAGCTGGCCGCAAGGTCATAGCCAGCCTCGTCGGTGCCGCCGCCCTTGCCCTCGTCGTCGCTGCGTGCTCGTCCGGCAACAGCCCGAGCACTTCCAGCAACGCGGCTGGCCAGAAGGTCGCGGGTGGCACCGCCACCTACGCTCTGCCCCCGTCGACGACGCCGGACTACATCTTCCCGTTCACCAGCGGGCAGTACATCAGCATCGTGAACCTCAATGAGTTCAACTACCTGCTGTACCGGCCCCTCTACTGGTTCGGCACCGGGTCGCAGCCGACGCTGAACACGGCCCTGAGCGTGGCGAACCCGCCGGTGTACAACGGTCGCCAGGTCACGATCAACCTCAAGGGCTGGAAGTGGTCCAACGGGGAGAGTGTTGACTCCACGGACGTCATGTTCTGGATCAACATGCTGCAGGCGGTGGGATCCAAGGACTGGGGCGCGTTCGTCCCGGGTGGGTTCCCGACCAACGTCAGCAACATCAAGGCGACCAGCCCGACCCAGATCACGATGACGATGAACAAGGCGTACAACACGACCTGGTTCACGTACAACGAGTTGAGCCAGATCACCCCGATGCCGGTGGCCTGGGACCGGACCGCGTCCGGCCCGAGTGACTGTGCCACCAAGGTGTCCGACTGCGCCGCGGTTTACTCCTACCTGGACAGCCAGTCCAAGGCGATGAGCTCCTGGGCGACCTCACCGATCTGGGGCGTTGTTGACGGCCCGTGGAAGCTGACCGCGTTCAACCCGGACGGCGACTCCACCTTCGTGCCGAACAAGTCCTACTCCGGCCCGATCAAGCCGACCCTGTCGGAGTTCAAGGAAGTCGGGTTCACCACCGAGCAGGCCGAGTACAACGTCCTGCGGGCCGGTGCCTCTGGCGGCAGCCAGTCCATCGACTTCGGGTACCTGCCGACCACGGACGCGCCGAACAAGCCGGCCAACGCCACCGTCGGCGCCAACCCGGTGCAGAACTACACGCTCTCTCCGCTGTACACCTGGGGCATCAACTACTTCCCCCTCAACTTCCAGTCCACCACGGGCAACGGGCCGATCATCAAGCAGCTGTACTTCCGGCAGACGCTTGAGAACCTGATGGACCAGCAGGCGGTCATCAGCGGGCCGCTGCACGGCTACGGCACCGTCACCCCTGGTCCCGTGCCGCAGTTCCCGACGACCTCCTACATCGCGCCGAGCCTCGCGTCCGGCGACCCGTTCCCGTTCAGCATCTCGACGGCTACCCAGACGCTGACCCAGAACGGCTGGAAGGTCGTGCCGAACGGCGAGACCTACTGCGCCACTCCGAGCAAGTGTGGCGCCGGCGTCAAGGCGGGCCAGAAGCTGGTCTTCAACCTCCCGTACGCGACCGGCACCGACTGGATCGCCTCGGAGATGACTGAGTTCCAGTCCAACGCCTCCCAGGTCGGCATCAAGATCAACCTTGAGCCGCAGCCGTTCGACCAGGTCACCGCGACTGCCGCAGGCAACTGCGTGGTCACGGGCACGTCCTGCAAATGGGACATGGGCAACTGGGGCGGCGGCTGGTCGTTCGCGCCAGACTTCTACCCCTCAGGCGAGACGCTGTTCATGTCGGGATCGGGTGCCAACTCCGGTGGCTTCACCGACTCGCAGAACGACAGCCTGATCAACGCCTCCCTGACCGGGACCGGCACCTCCTCCCTGATCTCCTGGGAGACCTACCTGTCCGGCAAGATCCCGGTGGTCTGGCAGCCCAATGGTGTCTACGAGCTGTCCGAGGTCGCCAACAACCTGCAGGGTGTCAACCCGCAGTCCTCGACGCTGACCATCAACCCAGAAGACTGGTACTTCACCAAATGATTGACAAGTCTCGGGGGGGCGCCGGGCTAGCCCGGCGCCCCCGCGGGCGCACCCGCACAACGGGGCGCCCGGCCCTTGCCGTCGGCGGGCTGTTCTCTTACCAGGAGGCTGGCCGGTGATCGCTTACCTCATCCGCCGCGTGTTCCAGTCGGCCATCGTGCTGCTCATCGTCACGATGATCACGTTCATCCTGCTCCGCGCGATCCCCGGCAACGTGGCGATCGCGATCCTCGGGCCGTCGGCCTACCGCAACCCGCAGGCCGTCGCCGCGTTCAACGCCGAGTACGGCTTCAACAAGCCCTGGTTCGACCAGTACCTGCTCTGGCTCGGCCACCTGCTTTCCGGCAACCTCGGGTTCTCGTGGACCCTGGACCAGAGCGTCGCGTCGCTGCTTGGCCAGCGACTGCCCAAGACGATCATCCTGGTCGGCGAGTCCACGATCCTCGCGCTCATCGTCGCGATCCCGATCGGCCTGTGGCAGGCGGTGCGGCGGAACAAGGCGACAGACTACGTCTTCACCGGGCTGTCCTTCCTGTTCTACGCCGCGCCCGCCTTCTTCCTCGGCAACGTCCTGATCATCGAGTTCGCCGTCAACAACCACTGGTTCGGCCCGGAGGCCGCGCAAGGCGGCTGGCTGTCCGATATCACCGACTTGCATGACCAGGCCCTGCCGCTGATCACGCTGGCGGTGCTGACGATCGCGTCGTTCAGCCGGTACATGCGGTCCTCGGTCCTGGACAACCTCACCGAGGACTACGTGCGCACCGCCAAGGCCAAGGGTGCCTCGTCCCAGCGCGTCCTGTGGCGGCACGTCGTGCGCAACTCGCTGATCCCGATCGCCACCCTCGTGGGGCTGTCGTTGCCCGCGATCTTGTCCGGCGCGCTGATCACCGAGTCAGTGTTCAACTACCCAGGCATGGGTTACCTGTTCTACCAGTCCGCGCAGCGGCAGGATTATCCGACGCTGCTGGGCTTCATCATCGTGGTCGCCCTGGCGACGGTCATAGGGTCCCTCCTCGCGGACATCCTCTACGCCGTCCTCGACCCGCGAGTGAGGTACGTCTCGTCATGAGCAGCGACACTTCTCCCTTGGTCCCCGGCCCGGCTGGCATCGTCACCGATGCCGCGCCCCCGGACTCGGTGGCCCTCGGCACCCTGCCCGCCGGCAAGTCCCGGAGCCTGTTCCAGCGCGGCCTTGAGGTCTTCGTGGAGAACAAGCTCGCGCTGCTCGGCGTGACTCTCCTCATCCTGATCTTCGGGTTCTGCTTCCTCGGGCCGTTCTTCTACCACACGGACCAGGTTCACACGGCCCTGGCGATCGAGAACCAGCCGCCGGAGACGGGCCACCCGCTCGGCACCGACGACAACGGCTATGACATCCTCGGCCGGCTGATGACCGGCGGCCAGATCTCGCTGGAGGTCGGCCTCGCGGCGGCCATCCTCGCGACCTTCCTCGGCGTGGTCTGGGGTGCCATCTCCGGCTACTTCGGCGGCGTCATCGACGCGGTCATGATGCGGCTCGTCGACGCGATGCTGTCGATCCCGACGCTGTTCCTGGCCCTGGTCGTCGTTTCGATGTTCCCCGCGACCGAGACGGAGCTGATCGTCGTCATCGCGCTGACCAGCTGGCTCACCACGGCCCGGCTGATCCGTGGCGAGGCGCTCAGCCTGCGGGTGCGTGACTACGTCCAGGCGATGAAGGTCATGGGCGGCGGGTCGATGCGAGCCGTCTTCCGGCATATCGCGCCGAACGCCATCGGGACGATCATCGTGAACGCCACCTTCCAGGTCGCCGACGCGATCTTGCTCGTGGTCGCGCTGTCGTACCTGGGCCTGGGCATTCACCCGCCGCAGACCGACTGGGGCGGCATGCTCAACAACGGGCTGCAGGGCATCTACCTCGGCTACTGGTGGCAGATCTACCCGGCTGGCATCATGATCGTCTTGGTCGTCATCGCCATCAACTTCATTGGCGACGCGCTCCGGGACGCATTCGAAGTCCGGCTCCAGCGCCGCTAGCCGTCCGCTTACTGAAAAGGGATTTCATGGCTCCCATCCTTGAAATCGACAACCTGCACACCGAGATCCGGCTGCGCAAGGGCGTCGTGCACGCGGTCGACGGCGTGTCGCTAACCGTCGATCCCGGCGAATGCCTGGGAATCGTCGGCGAGTCCGGTTGTGGCAAGACGATGACCGCCCTGTCGATCATGCGCCTGCTGCCCAACGGCGGCTCCATCTCCCAGGGGCGGGTCGTCCTCGACGGGAAGAACATCGCGAACTTCTCCGAGCGGGAGATGCAGGACGTCCGCGGCAACCTGGTTGGGATGGTCTTCCAGGACCCGCTGACGTCGCTGAACCCGACGATGACGATCGGCGACCAGATCGCCGAGGCCGTCAGGCTGCACAGGGGCGCGACGAAGAAGCAGGCCATGGACCGCGCCATCGAGGTGCTGGGCCTGGTTGGCATGCCCAAGCCGGCCGAGCGGGTGACCAACTACCCGCACCAGCTGTCCGGTGGCATGCGCCAGCGGGTCATGATCGCCATGGCCCTGTCGTGCGAGCCCAAGCTGCTGATCGCGGACGAGCCGACGACCGCCCTGGACGTGACGATCCAGAAGCAGATCCTCGAGCTCATCGATGACCTCCGCCAGCGGCTGTCGATGGCGGTCGTCCTGGTCACCCACGACCTGGGCGTCATCGCCGGCCGCGCCGACCGCGTCGCGGTGATGTACGCCGGCCGCGTGGCCGAGACGACGTCCACGGCCGAGCTGTTCGCCAACCCGCGCCACCCCTACACCGAGGCGCTGTTCGAGGCCCTGCCCGAGCGCGCGGCGGACGCCGGGCCGGCCGTGACCAGGCTGTACAACATCCCGGGCCAGCCACCGGACCTGACCGACCCGCCCAAGGCCTGCCGGTTCGCACCCCGCTGCCGCTACGCGCAGGACAAGTGCCGGACCGAGGACCCGGGTCTCGGCGGCGAGGTCGCCGACCACGTCTACCGGTGCTTCTTCCCGGTCGGTACCTCCGGCCTCACCAAGCCGGCCGACGCGGAGATCCCCGGGGTCGCCCTGGCCGGCACCGGGCTGGCCAGTGCCGACGCGGTCGCCGCCCTGGCTGAGGTCGAGCCCGAGCTCACGGCGGAGGTCATCGCCCAGGAGCAGGACTGGAGCGCCGACGCGGTGCTCGCCACCGCGGACTCCTCCGCGCCGCTGCTTAGCCTTGACCACCTGGTGAAGAACTTCTCCGTCACCGCGGGCGCGGTCTTGCAGCGCAAGGTCGGAGAGGTCAGCGCGGTCGCCGACGTCAGCTTCGCCGTCCCGCGCGGGCAGACGTTCGGCCTGGTGGGTGAGTCCGGCTGCGGCAAGACCACCATCGGGCGGCTCATCGTCGGCCTGGAGAAGGCGACCAGCGGCGCGATCGTCTTCGATGGCGAGGACCTGACCAAGCTGAGCAGCGGCGAGCGGCGCCGGCGGGCCAACAAGGTCCAGCTGATGTTCCAGGACTCCTACGCCGCGATGGACCCCCGCATGCGGGTCGGTGAGATCCTCCGCGAGCCCCTGGTCATCCAGCACCAGGGCAGCCGGTCGGCTCAGCGCAAGCGGATCGCCGCCATCCTGGACGAGGTGGGCCTGCCCCCGGGCGCGATGGAAAGGTACCCGCACGAGTTCTCCGGCGGGCAGCGGCAGCGGCTGGGCCTGGCCCGGGCGCTGGTCTTGCGGCCGTCGCTGATCGTGGCCGACGAGCCGGTGTCCGCCCTGGACGTCTCCATCCAGGCGCAGATCCTCAACCTGATGAAGGACCTGCAAAGCGAGCACGGGCTGACCTACCTGTTCATCTCCCACGACCTGTCGGTGATCCGCTACATGGCCCAGAGCATCGGGGTCATGTACCTGGGCAAGCTCGTCGAGACCGGCCCGGCCGGCGACGTCTACCAGCGGCCGATCCACCCCTACACCAAGGGCCTGATCGACACGATCCCGGTCGCCAACCCGAGCAAGGAGCAGTCCAAGGACGAGAACGCCGGCATTCGCGGCGAGCTCCCGTCCGCGGTGGCCCCGCCGTCCGGCTGCCGGTTCCGCACCCGGTGCCCGTTCGCTCAGGAGCTGTGCGCCCAGGTCGAGCCGCCACTGCGGCAGTTCACCGCCGCCGGCCAGTTCGCCGCCTGCCACTTCCCGCTGCGGGAGCCGGAGCCTGCCTTCGCTACTGAGGCGACGGCCGCCGCCAGCTAGCGGTAACAGCAGGCACAAGCCGGCAGGCCCGGTCCCCGCGGGGACCGGGCCTGCCGGCTTTAACGTCGTTATTCGTTTGACAACACGAGATTAGTCTCATGATACTAATCTCGTGAACCTGACCAGGCTGATGGCGCTCGGCACGCTCTCCCGGTACGGCCCGCTGCACGGACACCAGATCCGGCGCATCGCCGAGGTCACCAACGTCACCGAGTGGGGTGGCGTGAGCGTGGGCGCGCTCTACCGTGACCTGCGTGCCATGGAGCACGACGGCCTTATCGAGACGGTCCGCACCGAGCAGGTCGGCCGTCGGCCCGAGCGGACGGTGTACCAGATCACCGCCGAGGGCCACCTGGAGCTGACGAACCTGCGAGAGCAGGCCATCAAGCTGGCCGGGTTGTTCGGTCCCGACCCGCTCGGGGTGGCGCTGATGTTCGGCGTCGCCGCTAGCGACATGGAAGAGCTGCGGACCATGCTGCGCGCCCGGCGCGGCCGGCTGGCGGTCAGCGCCGAGGAGATCACCACCGAGCGGCACCGCCTCCAGGCCAAGGGCTACATTGGCGGTCTTCAGGCCGAGGTCATGCGGCGCGGCCAGCTCCACCTGGAAGCCGAGGTCCGCTGGCACGACGAGCTCGAGGCGGCCCTCGACGCGGGCCAGGTAGTCGAGAGCAGCAGGCTGGCCGGGTACTCCCGGCCGGCCGACAACCAACCCCCTACGGAGGACTGATCATGCCCATTATCGAGGCCGCCGGCCTCGCCCGCACGTACCGGAGCAGGAAGCGCGAGGTGCACGCGGTGCGCGGGGTCGACCTGACCGTCGACGAGGGAGAGATCGTCGGCTTCCTCGGCCCCAATGGCGCCGGCAAGACGACCACCCTGCGCATGCTGACGACCCTGCTGCGGCCCACCGCGGGCCGGGCGACCGTGGCCGGAGCGGACCTGCTGAGGGACCCGGTCGGAGTACGCCGGCGGATTGGCTTCGTGCCCCAGGCCATCGGCCAGACCATGGGTGGCACTGACAACCAGGCCAGGGTCATCGAGGAGCTGCACGACCAGGCGGCGCTGTACCGGATCGGCAAGGCCGACGGGGTGCGGCGGGCCGACCTGCTGCTTGCCCAGCTCGATCTGGGCGGCCTGGGGGACCGACTGGTCAAGACGCTGTCGGGCGGCCAGCGGCGGCGGCTGGAGATCGCGCTCGGCCTCGTGCACGAGCCGCCGATCGTCTTCCTGGACGAGCCGACGACCGGACTTGACCCGCAGAGCCGCTCGAACCTATGGGAGCACATTCGCAGGCTCCGTTCTGACCTGGGCACCACGGTCTTCCTCACCACGCACTACCTGGAGGAAGCGAACGCCCTGTGTGACCGCGTGATCATCATCGACAACGGCGTGACGGTCGCGGCCGGCACTCCCGACGAGCTGAAGCGGCACGTCTCGGGCGATGTCGTGACGCTGAAGGTGAGCGGCCCCGCCGAGGCGGCCCGCGCGCTGCTGGCCGCCCAGCCGATCGTCCGGGATGTGGCTGAGTCCGAGGAAGACGAAGGCCTGCGGCTCACGGTCGAGCACGGCGAGGAGGCCCTGCCGGTGCTGTTGCGGGTGCTCGACGGTGCCGGGCTGACGATCAGCTCGATCAGCCTATCGCGCCCGACGCTGGACGACGTCTTCCTGACGCTGACCGGGCGGTCGCTGCGCGACGATTCCCCCAGTTCCCCCGCTGGCCGTCCGGCTGACCCGGCCGGCCCGCCCGGCCAGCCGGACCTAGCCGCCGCCGCGAGCAGAAAGTAACTCCCGCCATGACCTTTATCCACGACACGCTGCTGGTCTTCAGGCGGCAGGCCCGGCTGCTGCTGCGCGAGCCCGCCTACATCGTCATCGCGATGGTCCAGCCGCTGCTGTTCCTCGTCCTGTTCGGCCCGCTGCTGACCAGGCTGCCCGCCGGCACGCTGGGCGGATCCACCACCGCGGACGCGTGGCGGTTCTTCGTGCCGGGCCTGCTGATCCAGCTCGGCCTGTTCGGTTCCACGTTCGTCGGGTTCGCCATCATCTCGGACTGGCGGGCGGGCGTCATCGAGCGCTTCCGTGTCACCCCGATCAGCCGCCTGGCCATCTTGTCAGGCCGGGTCCTGCGCGACGTCTGCACGCTGGTGCTCCAGGCGATCTTGCTGGTGCTGCTCGGAGTGGCGTTCGGCCTGCGAGCGCCGCTGGCCGCCGTCCTGGTCAGCCTCGGCTTCATCGTGCTGGTCGCGATCGGCCTGGCCTCGGTGTCCTACTCGGTCGCGCTGCTGCTCAAGAGCGAGGACGCCTTCGCGCCGCTGATCAACACGGTCGTGGTGCCGCTGATGCTGCTGTCAGGGATCATGCTGCCGATGACCCTCGGGCCGGGCTGGCTGCAGGGCTTCGCGCTGATCAGCCCGTTCAGGTACATCATCAACGCGATGCGCTCGGCCTACGCGGGCCACTACTGGAACTCGCTTATGGCCGAAGGCGTCGCGGTCGCCATCGGGCTGGCGGTCGTCTGCCTGTTCCTCGGCTCCCGGGCCTTCCTGAAGGAGAACGCCTAACAACCGGCCCGATGCCCGGCGGTGGCACCACCGCCGGGCATCAGGCCACCGCCGGCTGGGCCGCGTCCGGCCGCGCTGAGCCAGGCTGCGCTGAGCCAGGCAGCGGCGGCGGCGTGCCCCCGAACTCCGGGCACAGGTCCTTGTGGCGGCACCAGTCGCAGAGCCTGCTGCGCCGGGGCCGCCAGTCGGCGCCCGCCCGGGCGCGCTCGATCGCCTGCCACAGGGCCTCCAGCTTGCGCTGGGTCGCCCGCAAGTCCGCCTCGTCGGGGGAGTACCGCAGCACCTCCCCGTCGGCCAGGTACATGAGCTGCAACATCCTGGGGATGACGGTACGTGTCCGCCAGATGACAAGAGCGTAGAACTTCATCTGGAACAGCGCGCTGGCCTCGTAGTCGGCCCGTGGCACCTTGCCGGTCTTGTAGTCGACGATTCGCAGGTCACCCGCCGGGGACTCATCAAGCCGGTCAATGTAGCCCCGCAGTCGCAGTCCCGACTCCAGCACGGTCTCGACATAGTGCTCGCGCTGCGCCGGCTCAAGCCGCCGCGGGTCCTCCAACGTGAAATAGCCCTCAACCGCCGCCTTGGCCTCGGACAGCAGGACGTCCCGTTCTGCCTCAGCGGCGCCGAGAGCGGCCAGGTCAGGATCGCCCGACGCCAGCCGCTCCCATTCGGGGGTAATCAACCCGAGCGCGGCCGCCGGGGTCCGCTCCTTGGCGGGCGCGTCAAACAGCCTCTCCAGCACCGCGTGCACCAGCGTGCCCCGGGCCGTGGCCGGGGTCGGCGGCTCAGGGATCTTGTCGATCACCCGGAACCGGTACAGCAGCGGGCAGGTCATGAAGTCCGATGCCCGCGACGGCGACAAGGCGGAGGGAGCAGGCGGAAGCTGCTCGGGAAGTTCGTCGTCCACAGGGCAACCCTAGAGGTGGCGACCGACATTCGACGTCAGAACCCGCTAGGGCGCATAGCATCGTTGGTGTGGCAAACAGCCAAGGTGGACCAGGCGGGCAGCCGTCGCGGCGGCAGTCGCGCGGCCAGGGCGGCGGCATCGTCGTGGCGCGGCCGTTTGGCATCCCCGTGCACATCTCGCCGTACTGGTTTGTCATCGCGGGCGTCTTCATCCTGCTGTATGCCCACGACCTTGACGGCACGCTGACCGGCGGCATCCGCTACGTGGTCGCGGCCGCGTTCGTCATACTGCTCTACCTGTCGGTGCTCGTGCACGAGCTCAGCCACAGCGTCGTGGCCCGCGGCTTCGGCCTGCCGGTCCGGCGCATCCTGCTGTACCCGCTGGGCGGCTTCTCGGAAATCGAGCGCGAGCCACAGACCCCGAGCCGTGAGTTCCTGGTCTCCGCGGCCGGGCCCGTCCTGTCCCTGGTGCTGGGGCTGGCCAGCCTGGAGGCGACCAAGGTGGTCGCCGAGGGCACCATCCCCTGGATCGTGCTGCGCCAGCTCATGTTCGCCAACCTGTTCGTGGCCGCCTTCAACTTCCTGCCTGGCCTGCCGCTGGACGGCGGCCGGATGCTGCGCGCCGTCATCTGGAAGCTGACTGGCCGCCCCTCGACCGCGACCATCACCGCCGCCTGGGCGGGCCGGGTCCTCGCGGTCGCGGTCCTCATCGTCGTCCCGCTGCGAATGGGCGCGTCCGCCGGGCTGTTCAGCTGGGCCTGGGTCGCGGTCATCGCCGCCTTCATGTGGACCGGGGCCGGGCAGGCGATCCGGGCCACCCGGTTCCGCGCCCGGCTGCCGGAACTGCAAGCCCGCCGGCTAGCCCGCCGGGCCATCTCGGTCCAGGCCAGCACGCCGCTGGCCGAGGCGATCAGGCAGGCCGACGAGTCACGGGCACGGGCCATCGTGGTCGTGGACCACGACAGCAAGCCGATCGCGATACTCAACGAGGCGGCGGTCATGGCCACCCCGCCCCAGCGCCGTCCCTGGATCGAGGCCGGCACCCTGGCCAGGACCATCGAGCCCGAGCTGATCCTGCCCGCCGACCTGTCCGGCATGGCCCTGCTCGACGCGATGCGCCGGGCACCCGCCAGCGAGTACCTGCTGGTCGAGCCATCCGGCCAGGTCTACGGCGTCCTAGCCGCCCGCGACCTAGACGGAGTCTTCGCCGGCGTCTGAGGCCAAGGGCAGGCCACGTACCACCACGGCTCGAGGTTTTGAAAAGGGCGCGCAAAAGCGCCCGCATCGGGGGTCCCAGGGGGTCGCCCCCTGGGAAAACACAGTACCCTTCACCGGTGAATAGACGAGGCCCGTTCGAGGCCGGGGACCAGGTGCAGCTCACCGACCCCAAGGGCCGCATGCACCAGATTGTCCTACAGCCGGGCGGGACGTTTCACACCCATCGCGGGCTGCTCGCCCACGACGACCTCATCGGCGCACCGGAGGGCAGCGTGGTGATCGCGGCGGGCGGCACCGCCTACGTCGCGCTGCGGCCGTTGCTGGCCGACTTCACCCTGGCCATGAAGCGCGGTGCGGCGATCATCTACCCGAAGGACGCCGCCCACATCCTGGCCTACGCCGACATCTTCCCCGGCGCACGGGTGCTTGAGGCGGGTGCGGGCTCTGGGGCGCTGTCGGCCTGGATGCTGCGCGCCATCGGGCCGGAGGGCCGGCTCGTCTCCTTCGAACGCCGTCCCGACTTCGCCGAGATCGCCCGGGCCAACGTGACCAAGTACTTCGGCGCCCCGCCTGCCTCGTGGACGCTGGTGGGCGGCGACCTGTCGGCGAAGGCCGCTGTTGACCTGCTGAAGAACGGTCCCTCCCTCCGCGCCACCCATCCCGCCCTGCTGCGGGCGGCGGAGGCCGCACCCGAGCCTGCCGCACCCGAGCCGGCCGCGCCGCCCCAGGCACCCGCCGACGCGGCCACCGGCCCGCTGTTCGACCGGGTGATCCTGGACATGCTGTCGCCCTGGGACTGCGTGGCCGACGTGGCGACCGCCCTGATCCCCGGCGGCCTGCTGTGCTGCTACGTGGCGACCACGACCCAGTTGTCGCGGGTGACCGAGGAGATTCGGCTGCACGGCGGGTTCTTCGAGCCGGCGGCGTGGGAGACGCTGATGCGCGGCTGGCACCTGGACGGGCTGGCGGTTCGCCCCGAGCACCGGATGATCGGCCATACGGCCTTCCTGGTGACCGCCCGACGACTGGCTGAGGGAGTGTCGGCACCACCCCGGCGGCGGCGCCCGTCCAAGGGCGCGCACGGGGAGGACTCCGCGGCGTCGGTGGCGGCCGGTGAGGATCCCGCGCCCGGCCGCGGCGACGAGGGGCCCGCCGGGCCTTCCGGGATCGCCGATTCCTGGGAAGAGTCCCACTGACCCCTCCAGTATCACTACCATACGCTCCGGGAATATAACTCTCTGGTCACAATCGTGCCCTGACCTGCCTACACTGGTACACAACCGGACGAAGAGACGAATCCAATGGGCCTTGGCAGGTTAGGAAACACCCCCAGATAGGTAGGGTCTAGATAGTTCAACTCCCCGGGAGGAGGTGAGGGCCGTGGCAGCTAAGGACGAGGGCGGGCGGGCTTCGCGGCACGAGGATGAGGTGGGCAGCCTTACCGCGCAGATCTCCTTCCTCGATGAAGAGATCGCGGTGCTGCGCCGCAGGCTGGCCGATTCACCACGTCAGGTCCGTCTACTGGAGGAAAGGCTCCGGGAGACTGAGGCCAGCTTGTCGTCGGTAACCGCGCAGAACGAGCGGCTGGCGTCGACGCTTCGCGAGGCCAGGGACCAGATCATCGCGCTCAAGGAGGAGGTCGACCGGCTGGCGCAGCCGCCATCCGGTTTCGGCGTGTTCCTCGCCGCATGCGAAGACAACACCGCGGACGTGTTCACCGGTGGTCGCAAGATGCGGGTCAACGTGAGCCCGAACGTCGACCTCGAAGAGCTCCGGCCTGGCCAGGAGGTCGTGCTCAACGAGGCACTCAACATCGTGATCGCCCAGGGCTATGAGACCGTGGGCGAAGTGGTGATGCTCAAGGAGCTGCTCGCCGATGGCGAGCGGGCGCTGGTCATCTCCCACGCCGACGAGGAGCGGATCGTCCGCCTCGCGGCGCCGCTGCTTGACCAGGTGCTCCGCAGCGGCGACTCGCTGCTGCTCGAGCCGAGGTCGGGCTATATCTACGAGCGGATACCGAAGGCCGAGGTCGAGGAGCTCATCCTCGAGGAGGTCCCGGATATCTCCTACACCGACATCGGCGGCCTGTCCTCGCAGATCGAGCAGATCCGCGACGCGATCGAGCTGCCCTACCTGCACGCGGACCTGTACCGCGAGCACCAGCTCCGGCCGCCCAAGGGCGTGCTCCTTTACGGGCCGCCTGGCTGTGGCAAGACGCTCATCGCCAAGGCGGTGGCCAACTCGCTGGCCAAGCAGGTTCAGGCGCAGGCCGCCAAGCAGATGAACCTCAACGGCACCAGCGCCAGCGGGTCCAAGCAGGAGGGGAAGAGCTTCTTCCTCAACATCAAGGGCCCGGAGCTGCTCAACAAGTACGTCGGTGAGACCGAGCGGCATATCCGGCTGGTCTTCCAGCGGGCCCGCGAGAAGGCCTCAGAGGGCATGCCGGTGATCGTGTTCTTCGACGAGATGGACTCGATCTTCCGCACTCGTGGCTCGGGTGTCTCCTCCGACGTGGAGAACACCATCGTTCCCCAGCTCCTGTCGGAGATCGACGGCGTGGAGGGCCTGGAGAACGTCATCGTCATCGGCGCGTCCAACCGCGAGGACATGATCGACCCGGCGATCTTGCGGCCTGGCCGCCTGGACGTCAAGATCAAGATCGAGCGGCCCGACGCGGAGGCGGCCAGGGACATCTTCTCCAAGTACGTCCTGACCGACCTGCCGCTGCATCCCGATGACGTCAAGGAGCACGACGGCTCTCCCGACGCCACCGTCGAGGCGATGATCCAGCGCACGGTCGAGCGGATGTACTCAGAGACCGAGGAGAACCGCTTCCTCGAGGTCACCTACGCCAACGGCGACAAGGAAGTCCTGTACTTCAAGGACTTCAACTCCGGCGCCATGATCGAGAACATCGTGGCCCGGGCCAAGCAGATGGCGATCAAGGAGTTCCTGGACACCGGGCAGAAGGGCATCCGCGTCAGTCACCTGCTGACCGCCTGCGTCGATGAGTTCTCTGAGAACGAGGACCTGCCCAACACCACCAACCCGGACGACTGGGCGCGCATCTCCGGCAAGAAGGGCGAGCGCATCGTCTACATCAGGACCCTCGTCTCCGGCAAGCAGGGCACCGAGGCGGGACGGTCCATCGACACGGTCGCCAACACCGGCCAGTACCTGTGATAAGGGGTAATCCTCAGCCCGGGTGTCATCCTCAGCCCGGTAGGCGCGGAAGCCCGGGGGCCCGGCGGGTTGTGCCGGGTTCCCCCGGGAAGGGGGGTGTCAGGGGGGTCTTCTCCCCTGAGCCGGGGGGTCGACGGGGGGTCGCCCCCCGGGGAAGCACAGTAGGCTGAGTTGCTATGAGCGTCTTGCGGGTCATGGGCACCGAGACCGAGTACGGCATTTCCGTCCCCGGCCAGCCCGGTGCCAACGCGATGGTCACCTCGTCGCAGATCGTCAACGCCTACCAGGCGGCCACCGCAGCCAGAGTTCGCCGTGCCCGCTGGGACTTCGAGGAGGAGAACCCCCTGCGTGACGCGCGCGGGTTCGACCTCACCCGCGAGGCCGCGGACTCCAGCCAGCTCACCGATGAGGACCTGGGCCTCGCCAACGTCATCTTGACCAACGGCGCGCGACTGTACGTCGACCACGCCCACCCGGAGTACTCCGCGCCGGAGTGCACCAACCCGCTGTCCGTCGTCATCTGGGATAAGGCCGGGGAGCGGATCATGGCGGAGGCGGCCGCGAAGGCGGCCACCGTGCCGGGCAGCCACGGCATCCAGCTGTACAAGAACAACACCGATAACAAGGGCGCGTCCTATGGCTGCCATGAGAACTACCTAATGCGCCGGGCGACGCCCTTCGCCGACATCGTCAGGTACCTGACGCCGTTCTTCGTCACTCGCCAGGTGGTGTGCGGCGCGGGCCGGGTCGGCGTCGGCGCCGACGGCCGGGGGACCGGCTTCCAGATCAGCCAGCGGGCGGACTTCTTCGAGGTCGAGGTCGGCCTGGAGACCACGCTCAAGCGGCCGATCATCAACACCCGCGACGAGCCGCACGCCGACCCGGAGAAGTACCGTCGGCTGCACGTGATCATCGGTGACGCCAACATGAGCGAGGTGTCCACCTACCTCAAGATGGGCACCACCGCGCTGGTGCTGGCCATGATCGAGGACAAGTTCCTCACCGTGGACCTGACGCTGGACGCCCCGGTCGCGGACTTGCGCGCGGTCTCCCATGACCCTTCGCTGAAGCACCTGGTCACGCTGCGGGACGGGCGGAAGATGACCGCCGTCCAGCTGCAGGCCGAGTACCTGGAGCACGCCAGGAAGTACGTCGAGGACAAGTACGGTGCCGACGCCGACGAGGCCACCCGCGACGTGCTGTCCCGGTGGGAGTCAGTGCTGAACCGGCTGGCCGATGACCCGATGCAGCTGTCGCGCGAGCTGGACTGGGTCGCCAAGCTAGAGCTCCTTGAGGGCTACCGCATGCGGGACGGGCTGGGCTGGGATCACCCCAAGCTCCAGCTGTTCGACCTGCAATACTCCGATGTCCGCGCCGAGCGCGGGCTGTACAACCGGCTCGTGGCCCGCGGCCGGATGGTCCGGCTCACCGACGAGGACGCGATCACCTGGGCGGTCGACAATCCGCCCGAGGACACCCGGGCCTACTTCCGCGGCCGCTGCCTGCGCCAGTACGCCGAGTCGGTCGCCGCGGCCTCCTGGGACTCGGTGATCTTCGACGTCCCGGGCCGGGAGTCGCTACAGCGGGTTCCCACCCTCGAGCCATTGCGCGGCACCAGGGCGCATGTCGGCGATCTGCTCGATCGCTGCCGGACAGCCGGTGACCTGGTGGCCGCGCTGACGGCTCAGGAGTTATGCAGAACGTGCCCCTAGCGGAGGATTGGACCGCCTCGCTGGTGGCGAGGATATCGATGGAGTGACCGGGGGGATGCCCCCGCGAAGACGGAGGTGCCAGGATGGCAACGAAGGACACCGGCGGCCAGCGGCAGACGACGCGGCGGTCGGACGAGACCGAGGAGACCGAGGCCAGCTCGGCCGAAGAGGTCAAGGAACGGCACGAGAAGCTATCCGACGACGTTGACGCGATCCTCGACGAGATCGACGAGGTCCTCGAGGAGAACGCCGAGGAGTTCGTCCGCTCCTACGTCCAGAAGGGCGGTCAGTGACCGCCAGGAAATCAGCGAGCCGGACGAGACTAAATCGCACCTTCGCAGTCCAGGGCATGGACTCGCCGTCAGGAACCTTGTTTCTGCGCAGGGCTAGTAGAGTTCTGCTCACGATGGTCGAAGTAGCACAGCAGGGTCGGGAGCAGGGAGGGCCGCGTGACAGCATACTTTGACGGCAACAAGGGATGGCAGCCGGCGGTGTTCCTCGAGCCCCGGATTCCCTCGTTCACAGACTTTCTCGCCGCCTACTCACCCGGGTTGCTGCCGGGGGAGCGCGGCCTGTCGCTACCGGATGTGGCCGGGGGCAGCGACGTTATCAGGGACCTGCCCCACGCCACCACGCTGGTCGCGGCCGCCTGTGACCACGGGGTCGTCGTGGCCGGCGACCGCCGGGCGACCGCCGGGAACATGATCTCTAAGCGCGACGTGGAGAAGGTCTTCCGCAGCGATGAGTTCTCCGCGATCGGGATGGCCGGCGTGGCCAGCATCGGCCTCGAGTTCATCCGGCTCTTCCAGGTCGAGCTTGAGCACTACGAGAAGATGGAGGGCCGGTCGCTGTCCCTGGAGGGCAAGGCCAACCGGCTCGGCGCCATGGTGCGCGGCAACCTCGGCGCGGCCATGCAGGGCCTGGCGATGATCCCGCTGTTCGCCGGGTACGACGAGGAGAAGAGCGTCGGCCGGATCTTCAGCTACGACGTGGCCGGCGGCCCCTATGAGGAGCACCGCTTTCACTCCATCGGGTCCGGCTCGGTCTTCGCCAAGAGCGCGCTGAAGAAGCTCTACTCCGACGGCATGAGCGCGACCGACGCCACGCTCGCCTGCGTCCAGGCCCTCTACGACGCGGCCGACGACGACTCGGCGACCGGCGGCCCCGACCTGACCCGGCGGATCTTCCCGGTCATCACCATCATCACCGACGAAGGCTTCCGACGGCTCACCGACGCGGAGTCCGCTGAGATCGCGCAGCACGTCGTCGACGAGCGCATGCGGCTGCCCGACGGCCCGCTGGCCACGCTGCGGAACGGCTAGCGCAGCACCCCCGACTCCTACCCTACGACGAAGATAAGGAAGCGCTAGCGGTGTCCATGCCGTTCTACGTATCGCCCGAGCAGGCGATGCGCGACAAGTCCGAGTACGCGCGCTCCCGCATCGCCCGCGGTCGCAGCTGCGTCGCGCTCCAGTACACGGGTGGGATCCTTCTGGTGGCCCCCAACCCGTCCCGCGCCCTGCACAAGATCAGCGAGCTGTACGACCGGATCGCGTTCGCCGCGGGTGGCCGGTACAACGAGTATGAGGCGCTGCGCAAGGCGGGCATCACCTACGCGGACGTGACCGGCTACCAGTTCGACCGCCGTGACGTCACCGCCCGGGCGCTGGCCAACTGGTACGCCCAGACGCTGGGCACGATCTACACCGAGAGCCAGAAGCCCTATGAGGTGGAGATCGTCGTCGCCGAGGTGGGGGACACCCCAGCCGATGACCAGATCTACCGGATCACGTTCGACGGGTCGGTGTCGGACGAGCCGGGGTTCGTCGCCTTCGGCGGCCAGGCCGACCAGGTGGCCGGCCGCCTCAAGGAGAAGTTCTCCGACGGCATGTCGCTGGCCGAGGCGCTCGGCGCCGCCCTGGAGGCGCTGACCCCACCGCCCGCCACCGGTACCGCGGCCGCGACGCCGGCCGCTACCAACGGCGAGCTCACCGCGTCCGGACTCGAGGTCGCGGTCCTGGAGCGCAGCCGTGCCCACCGCACGTTCCGCCGCCTGCGCGGCACCCGTCTCGAGGAGCTCATCACCGAGGCACGGGGTAATGCGCCGGCCGAGGAGAGCGCCCCGGCGGCCGAGGAGCCGGCGGCGGACTCGGGCGAGCCTCCCACCGGCCCGGCCCCGGGCTCCTCCGACGGCATCCCCAAGGGCAAGTAGCCGCCGAGCACGCTTCAAACATCGTCCCCGCCCGGCTTGCGACCGCCCGGCTTGCGACCGCGTGGCGCAATACCACTGACCTCATGAGGCACTTTGAGCACATTGGCATCAATGACCAGTCCACTGGCGTGACGTCGCCCCGGTTACGGCGCCAGACGGCTGAACTGCCACCGTTCGGGGTGCAAGCTGTTGATTGTGCCGCGTTTTTCGGTACAATCAACAGCTTGCGCACTTTTCGGTCGACTGAGAGGCGCAAGCAAGCCGCCATCTTGGTTACGGGCGTCACCTGCAGTGACGCGAGGGACTTTCGGTACCAGCGGGACGCGAGAGGTAGCCGCCCTCGCCGGCAACCCGGCGCCGGCCGCCCCGTCGACCACCGCCGCTCCGTCCACGAGCGCCGCTCCGCCCGCCGCCGCCCCGTCCACCAGCGCCGCCACTCCGCCCAACGCGGCCACTCCATCGACCGCCGCCACTCCGCCCACCGCGGCCACTCCGCCCGCCGCCGCCGCTCCGGCCACTGCCACCGCCTCCGCCCCCTCCGCCAGCGCCAGCCTGGCCGCCCCGGGCAAGCTGACGGTCACCATCAGCGGCGGCCTCGCCGGCGACCCGACGCTGGACTTTGGCGCCCCGCCCACCCAGTTCACGGTCACGTTGCGCAACGGGTCCGGCCGCACCTACCGGAACATCACCCCACTGCTGTCGATTGAGCACTGCACCTGCAACGACTCGTCCCCGGCGTCGTCGGCCCCCGCCGGGACGCTGGAGGAACTGGACCCCAGGACCGGCCAGTGGGCCAGCGTTGACTACGACATGGAGGGCACCGGCATGGACTACCTGCTGTCGGCCGCGGTCCAGCAGCAGCCGGTCACCCTCGTCCCCGGCGAGGCGGAGACGTTCACGTTCCGGGTCGCCTTCAGCCCTCTCACCGGCCAGTACACGACGGGCAGCAGCGGTCACGGCCAGACGGGCATCGACGTCTCCACCATCGAGATGCCGTCCCGCCAGGAGGTAGTGCCCGTGGTCAGGACGCTAGTGAACGTCGCCACCGACGCCTGAGGCCGCCGAGCGCGGTAATAACATCGTCCCCGCCCGGCTTGCGGCCGCCTGGCGGGGACGAAGTCGTTGGTCAGGCCCCCCGCTAGGCCGGGAAGTACTCGGTGAAGGCCAGGGCGACATTGTGGCCGCCGAAGCCGAACGAGTTCTTCAGCGCCGCCATCGGCGTGCCATCGGCGGGCGGCGTCAGCGGCTGCGCCTTGGTCGCGATGTCGATCCCCATGTCGTCGTCGGGATCATCCAGGTTGATGGTGGGCGGCGCCATCTTGTCCCGCAGCGCCAGGATCGTGGCGACGGTCTCGATCGCGCCCGACCCGCCGAGCAGGTGCCCGGTCATCGACTTGGTCGCGCTGACCACCACGCCGGAATCGGGGCCGAAGACGTTCACCAGGGCCCTGGCCTCCAGTGGGTCGCCCTCAGGGGTCGACGTGGCGTGCGCGTTGACGTGCGCGATCTGCTGCGGCGACAGGCCCGCGTCGGCCAGGCAGGCCAGGATGGCCCGCTCAACCCCGGCCCCGTCGGGGGAGCCATGCGAGATGTGGTACCCGTCGGAGGTGTACCCGGCGCCGGCCGCCACCGCGTAGATCCGCGCACCGCGCGCCTGGGCGTGCTCATGGGACTCCAGGATGACCACGCCCGCGCCCTCGCCGAGCACGAAGCCGTCGCGGCCCTTGTCGAACGGCCGTGAGGCCCGCTCAGGCTCGTCGTTGCGGGTCGACATGGCCCGCATGGACGCGAACGCGCCGATGTTGAGGGCCATGATGGCGGCCTCGGACCCGCCGGCCACGACGATGTCGGCCCGGCCGGCCCTGATCATGTCGATGCCGTACCCGATGGCCTCGGCGCCGGACGCGCACGCGCTGACCGGCGCGTGCGCCCCGGCCCGCGCGCCCAGCTCGATGCTGATCCAGCCGGCCGCGCCGTTAGGCATCAGCATGGGCACGGTGTAGGGCGAGATGCGGTTCCAGCCCCGGTCGCGGAGCGTGTCGTAGGCGGTGAGGGTTGATCCGATGCCGCCAATGCCGCTGGTGACGGTCACGCCGAGCCGCCACGGGTCCACCTCGGGTGATCCGGCGTCGGCCCAGGCCTCGCGCGCCGCGACCAGCGCGAGCGTCTCGTACCGGTCCATCCGGCGCGCCTGGACACGGCCGATGACCTCGACCGGGTCGACCGCGCTCGGCGCGGCGATCTTGACCGGCAGCGACTCCGCCCAGTCCTCGGTGATGCGGCGCACGCCGCTCGTTCCGGCGAGCATCGCCGACCAGGTCGACGCGACATCGCCGCCGAGCGGCGTGGTCGCGCCCAGCCCAGTGACGACGACGCTGGGTGCCAGGCCCCCGGCCTGATCGGCCTTGCTCACGGATATCTCCCTATGCTGCGTTCGGTATCGGCACTACTGGGGTCGTTCCCCTGGGCGGTGCTCAGACGCCCTTGCTGACGAAGTTGACGACGTCCTGGACGGTCTTCAGGTCCTTGAGCTGCTCGTCGGGGATCTCCACGCCGAACTTGTCCTGGGCGGCGACCGCAATCTCCACCATCGACAGGGAGTCGATGTCGAGGTCGTCGACGAAGCTCTTGTCCGGCGATACCTCGTCGGCTGGGACGCCCGCGATCTCCTCGATGATCTCAGCGAGGCCGGAAAGGATCTCCTGCTCGGTCACTTCTGTGCTCCTTCGTGCTTGCTAAATGCGGTTGAGGTTAATGAAAGCCCGGCAGCGAAACCGGCCGCCGGGCGAGGCTTACGGTAGCGTGATCACCTGCGACCCGTAGGACAACCCCGCGCCGAACCCGATGAGCAGCGCCGGGGTGCCCGACTCAAGCCGACCCTGCTCGGCCATCCGGGACAGTGCGAGCGGGATCGAGGCCGATGAGGTGTTCCCGGCGTGCACGATGTCATCGGCCACCTTCTCACGCGGGATGCCCAGCCGCCGGGCGATCGCCTCGATGATTCGCAGGTTGGCCTGATGCGGGACGAAGGCCGACAAGTCCTCCGGCGTGACTCCCGCCCGGGTGCACGCCTCGAGCGCCACGGGCGCCATCGCCGTCGTGGCCCATCGGAACACTGCCTGCCCGTCTTGCGTGATCGCCCCAGTCCGCCCGGTGACCTGGATCTTGTGTCCCAGTTCCCCGGAGCTGCCCCAGACAACCGGGCCGACCCCGTCCGGCTCGGCGTCACCGGCCCGGGTGACGACGGCCGCGCCCGCCCCGTCGGCGAAGATGATGCACGTGGACCGGTCATCCCAGTCCACCCAGTCGCTCATCTTCTCGGCCCCGATGACCAGGGCGCTGCGGGCGCTGCCCCCGCGGATCAGGTCGGCCGCGGTGCCCAGCGCGTAGCAGAATCCAGCGCACGCCGCGTTCAGGTCGAACGCGCCCGGCGCCTTGATGCCGAGCCGGTGGGCGGTCATGGCCGCGACGCTCGGCATCGGGAGCACCGTGCTGCACGTCGCGACGATCACCAGGTCAATGTCGGCCGGAGATAGCCCGCTCGCGGCCAGCGCCTTGCCGCCCGCGACGGTCGCCATGTCCTCGACCGACTCCTGCGGCCCGGCGATCCGGCGGCTCTCGATGCCGACTCGCGAGCGGATCCACGCGTCGTTGGTATCGACCCGCTTGGCCAGGTCGTCGTTGGTCACCACGGTGTCCGGCTGGTAGCCGCCAAACGCCAGGATGCGTGCCCCTGCCATTACGCTTCCCTTCCGCCCGCGTGACGGCTACCGTGGGCCGCCATCAGCTCGCGGGCCGCGTCCAGCTGCTCAGGTGTCTTCAGGGCCAGCAGCTCAACGCCGGGCAGTGCCCGCTTGGCCAGGCCAGTGAGGGTTCCGCCCGGGACAAGCTCGATCAGCGCGGTCACCCCGAGGCTGGACATGGTCTGCATGCACAGGTCCCAGCGCACCGGGGCGGCGACCTGGGCGACGATCCGCTCGACCCAGCCCGCGCCGGAGGCCACGACCTCGCCATCCCGGTTGGACAGCAGCGTGATCGCCGGGTCCTTGACCACGGTCGTGGCGGTGGCCTCGGCCAGCGCGGCGACCGCGGGCGCCATGTGCTCGGTGTGGAACGCCCCCGCCACCCGGAGCAGGCGAATCCGGGTGCCCTCGGGCGGGCTGGCCGTGAGGGCCTCGAGCTGCTCAAGGGTGCCACCCGCGACGACCTGCCCGGCCGCGTTGACGTTGGCCGGGGTCGCGCCGGCTGCCTCTATCGCCGCCAGAACGGCCGCCTTGTCGCCGCCGAGGATAGCCGACATGCCCGTGGGGGTGGCGTTGCAGGCCGCGGCCATGGCGTTACCGCGCACGGCCGTCACCCGGATCGCGTCGGCGGGGGAGAGCACCCCCGCGATGGCCCCAGCCGCGAGCTCGCCGACACTGTGACCAGCGGTGGCATCGGGCTCGGGCAGCAGCGAGGCGACCGCGAGGGCCGCGGCCACCAGCAGTGGCTGCGCGACGGCGGTATCGGTAATCTCGTCAGCCCCGCCGGTCGTGCCGAGCCGGGCCAGGTCGCGGCCGGCCAGCTCGGACCAGGCGCCGATCTGCTCGGCGACGCTCGGGATTTCGAGCCAGGGGGACAGGAAGCCAGGGGCCTGCGCGCCCTGCCCAGGCGCGGTGAGGATCAGCACTCGTTAACCTTGCCCTGTAGAAGTCCCCCACCCTGATGCCGATCGGGTCAAACTTTGTCGAGAAGACCTTGTTGAAATCCTACAAGCCCTCGTCACCCGCGCGTCACCGTCTGGTCACGCCGAACGCCCGCGGGCGGGCGGCCTCGCCGTTACCCCCGGGCCGCCGACAGGCGGCCGAGGATGATGGCCGTCCACAAGGTGTACCCGTCACGGCCTTCCGACGCCGTGAAGCCGGTCAGCTCGGTCACCCGGCGCAGGCGATAGCGGACGGTGTTGGGATGGACAAATAGTAGTCGTGCGGTCGCCTCCAGTGACGATCCCTGCTCCAGGTAGGCGGTCAGCGTGTCGAGCAGCGCCGGGCCTCCGGCCAGCAGCGGCTGGTAGACGCCGTCAACCAGGATCCGGGCGGCCTCGCCGTCCCCGTCCAGGGCGCGCTCCGGCAGCAGCTCCTCCGAGCTGGCCGGACGGGGCGCGTCGGGCCAGGCCGGGGCCGCGCGAAGCCCGGCGATGGCGGCCCGGGCCGAGGAGGAGGCCGACCGCAGGTCTCGCACCGGCGGTCCCACGACCACCGGGCCGGGCCCGAACCGCCCGGCGAACTTCTCGGCGGCGCCCAGCGGGTCGTCGGTGCCGCCGAGGACGACGATCAGCATCGCCCCCTGGACGCCGGCCAGCAGGTCGAGCCGGGCCCGGCGGGCCTGGGCGCGCAGTTCCTCGATGACAGGCTCGGGCTCTTCCGAGCCCTCCAGCGTTCCGGCGATCACCGCGACGGGAGTGGATGACCAGCTCAGCGCCGAGGCCCAGGAGTGCAGTGCCTCCTGGGACTCGCCGCGGACCAGGGAGTCCACGACCAGGGCCTCCAGGCGGGCGTCCCACGCCCCCCGCGCCTCGGCGCTGCGCGCGTACACCTGCGCGGCGCTGAAGGCGATCTCCCGCGCGTAGACGAGGACCGCCTCCCGCAGCTCAGCCTGCGCTCCGGCCGTGTCCGGGGCGGCCAGCTCGTCGACGCGGCTCTCCACGACGTCGATGAGGACCCGGACAAGCTCCACCGCATGCTGCAGGCTGACCGCCCGGGCCAGCTCGCGAGGCGCGGTGCCGAACACCTCGGTGGCGGCCGGCCGGGTCCGCTCGGGATGGCGGATCCACTCCAGGAACGCCGCGATGCCCGCCTGCGCGACGAGGCCGAGCCAGGAGCGGTTCTCGGCTGACATCCGCCGGAACCATGGCAGCCGCTCGTCCATCGCGGTGATCGCGGCCGTTCCCAGCGCCCCCATCGACCGCTCGATCCGGGCGACGGTCTCCGGGTGCACGCGGGCCGGACTGCCATCACCGCTCCCGTCAGCCCGTCGTCTTGCCTGCACCAGACCAGGTTACGGCCGGGCCAGCCCGGCCAGGCCCGGCCCCGTCGGCCCGCGGCCGGCCGGGGCGGGACGGGGCGGGACGGGGCGGGACGGGGCAGGGCCTAGCCAAGGCCCTCCCACACGGCCAGGTCCAGCTTGTACTTCGAGATGGCCGCGGCGGGCAGCGAGCGGTCCACGTCGCCCGAGCGGGCCAGCTCCGTCAGCACGGCCAGCGTGATCGACTCCGCGTCCACGTGGAAGTACCGGCGCGCCGCCGGGCGGGTGTCGGAGAAGCCGAACCCGTCGGTGCCCAGCGACGTGTACGGTCCCGGCACCCAGCGGGCGATCTGGTCGGGAACCGCCCGCATCCAGTCCGAGACGGCCACGACCGGCCCCGGGGCGTCCGCCAGCGCGGTCGTCACGTAGGGCACCCGGGCCGGCTCGTCCGGGTGCAGCATCGTGTGCGTCTCGCAGTCCAGCGCGTCCCTGCGCAGCTCCGTCCACGACGTCGCCGACCACACGTCCGCGGCGACGCCCCAGTCAGCGGCCAGCAGCTGCTGTGCCCGCAGCGCCCACGGCACGGCCACGCCCGAGGCCAGCAGCTGGGCCGTCGGCACCGGGGCATCCGGTCGCTGTGCGGGAAGGTCACCGGCGGGCGCATACCGGTACAGGCCCCGCAAGATGCCCTCATCCAGGCCAGCGACCAGCGGTGCGGCTGGCTGCGGGTAGGGCTCGTTGTAGACGGTGAGGTAGTAGAAGATGTTCTCGCCGTCGGGGTGCTGCGGGGTCGAGTCGTACATCCGGTGCAGCGCCTCGCGGACGATCACCGCGATCTCGTAGGCCCAGGCGG
>Ga0335072_10002826_pt1 | contig 26632 bp, 25 predicted proteins | sample Lox_Sample_21_FD_206725 | JGI IMG/M metagenome (GOLD analysis project Ga0335072, IMG submission 206725) | Soil microbial communities from Loxahatchee National Wildlife Refuge, Florida, United States - Lox_Sample_2.1 | ecosystem: Environmental > Terrestrial > Soil > Wetlands | place: USA...
CCTTCAGGTCGCCGCGCAGCTTCACCTTTTCTTCGTCGAGGTTGATCTTGTTCAGCACCTTCTTGATCGCCTCGGCGCCGATGCCGACTTCGAACTGATCCTCGCCGAACTCGTCCTGCTTCGCCAGAAGCTGATCCTCGGTGAGAAGCTGGTGCATCTTCATGTCGGTCGTGCCGGGCTCCAGCACGACATAGCTCTCGAAGTACAGAATCTTCTCGAGCTCTTTCAGCGTCAGATCGACCATCAGGCCGATGCGGCTGGGCAGCGACTTCAGGAACCAGATATGGGCAACCGGAGACGCGAGTTCGATGTGGCCCATGCGCTCGCGGCGCACCTTGGCCAGCGTGACCTCGACGCCGCACTTCTCGCAGATGATGCCGCGGAATTTCATCCGCTTGTACTTGCCGCACAGGCACTCATAGTCCTTGATCGGGCCAAAGATGCGGGCGCAGAACAACCCGTCCCGCTCCGGCTTGAAGGTGCGGTAGTTGATGGTCTCGGGCTTCTTGATTTCGCCATAGGACCAGGACCGAATCTGCTCCGGGCTGGCGATGTTGATGCGAATCTGGTCGAAGGTCAGGGTCTGACCGGTCTGACCAAGGATCTTCATCAGTTCGTTCATGCGTTGGGTACCCTTTAAAGGGGAGCATCTCCTCCCCCTCCCACAAGGGGAGGGAGAGCATTTGTTTCTTTAAGCCGCGCTGCGCGTATCCAGATCGACGTTCAGGCCAAGCGACTTCAGTTCCTTCACCAGCACGTTGAAGCTCTCCGGCACCCCGGCCTCGAAATTATCCTGCTCGCGCACGATCGCTTCGTAGACCTTGGTGCGGCCGGACACGTCGTCCGACTTCACGGTCAGCATCTCCTGCAAGGTGTAGGCGGCGCCATACGCCTCCAGCGCCCACACCTCCATCTCGCCGAAGCGCTGGCCACCGAACTGCGCCTTGCCGCCCAGCGGCTGCTGCGTCACCAGCGAGTACGGCCCGATCGAGCGCGCGTGGATCTTGTCGTCCACCAAATGGTGCAGCTTCAGCATGTAGATGTAGCCCACCGTCACCTTGCGCTCGAACGGCTCGCCGGTGCGGCCGTCAACCAGCGTCACCTGGCCGGACGTATCGAGGCCCGCCTTGACCAGCATGCCCTCGATATCCGACATGCGCGCGCCGTCGAACACCGGCGTCGCGATCGGCACGCCCTTGGTCAGGTTCTGGCACAGCTCGATCAACTGGTCCGTATCCAGGCTGGCGATCTGCTGGCCATAGACCTCCTCGCCATAGACTTCGCGCAGCTTGGCGAGCAGTGCCTCGCGTTGCGCACCGGTGCGGCGGTATTGCTCGACCAGATCGCCGATCTGGCGTCCCAACGCGGCGCAGGCCCAGCCCAGATGCGTCTCCAGGATCTGCCCCACGTTCATGCGCGAGGGCACGCCCAGCGGGTTCAGCACCAGATCGACCGGCGTCCCGTCTTCCAGGAACGGAATGTCCTCCACCGGCACAACGCGGGACACCACGCCCTTGTTGCCGTGGCGGCCGGCCATCTTGTCGCCGGGCTGCAGCTTGCGCTTCACCGCGATGAAGACTTTTACCATTTTCATCACGCCGGGCGGCAGCTCGTCGCCGCGCTGCAGTTTTTCGACCTTTGAATCGAACCGCGCCTGCAGGCGGCCGACGGCGGCATCGAATTCGCGCTTCAGCGTCTCGATCTCCGCCATGACCGCATCGTCCTGCACGCCGATATGGCGCCAGGAGCCACGCGGGTTCTCGTTCAGCACCTCATCGGTGATGGTGGTGCCGGCCTTGATGCCCTTGAACCCGCCGGACGCCTTGCGGCTCAGCAGTTTTTCCCGCAGCCGGTTCAGGAAGCTGCGCTCCTGAATGGCCTTCTCGTCGTCGCGGTCCTTGGCCAGGCGCTCGATCTCGGCACGCTCGATCGCCATCGCGCGCTCGTCCTTGTCGACGCCGCGGCGGCTGAACACGCGCACATCCACCACCGTGCCGGTGACGCCCGGCGGTAGCTTCAGCGAGGTGTCCCGCACGTCACTCGCCTTCTCGCCGAAGATCGCGCGCAGCAGCTTTTCTTCCGGCGTCATCGGGCTTTCGCCCTTCGGCGTGACCTTGCCCACCAGGATGTCGCCCGGATTCACCTCGGCGCCGATATAGACGATGCCGGCCTCGTCGAGGTTTTTCAGCGCCTCTTCACCCACATTCGGGATGTCGCGCGTGATTTCCTCCTGGCCCAGCTTGGTGTCACGCGCCATCACTTCGAATTCCTCGATGTGGATGGACGTGAACACGTCGTCGCGCGCGATGCGCTCGCTGATCAGGATGGAGTCCTCGAAGTTGTAACCGTTCCACGGCATGAACGCGACCAGCACGTTCCGGCCCAGCGCCAGTTCGCCCAACTCGGTGGACGGACCATCGGCGATGATTTCACCCTCGCCGACCCGATCGCCCACCTTCACCAGCGGACGCTGGTTGATGCAGGTGCTCTGGTTGGAACGCTGGAACTTGCGCAGCCGGTAGATGTCGACGCCCTTGGTGGTGCCGTCCTCGTTGGTGGCACGCACGACGATGCGCGCGCCGTCGATCTGGTCGACGATACCGGGCCGCCGCGCCACGATGGTCGCACCGGAATCGCGTGCCACGGCCAGCTCCATGCCGGTGCCCACCAGCGGCGCATCGGCGCGGATCAGCGGCACCGCCTGGCGCTGCATGTTGGAACCCATCAGCGCGCGGTTGGCGTCGTCGTTCTCCAGGAACGGGATCAGCGCCGCCGCCACCGACACCAACTGCCGCGGCGACACGTCCACCGCGGTGACATCGGTCGGCTTCACCAGGCGGAAATCGCCCTGCTTGCGGACCGAGATCAGATCCTCGGTGAAGCGGCCCTCGGCATCCTTCGGCGCGTCGGCCTGGGCGACGACCAGCTTCTCCTCCTCCATTGCGGAGAGGTAGCGCCAATCGTCGGTGACCTGGCCATCCTCCACCATGCGGTACGGCGTCTCGATGAAGCCGTACTTGTTCACCTTGGCGTAGGTGGCGAGCGAGTTGATCAGGCCGATATTCGGGCCTTCCGGCGTCTCGATCGGGCAGATGCGGCCGTAATGCGTCGGGTGCACGTCGCGCACCTCGAAGCCGGCACGCTCGCGCGTCAGGCCGCCCGGACCAAGCGCCGACAGGCGGCGCTTGTGCGTCACCTCCGACAGCGGGTTGGTCTGGTCCATGAACTGGGAAAGCTGCGACGAGCCGAAGAATTCCCGAACCGCCGCCGCCGCCGGCTTGGCGTTGATCAGGTCGTGCGGCATCACCGTGTCGATATCGACGCTGCCCATGCGCTCGCGGATCGCGCGCTCCATGCGCAGCAGGCCGACCCGGTACTGATTCTCCATCAGCTCGCCCACGGAACGGACGCGCCGGTTGCCCAGGTTGTCGATGTCGTCGATCTGCCCGCGGCCGTCTTTCAACTCGACCAGCGTCTTCACCGTGCGGAGCAAGTCGTCCTTGCGCAGAATGCGGACGGAGTCCGGCACCTGGTCACTGGGGATACCGAGCCGCATATTCATCTTCACGCGGCCAACCGCCGATAGGTCATAGCGGTCGCCGTCAAAGAACAGACCGCGGAACAGGGCCTCGGCGGTCTCCGGGGTGGGCGGCTCGCCGGGACGCATGACGCGGTAGATGTCGATCAGCGCGTCGTCGCGGTTGGAGTTCTTGTCCACCGCCAGCGTGTTGCGAATCCACGGACCGTTGGCCTGGTCGATGGCGAGCGTCGGCAGCTTGGTGACGCCGGCATCTTCCAGCGCGGTCAGCTTCGGCTCGGTGAGTTCCTCGCCCGCTTCAGCGTAGATCTCGCCGGTTTCCAGGTTCACCAGGTCTTCCGCCACGAAGCGGCCGAGCAGATCGGCGCGGCCGATCAGCACTTCCTTGGTATTCTCGGCGATCTTGCGCGCCTGGCGGGCGGTGAGCTTGGCCTCGGCATCGGCCACCACTTCGCCGGTGGCGGCATCGACCAGCGGTTCCAGCAGCTTCACGCCGCGGAACGCGTCCGGCTCGAACGGCCGTGCCCAGCCTTTCGGGGTGCGGTCGAACACCACCTGGTGGTAGAAGACGTTGAGGATTTCCTCCTGGTCCATGCCGCGGATTTCGCCCGGCTCCAGGTTCTCGCCCTTGGCCTCGCGCGCGGCACGCAGCGCCTGGGTGACCCTGCTCTCCAGCGCGTACAGCAGCGTGGTGACCGGCAGCTTCCGCTTGCGGTCGATGCGAACGTAGACCAGGTCCTTGCTGTCGAACTCGAAATCGAGCCACGAACCGCGGTACGGGATCACCCGCGCGGCAAACAGGTACTTGCCGCTGCTGTGGGTCTTGCCCTTGTCGTGGTCGAAGAACACGCCGGGCGAGCGGTGCATCTGCGAGACGATCACGCGCTCGGTGCCGTTGATGATGAACGTGCCGTTATCCGTCATCAGCGGCATGTCGCCCATATAGACCGGCTGCTCCTTGATATCGCGGATGGAGCGGGCGCCGGTATCCTCGTCCACGTCCCACACGATCAGGCGCAGCACGACCTTCAGCGGCGCGGCATAGGTCATGCCGCGCTGGATGCACTCCTCCACGTCGTATTTCGGCTCTTCCAGTTCGTAATAGACGAACTCCAGCCGGCCGCGGCCGGCGAAGTCGTCGATCGGGAACACCGACTTGAACACCTCTTGCAGGCCGGTATGGGTGCGGTTGTCCGGGTGGACGTTCATCTGCAGGAACGCCTCGTAGCTGGCGCGCTGCACATCGATCAGGTTCGGCATCGGGGTGACTTCGGGAATGCGCCCGAAGCTGCGACGAATCCGCTTGCGCCCGACGAAAGACCTGCTGATCGCGTTCATCGATTGACCTGTCCTGCTGCCATCACGTACGACCCGTTACCCCCGGTCGCTCGGGCATTGGCCGGGGCAGTTGCCGCGGCGAGGCACAGAAAAGCAGAACCGGGACGGGAATCGGCCTGATTCCCGCCCGGTTCCAGCCTATGAAGGGTGACACCGCCCGACGGTGCGGCGCCACCCAAGAAAATTCGGTCCGGCGTGCTACTTGACCTCCACGGTGGCGCCCTGGTCCTCCAGCATCTTGCGGAGCTTCGCCGCCTCGTCCTTGTTCACGCCCTCCTTGACGGTCTTGGGCGCGCCTTCCACCAGGTCCTTGGCTTCCTTCAGCCCGAGGCCCGTGATGGTGCGGATCTCCTTGATCACATTGATCTTCTTGTCCCCGGCCTTGGCCAGGACGACGGTGAACTCGGTCTGCTCTTCAACCGGTGCGGCAGCCGCTGCGCCACCGCCCGCGGCCGGTGCGGCAGCCACCGCGACAGGCGCGGCGGCGGACACGCCCCACTTCTCCTCAAGGAGTTTTGACAGCTCGGCAGCCTCGAGCACGGTGAGGCTGGACAGCTCGTCCACCAGCTTCTGTAGATCGGCCATGATCGTGTGTCCCTAATTTAGACGTTGGTTGGTTCCATGCAAGCCGGGTACCCCGGCGATCTTCACGCTTGCGCGCTGGCGAGCCATGCTGTCACGATTACGTGATCCCCCGGTCAAGCCCGGGGGCATGCCCGCTAGGCGGCGGCCGCGCCGGCCTCGTCCTTCTTGGCAAAGGCCCCAAAGACGCGAGCGAGCTGTCCGCCCGGGCCTTGCAGCACGCCGGCGATCCGGGTCGCGGGGGTGGAAATCATCCCCACGATCCTGGCACGCAGCGTGTCCAGGCTCGGTAGCTCGGCCAGTGCCCGGACCCCATCCGCATTCAGCGTCTGGGCGCCGAGAGCGCCGCCGATCAGCACGAACTTCTCGTTGGTCCTGGCGAACTCGACGGCCGCCTTGGCCACTGCCACCGGGTCCTGCGCCCAGGCGAGCGCGGTCGGTCCCTTCAGCAGGGGCTTGATGCCGTCGAATCGGGTCCCTTCCAAAGCGAGGTTGGCGAGCCGGTTCTTCGCGACTTTGAACGTCGCCCCCGCGGCACGCATCTTCCGGCGCAGATCCGTCGCCTCGGCGACCGAGAGACCCTGGTTGCGGGTCACCACGATCATCGAGGTGTCGGCTAGCGCCTGATGCAGCCCGGTGACGAACTGCCGCTTCTCCGTACGGTCCAAGTCTCGTCTCCAGATTCCCCGGGCGAGCCGGGGAACAATGGCCGGGCGCCGTGGGGCGCCGGGCCGGGTTGCCCAAGGGTCGAGACCGGCAGTGCCAGCCGCGACCCGGTTCGCCTGTCCATAGCCGGAACCACCAACGCCCGGGCCGACCGGCCTGGTTGCTGGCTTCCCCGTCTCCCGTGCGCGGGTTGCTCACCCCTTAAGACCCCGAGGGGTCACGAACGGTCTCGGACAGGTTCGGGAAGGTCCGCTCCCCGGGCCTGGCCCGGGGATCGCCCCCCTGTCCGCCGGCCCGGCCAAGAGCCGGAACGGCGTATGCGCAATCAAGCATCGCCCGGAGCACCGGCCCCGCGCGAAGCGGGCGGAGGTAGCCGAAAGCGGCAGGCGAGTCGAGAGGCACTGTTGCCGGCCGGCGTCATTTCTTACCCACCGTTTAACCTACGCTCGCCGGTCACAGGACCACCGCCCGCACGGGAGCAATCAGGCACCGCCACGGGTGAGCAGACGACGCAAGCCATGCCCACGGAGCCATGCCCACGGAGGGTTCTCGCCGGCCGCACTTCTATGGCAATTTCCGCATGTGCGAGATCAGTTTATCCTCGACATGGACCGTACATAAATTTAGAATAACCTCATGGACCATCGCCAGGTCCGCCGGCTGTAGCGTCACCAATGGTGTGGGGAAACATAGGATGTCAGGGGCAACGACGTACGTCGGCCGCAATGTCGCCAAACAGGTTGGCAGCTTCTTCATCTCGGGCAGCGGCGACGCGGCATCGGGCATCGCCGCCGACGCGAAGGCCGACGTCCTGGAAGAGATCATCCAGCGATTCAATTCAGGGCAATCCGTCGAATACAACGATCAGACGATCGGCGAGACCGACGTGTTGCTCGCCATCGCCTACGTCCGGGGCAAGAAGCGCACCAAGGCACGGCGCAAGGCCGTCATTTCCGCCACGAAGTTCGGTCTCCAAATCGCCGCGACCTGCGGTGGCGCAACGATCGGTTCCGTCGTGCCGATCGCCGGGACCGCGCTTGGCGCTGTCGGTGGCGCGGTTGCCGGCGCCTCGCTCGGCGTCGGCGTGACCGCCGCGGACCACGCGAAACGCAAGCTCAAGGGTTTCTACAAGATCCTGCGGGGAACGCGCGGCGAGCACCGCAAGCAGGCCGCCCAGTGCCTGATGCACTGCGCCACCCATCACCTCGGCTGGCGTCAGGAAGCAGCGAACATGGCATGCTCGGTGATCCTGGGGGAGGAATACGACGCCGTCATGCGCAATCACGATGTGACGCGGCTGGCGGACCGGATGAAGTCGAACTGATCCACGCTGCGTGGCAACCCGGCGAACGCAGCCGCCCCTCCGGGTGCCTGCGGTCTGCGTCGCCTGGTGAAGCCGTTGTTCGCCTCAGCCAGCGGACCTTTGTGCCGGGCGGGAAGCGCGCGGCCGGAGCAGTCGGCGGCGCCAGCATGTGCCGGGGCCGGGCGTCATGTGCCGGGGCCGGGCGTACGGGCGTAATGGCGCGCACTCACGCCACGCAGCGGGCACGACAAGACCGTGCCCTCGCGCGTATCCCGGGTCGCCGGCATCCGCGTTACGCACTGATGGTCCTCCGGGGCGTTTGGTATGGTGCCGGAATCACCGCACAACAGCCACCTGTGCCACGCAGACCTGGCAGGACGTAAACCAAGGGCTACGGTCATGCGAATGGTGCCCAGGGGCGGGATAAAAAAATGTAGATAATGCACCCGGTTGCCGGTCCGTGGGACACTGACTGGTCCCGCTGGTCTCCGCGGCCTTCCGCCTGAGAAGTCCCACTGGCCCGCCGCGATTCTTTCGATCAAGGTGCAGGGGACCGCAGCCGCCACCTGCCGCCGTCAGCACGCGTCGGCGAGCGCAGCCACCCGCGTGGCTGGCTGAGGGTCCGATCATCCTGCAACCTCGCCGGTTCGAATGACTGCCGCTCGGTCAAGCCAAGCGCAGGATCGCGCGGCTTTTGCCCCTGGCGCCGACCACCATAAAGTCTGTCTCGGTCATGCCGCGTCCAATATCTGGTCGTCCAATATCGCCTGCCGCAATTCGTCCGGCGGCACAGACAGGCGGCCGCGGTCCATGACGTATTTGTTGACAAGGATCGTGCGGACCACCTTTTCCGAGACGTGAAAGTATTGCGCGGCAGCACTGATATCGTCGTCGGATGGGTTTTCCGACCCCACATATGCGATGACCGAAGAGGCTGGGCATAGCAGGCTCGCGGCGAAAGCATTCTGGAACTTCTGACGCGCCGTCCGGGCAAAGCTGATCGGCCCCAGCCGAGATGATTGGCTCCAGATTGCGTCGCCAAGGCATCGTGTGGCCTCAAAGCGCCTGGCAGCACCTCGGCGGCTGCCCAGCAGAAGCTGTTGCCGATCGCAATCCTCTGATTTGAGACGAAGTCCGTATGGCAGGGGTTTCCCCTGACGCGGTCCCCGAGGCTTCAAAGCCGTTGCCTGAATGCCAAGCAGCTCTGCAAGGAGTGAGTTGCGCAAGGGGCCATCTCGGTGCCCGAAAGCCTCGCGTATGCGCCTCGCATATTCCTCGGCGCGCTGCCAAGGCTCCCGTGCAAGGTCGTCCGGCTCTCGCCCGGCCAGTTTCATTGCCCCGGAGAAGTCGGCGATGTCATGCACGGAGCTGCCGGCGTCGATGGTTTCCTGCAATAGCCTGGTCGTATCTATCCCGGGATGGGCGGCTACTGCCTCTTCAATATCTTCATAATCGTAACGTTCTTGCAATTCTGCAAGCCGCGCCATAAGATCATCTGGCCCTTCGTCGCAGTCGAAACCTGCTATCGCCTCCAAACGTCGCCACTGGGCAGCGTCGGGGTCAGCACGTTCCTCGTTCAGCGCTTCCACGAGGCCACGCAAAGCTGGAGCTTCGTCGCTCGCCGCCTGTTGCTGAATCTCGTCCAGCGCTCCGTCTGCGGCGCCTTCAAAATCGTCGGCACCGACAAACACGATGGCAGCCGTCAAAAAGCGCACCGGTCCAACGACCCCGGGCGGATCGGCCCGGCTGGTGAGCACGATCCTTTGCCCTTCCGCCCAAATGGTAACGCGAGGCCAGGCAAAGCCGCCGCCGATTGAATTGATCTCGTGAGCGATGCGCCAGTCCGGCGTGGGTTCTCCCCTGGGAGCGGTTTCGTAACGTAACCGCCACCAATTGTCTGCGAGCCAAAAGCCGAATCGCGTGAGCGGCGCGCGGACGAAGTCATCGACCTCGTTCGCATCGAGACGCTGCAACCGAGTAAGCACAAGGCCAGTCGCAGTGATCGCCAATCCACCCGGCGCATCGGGTGCGGCGGATTGGGCGGGTTGCAGCCGGATGAAAAAATCGGTCACGAGCGAATTCCATAAAGGCTCTGGCAGGCTTGGGCGGCGGCCTTATCTTGCGTCGATCCATGTAGCGCAGCCCAATCCCGGAAGCGAATGAAGACCTTCTCGGCAATAGCCTCGGAGGGCCGCACGGGATAGCCGTGATACTGGTTCTGACCGGCGTTGGTTACGGCCAGTTCGTAAATCCATCCATTGTCATCGACAGTCCAGATGAAATTTCCAACGAGGGATGCCGCCTGGGCGCGTTCCAGCAGGCGGGGAAGGCGCGCGAAATCGTCCGGGCTGAACCTTGCATGGGCATCGCACAAAGTTCGATCGCCTCGCTCGCCACGAAATGGCTCCAGGCCGAAGAGATGGGGATTCTGCTTATGCTTCGGTGATCCCTCATATTTCATGCTACCGAACAAAGTCGTCAATTGCTCGGTGCTCATGATGTCGAGAAGTTTGCGCTTCCTATTTTCATTCCATCGAGATGGAATATCGGGTCTTGTTTTCGGTTTTTTCATCGGAGGCCAGGTTGGCTTTCTGCTCAGCGCAAGGCGGCGGGTGGGCACCTCGCTGAGTTGGGCGCCAGCGCCAATAGGATCACTGCTGTTCCCGGCCAGCGCGCCTTGAAGGAGGTCCAGCGCCATACGGCCAGCGTAGAGCAACAGGTGATGGCCGCAAGCGCCCTCGCTCGCTGGGCAAACGCCCCGAATGCGTGCCGCAGCGTACCATTGGTGCAGAGGAGTGGGACGAAACCGACCCGCAAGCCCTTGAAAAGACGGCGCCTATTGGATGCGTGGTGCCCAGGGGCGGAATCGAACCACCGACACTGCGATTTTCAGTCGCATGCTCTACCAACTGAGCTACCTGGGCACGCGGCAACCGCCGGGAGGCCCGGTGACATACTGGATGCCCGCTCGCCGATCAAGCCGGTTCCCGGCAAGGACCCCGGAACTGGCCGGTGAACCCACAGGTTGTGGGAGGATTATCACGCCATACCGCAGTTCCGGCGCAGTGCGTCACGGAATTGCTGTCGCGTGCTCGGTGGCTGCACGGCTGGCGATCCCGGCCTCACGGCGGCACACCAGCGGAAGCGGTCAAACGACACGGCAGCTACCGGCCTAAGCCGGCAGCCTGTCCCCGCCTTCCGACGCCGGCACTTCGAACGCGTTCACCATGCCGGACAGGAACGCGAAATAGTTCGCCGCCGCGGTCAGTTCCACCAGCCATTGCACCCCGAACCGCCGCAGCAACGCATCGAACGTCGCTTGCTCCACGCGATTGCTCCGCATCAACTGCCGCGTATAGAGGATGATATCCCGCTGCTCCTCCGCCAGTCCGCCGGGATCGCCCTTCGCCCGCAGCAAATCGATGGTTGCTTCCGCAACCCCGGCGCGGCGGGCGGCGCCAACCTGCGCCGCCCAGACATACGCCGCTTCCTTCTCCCGCACCGCCGCCAGGATCGCCAGCGACCGCAGCGGCGCCTCGACAATGCTGTCCTCGCGATTGAACGTGACCAGTTTCAGCATCCGCTCCGCCAGTTTCGGACTGTGGAGCATGATGCTGAACGGACCGCGCACATTGCCGAACACGGCCTGAACCTGATCCACCACGTCGTGATAGTCCGGCGCGACGTCAGACTTGCCGGTGACCGGCGCAATGCGCGGCATCGTTGCCTCCCTTTATTGCACGGCCGAATACGGCTCGCCCCACTTGTCCTGGTACACGATGTCGCCCAGCCGCCCGCGCCCCACCGGCCCGAACTTCCCCATCGGATAGCCCACCGGCAGGATCGCATAGGAATGCACGCCGGGCGGCAGGCCGAGCGCGGCCTCGGCCTCCTTCTCGTGCAGCAGGTGCCGGGTGGTCAGCGTGGTGCCCAGCCCCAGCGCGCGGATCGCCAGGATCATGTTCTGCACCGCGGGATAGATCGACGCGCCGGCGCTGCGGCCGGGATTCGGACCATCTTCCATGCAGGCAACGATCCACACCGGCGCTTCGTGATAATGCTCGGTCAGGTATTCCACCGCGCTGTGCTGGCGCTTGTATTTCGCCGCATCGCTGCCCGGCGGCGGCGCGCTGGACGCATAGCGCGGCCCCACCACTTCATCGAACGCCTTCTTGTACCAGACGGCGACGTTCTTCTTGATGTCGGGGTCCTTCACCACCAGGAAGCGCCACTTCTGCGTGTTGCCGCCGTTGGCTGCGCAGGCGCCGGCTTCCAGGATCTTGCGGATCAGCGCGTCCGGCACCGGGTCCGGCTTCAGCCGCCGCATCGAACGCGTGGTGCCCATGATCTCGAACACATCCGTGCTGCCGGTCGTTGCGGACATCCGTCTCTCCTCCTCAAGTGACGCTTTATCGACACCCTAGCCCGCCCCTGGCAATCGCGCCATCGCCACCAAATGTCTGCTGTGGCCCGATCTCTGGCGTGGCCCGGACGGAGGACTCTCATCATGCCGCAACACCACAAGGCCGCCTTCCTGTTCGATCTCGACGGCACCCTGGTGGACAGCGTCTACCAGCACGTGCTCGCCTGGCACGAGGCGCTGAAACAGGAGGGCATTCCGCTCTCGATCTGGCGCATCCACCGCAAGATCGGCATGAGCGGCGGTCTGTTCACGCACATGCTGCTGCGGGAGATCGGCCTGGAACTCGATCCCGCGCGCATCGAGCGCCTGCGCCACCTGCACGCGGCGGCGTACAACGCGCACTGTACCGATGTGCAGCCGCTGCCAGGCGCGCGGGATTTGCTCGCGAGTTTGAAGGATGCCGGCGTGCCATGGGCGATCGCCACCAGCGGGCGGATGGAAACCGCGCGGCCACCATTGGAATCGCTCGGCGTCGATTTCGCGCATGACGTGATCGTGACGCGCGACCAGGTGCGTTACGCCAAGCCCAACCCGGATCTGTTCCTCGCCGCCGCGGAACGTTTGGGCTGCGACATAGAATACGCCTCGGTGGTGGGGGACAGCATCTGGGACATGTTGGCATCGCGCCGCGCGCGGGCGCTGGGGATTGGCGTGCTGTCCGGCGGCTACGGGCAGGAGGAACTGGAACGCGCCGGCGCCTATCGCGTCTACGACGACCCGGCCGATCTGCTGCGGCATTTCGACGAAGTGGGACGGCGGTAGCGATGGCTGCGGGGTCGCGAACCTCGCGCCCGGAATTCGCCGCGCCATGAACGGCGACGGGCCGACGACCGGTTGATGAGGCACCCGGGACGGCGCGCCAGGACGGCTTGACGGAATGTGCAAATATGCCCAGATAACTGGGCATTGTTGTAGGGACGCCAATGGTCGCTGCATCCGTCGTCGCCCGCATGCTTGGCCGAAACGATCGTCCGCCGCACGGCTCCGACACCGAGTTGGTTGGCGCGGTACGCGACGGTCTACCGATTGCCGCGCTGGATCGCCTTGTCTCGGATGGCGTGATCAGTGAAGCCGAGATTGAAGCACGGTTCATTCCGCGCCGTACCTTGTACGCCCGCCGCCAGAAGGGAACGCTGTCGAGCGAGCAAAGCGACTTCCTGGTGCGCCTGGCGCGGATCCAGGCATTCGCCGACGCGATCTTCGGTGAGCGCGCCAAGTCGCACGGATGGTTACGGGACCGGAATTCGGTCCTGGGCGGGGAGCGGCCGCTGGACCTGTTGGATACCGAGGCAGGCGGACGGCTCGTCGAAGCGGTACTCGGCCGCATTGCCCACGGTATTGTCGAATAGGTGCGCGTCTGGCGTCTCGCCCTCGGCCGTTTTCATGAACTTGATGGTGAAGGGGCGCGCTTGTACGGAGGCCGTTGGAACAGTCCCGGCGTGCCGATGGTGTACGCAGCAACGCATGTTTCGCTGGCGTTGCTGGAGCAGCTTGTGCATCTCGATCTCGATCGCATTCCCGCGGCCATTCGGGCGTTTGCGATAGAATTGCCGGATGACGTCGCGGTCGATACGTCTGCCATCGCCGCAGACGATCTGCTCGAATACCGCCGCTTTGGCGATGCCTGGATTGCCGCGGCTCGGTCGGCGGCGTTGTTGGTGCCGTCGGCGCTGGTGCCGCCGTCGCTGCCGCCGGGCGATATTCCCACAGACGAACGAAACGTATTGCTCAATCCACGACATGAGTCGGCTCGTGCGTGGCGGGTAACCGAGACGAGCTTCCGGGTGGATGCGCGGCTGGGACGGATCACCACACGGGGCGTCTGAGTTACGACAGGCCGCGGGCGGATCGGTTGGGGCGCGGCGTCACGTATGCTCCGGTGCCGAGACACGGCACCGGAGCAGGCTGGCGTCAGTGCCGCGGCACTTCGATGAAGCAGGAAAGTGGTCGTTTGGCCCGGCAAGCGCGCAAGACTCAAAACGGTTTCAACACCATGTCCAGCGCGTCTTGAATCCTGCGTTTCGCGTCATCATCGTCGGCAACGGAAGCAACGAGCGCGCCAAGGCGGTGCACACCGAGTGTCGCGAGGTCGAACGGGTTCAGGACAAAACCGCCCCCTTGAACCACAAGGACTGGTGCAACGCGCGCATGTTCGCTTCCCGGTGATGGCATCGCATCGGGGCGAACCAAAGGCGCAACGACGCGCGTCGGCATCCGTGCGAAGTCGTTGCATTGGAGCACGATGACAAAGGGCCGGACCGCGCTCCTCGATGGCGTTCTGTGCACGCAGAACTGCCCGCCAGCAATCACAACGTCTGCACCTCTTCCGACAGGCTGCCATGCTCCTCATAAAGCGCGGAAAAAGCATCGACCGCCTGCTCGATTCGCCGCTTCTCCTCCGCTATTGCGGCAACCCGCTTCTCCAGATCGGCCGCAAGCAGTTCTTCGACAAGAGCAGAGAGGTTGCCGATGCTGGCACGACATTGCTCGACGAGGTCGGAATTAAGGTTCAGGTTGACAGGGCGTTTCGGCGCGGAACGGTCAAAGCCCACCTCTTTCCTCCTATCCGCATGCATGCACATAGTCGGCTCGGCGAGGGCACGCCGGCAAGGACGCACCAGCCGCGGCTGGCATCGACGGCTGAAGGGAATACGCTACAGTCCAAATGAGGCGCCTGAACCAAAGCGCGCGCCTGTCCGATGAAAAAGGGAAACGCCATGCAGCTCAACCGCGAGACGCTGATCCAGGCCTTCCGCGCGATGACGACCATCCGCCGGTTCGAGGAACGCGTGCAGGAGGAATTCTCCAAAGGCGGCATTCCCGGCTTCGTGCATCTTTACGCCGGCCAGGAGGCGTCCGCGGTGGGTGTGTGCTCGCATCTCGGCCCGAAGGACCACATCGCCAGCACGCATCGCGGCCACGGCCACAGCATCGCCAAGGGCTGCGATGTCACCGCCATGATGGCGGAGTTGTTCGGCAAGCAGGACGGGCTGTGCGGCGGCAAGGGCGGCTCGATGCATATCGCCGACCTGGATCAGGGCATGCTGGGCGCCAACGGCATCGTCGGTGGCGGACCGCCGCTGGTGGTGGGCGCGGCACTGACCGCGAAGACGCTCGGCGCCGGCGGCGTCGCGGTATCGTTCACCGGTGACGGCGGATCGAACCAGGGCACCACGTTCGAGGCGATGAACCTCGCGGTGGTATTGCGGCTTCCCGCAGTGTTCGTGTTCGAAAACAACGGCTACGGCGAATACACCGGGGCAGGCTACGCCGTCGGCAGCCGCGACATTGCCGGCCGCGCCGCGGGGTTCGGCCTGCCCGCGGTGAAGGTCAGCGGCGACGATTTCTTCGCGGTGCACGAAGCCGCTGGGGAGGCGATCGATCGCGCCCGCGCGGGCGGCGGTCCCGGCGTGGTGGAAGTCGATACCTGCCGCTTCTACGGCCATCATTCGGGTGATGCGCAACTCTATCGCGGCAAGGACGAGGTGAAGCGGCTGCGCGAGGACCGCGACTGCTTGAAGCATTTCCGTGCCCGCGTCACCGCGGCGGCATTGCTGGAGAGCGCGGAACTGGACGCGGTGGAAGCCGACGTGGCGGCGCTGATCGATCGTGCCGTTGCGCACGCGCGTGCGGCCGCGCTGCCGCCGGCCGATGCGCTGCTGACCGACGTGTACGTGTCGTATTCCTGATGCGGAGCCCGCTCGATGATGCGTCAGGCTGACTGCCCGGGCGCAAGGCGCACGTTTCGATAGATTTCGTCTAACGGCAGTTCGATGCCGAGCTCCGGAAGAACGAGACTGCCGCCTGTGAGCTGGGTCTGATGCCATTCCGTACCGCGCAGCGCGAGTACGGTTGCCGCGACCTGGTCTTGCTCCAGCAGGATATAATGCTGGAGTCCCGGGAGTTTGGCGTACTCACGCCGCTTCGCCACCCGATCGGTGTCGGCAGTTTCATCCGGCAGGACCTCGAAGATCACCGCCGCGTCGCGCAATGTGCGAAGGCCACCGGGAATTTCACCGGCACAGACCGACACGTCCGGGTACCAGACCTTGCCGGCCACTTCGACCCGCATCTCTTGCGTCAAACAGATCGGGCGTAAGACGCTCGGCCAGCAAGCGCATGAGGTTGAACACGATGCGCTGGTGGCGCCGGCTGCCGCCGGTCATCTCAATGATCCGGGTGCCGTCGAACTCATGTTTCCCCTCCTGCGCGTCCTCCCAGAAAAGGAAGCGCTCAACCGGCCATGGTTCGCGCATCACAAGGTTCATGTCGGTGATGTTAGGTGGCACCTTGCAGGCCGGCAAGAACGCCGCTCTTGGCTGTTGGCGAAAACATGGAAAACCCCGCATCGCCGGCCTGACACAACCGACCACCCCGCGACGGCTGCTTCGTCCGGTGTTACGTTCGGGGCCGGGCGAAGCCGCCTGCCAGAACGGGAGGGAAACGTCATGGCCGTCAAAACCATCCGTCAGGCGCTGCACGAGGCGCTGGAGCAGGAGATGCGGCGCGATCCGCGCGTGGTGGTGATCGGGGAGGATGTGTCGGGCGGGGCCGGCACCGAGGGTGGCCGCGATGCCGCCGGCGGCGTGCTGGGCGTCACCAAGGGCCTGATCAAGGAGTTTGGCGAGGCACGCATCATCGACACGCCGATTACCGAATCGGCGATCATGGGTGCCGCGGCGGGCGCGGCGGTGACCGGGCTGCGGCCGGTGGCGGAGCTGATGTTCTCGGATTTCCTCGGCGTCTGCTTCGACCAGATTTTCAACCAGGCCGCCAAGTTCCGTTATATGTTCGGCGGCAAGGCGAAGACGCCGATGGTGATCCGCACCATGGTCGGCGCCGGCCGCAGTGCCGCCGCGCAGCATTCGCAAAGCCCGTATCATATTTTTACCAGCGTGCCGGGGTTGAAGGTGGTGGTGCCCTCCAACGCGTACGATGCGAAAGGCCTGCTGATCCAGGCGATCCGCGACGACGACCCGGTGATCTTCTGCGAACACAAGCTGATGTACGATTTGAAGACCGAAGTGCCGGACGAGCCTTACGTGATTCCATTCGGCGAGGCCAATATCGTGCGCGACGGCGACGACGTGACGGTCGTGGCACTGGCCCGCATGGTGCACTACGCGTCCGAGGCCGCCGATACGCTGGCCGCCGAAGGTATCGAATGCGAGATTATCGATCCGCGCACCACCTCGCCGCTTGACGAAGACACCATCCTGGAAAGTGTCGAGCGCACCGGCCGGCTTGTCGTGGTGGATGAAGCAACGCCGCGATGCAGCATGGCCACCGACATCGCCGCGCTGGTCGCGGACCGTGCATTCGCGGCCCTGAAGGCGCCGGTGCGGCGGGTTACCGCGCCGCACACGCCGGTGCCGTTCGCGCCGTCGCTGGAAAAACTCTACATTCCGGATCAGCAACGCATCGCCGCCGCGGTGCGCGACGTGTACGGCTACGCACGATGAGCACGCCGCTGACCGCGATCACCATGCCCAAATGGGGCCTGACGATGACCGAGGGCAAGGTGGTGGCCTGGCTCCGCGCGGCCGGCACGTCCTTCGCGCCGGGCGACGAATTGCTGGAAATCGAAACGTCGAAGATCACCAATGTCGTCGAAGCCGAGGCCGCCGGAACGCTGCTGCGCGTGGTGGCCGGCGAAGGCACCACGCTGCCGATCGGCGGGTTGCTTGCGGTGACCGGGCCGGCCGACGCCGCCGCCGCCGACATCGACGCTTTCGTGTCCGGCTTCGTCGCGGCCGCGCCTGCCGGCGATACCACCGAAGCCGCGGCCGCGCCGGCGCCGCGCATGCTCGACGTGGCCGGCACGCGGCTGCGCTATCTCGAGCTCGGCGGCGGTGCGGGCGCGCCGCTGGTGCTGCTGCACGGTTTCGGTGCCGATTTGAACACCTGGATGTTCAACCAGCCGGCCCTGGCGGATGCGCGGCGGGTGCTGGCGCTGGACCTGCCCGGACATGGCGGCTCGGCGCGGGACGTGGGCACGGGAGACGCCGATTCGTTACGGCATGCGGTGGAGGCGTTCGCCGCCGCGCTCGATACGGGACCGGTTCATGTTGCCGGCCATTCCCTGGGCGGCGCGCTCGCGGTGCTGCTGGCCGCGCACCGTCCGGACCTGGTGCGATCGCTGACGCTGATCGCGCCCGCCGGGCTTGGCGCGGAGATCAACGCCGCGTTCATCGACGGCTTCGTGCGCGCGTCACGCCGCAAGGACGCCGTCGAGGTGTTGCAGCTTCTGGTGCACGACCCCGCGCTGGTCAGCCGCACGATGGTGGAGGACGTGCTGCGGTTCAAACGCCTCGACGGCGTCGCCGCCGCGCTGGCAACGATCGCGCGGGCATGGTTCGCCAGTGGACAACAGCAGGTTTCGGTGGCCGCGGAGCTCGCCGGGCTGACCATCCCCGTGCAACTGATCTGGGGCAGCGAGGATCGTATCGTTCCCGTCACACACGCCCGGGCCGCGCCGCCGCACGCCGTTGCGCATGTGCTGGATGGCGCGGGCCATCTGCCGCACATGGAAAAATCCGGCGACGTGAACCGCCTGATCCGGCGGTTCGTCGACGGATGAGCAGGAAACGCATGCGCGCGGCGTGAGCGGTGCCGCGTCCGTGCATCGCGCCGCGCCATGACATGCGAGAGCGGCCCCGCGACATGGAAGATCTGCCGCCGCCATTTCCTTCCGGCCGCGCCCCGGTCCTATATCTCCGCCGAGGAAGGACCCATGCCCCATGCCCACCGCCGCACCGCCCGCGATCGCGCCCTTGCTTGCTGCCATCCGTGATATCGTCGGTGACCGTGGCCTGCTGACGGAACCCGCCGACACCGCCGCCTATAGCGAGGACTGGCGCCGCCTTTACCAGGGCCGCACGCCGGCCGTTATCCGCCCCGCCAGCACGCAGGAAACCGCCGCTGTCGTGCGCCTGTGCGCGCAGGCTGGCGTGCCCATCGTGCCGCAGGGCGGCAACACGTCGATGGTCGGAGGCGCCGTGCCTGCCGAAGACGGCAGCCAGCTTGTGCTGAGCACCGCGCGGCTGAACCGCGTGCGCGACATCGACACGGTCGATCTGACGATGACCATCGAGGCCGGCGTCACGTTGAAGGCGGCGCAACTCGCCGCCGCCGAGGCCGGCTGCCTGCTGCCGCTTTCCATCTCTTCCGAAGGCAGCGCGCAGATCGGCGGCGTGCTCGCCGCCAATGCCGGCGGCAATAACACGGTGCGTTATGGCAATGCGCGCGACCTGGTGCTGGGGCTGGAAGTCGTGCTGGCGGATGGCAGTATCTGGAACGGCCTGCGCCGCCTGCGCAAGGACAACACCGGCTATTGCCTCCGCCAACTGTTCGTCGGATCCGAAGGCACGCTCGGCATCATCACCGCCGCCGTGCTGAAGCTGGTGCCGCGCCCGCGCGAAACCGCGGTGGCGTTCTGCGCCGTGCCGACACCCGAGGCCGCGCTCGATCTGTTCTCGCGCTTTCAGGCGCACGATGCCGCGGCGATCAGCGCGTTCGAACTGATGTCCGGCCTCGGCACCGCCTTCGTTCTGAAACATATCGACGGCGCCACGTTGCCGCTGGAAAACCCGGCGCCATATTACGTGCTGGTGGAACTGGCGACGCCGCGCCCCGATGCAGGCCTGGACGATACGATGGAGCTGGTGCTGGAAGATGCGCTCGGCGATGGCGTGATCAGCGATGCGGCGATCGCCGAATCGGAAGCGCAGCGCGCCGCGATCTGGCGCCTGCGCGAGGAACATTCGGAAGCGCAGAAGCGCGAAGGTGCCAGCGTCAAGAACGATGTTTCGGTGCCGGTATCAAAGGTGCCGGCGTTCATCGGCCGCGCCATCGAAGCGTGCGAATGCCTGATGCCGGGCATCCGGGCCGTGCCGTTCGGCCATCTGGGCGATGGCAACATCCACTTCAATCTCGAACAACCCGAGGGCGCGGACCCGCGCTGGTTCCTGGCGCAGGACCACGCGATCATGGACACGGTGAATGAGGTCGTGCGTGCGCTGGATGGAAGTTTTTCCGCCGAGCATGGCATTGGCAGGCTGAAGCCCTACATGATGCCGGACTGGCGTGGTGGAGTGGAACTGGCGATGATGCAGCGGATCAAGGCGGCGCTCGACCCGCAGGGAATTCTGAACCCGGGAAAAGTCCTTCCCTGCGCTGCGTCGTCGGGAACCGAGCCGCAAGGCGGCTTGCTCGGCGATATCGAGCCGAGGGACGGCGTGCTCCGCGATGCCGACCCGCCGGCGGCGTGACGGGTGCGGGGCCGCGACGTGACGGCCTTGGCACGCGCAGGAACAAATTGCCTGTGTGCCGCGTCTGATAGCTGAACCAATTGGCAAGGTACCGGTGACCCAGGCCTGGCTCAATCGCATCGGCACAGCCGTGCCGCCGCACGACATCCACGCGGAGTTCGTGGATTTCGGCCGTACCACCGCGCTGGACGGCCGCACCGCGGCGTTGTTCGACCGCATGGCGGCGCTGGCCGATATCGAGCACCGCTATGCCATCTTCGCGCCGGGTCCCAAGCCGCGCGATCACGTTCTCGACAGCGATGCCTTCTACCGCCGCGGCGCCTTTCCCGGCACCGCCGCGCGCATGGCCCGTTTCGAACCGGCGGCACTGGCGCTCGCGCTGCGGGCGATCGATGCCCTGGACATCGCCGGGGAGCGCAGCGCGATCAGCCATCTGATCGTCGCAAGCTGCACCGGCTTCAGTGCGCCCGGCCTGGATTTTCAGATCATGCGCGCCGCCGCACTGCGCGACAGTGTCGAGCGCACCATCGTCGGCTTCATGGGCTGTTTCGCTGCGGTGAATGCGCTGAAACTCGCGGCGAACATCGTCGGTGCCGAACCGCGCGCCAGGGTGCTGGTGGTGAATCTGGAACTCAGCAGCCTGCACCTGCAAGAAGACTGGCGCATCGAGAAATTGCTCAGCTTTCTGCTGTTCGGCGATGGTGCCGGTGCCTGCCTGGTGTCGGCCGAGCCGCACGGCATCGCGCTCGGTGCGTTTCGTGCCGCGGTGATTCCGAACAGTGACGGGCTGATCACCTGGCATATCGGCGATCAAGGCTTCGTGATGCACCTCTCCGGCCAGGTGCCCGGCCGCATTCGCCGCTGGCTGCCTGCGCACGGCACATCGCTTCTGGGCGACCGCACGATCGGCGACATCGCGCTGTGGGCGGTGCACGCGGGCGGGCGATCGATTCTCGATGCCGTGCAGCAGGCGATGCCGTTGCCGCCGCATGCGCTGGATTTCTCGCGCGGCGTGCTGCGCGACTTCGGCAACATGTCCTCGGCCACGCTGGTCTTCGTATTGCAACGGATTCTGTGCGACAGCGCCGCGGCGGGCGAGGGGATGGCGATGGCCTTCGGTCCCGGCCTGACCGTGGAAACCTTCGCGTTCCGCCGGCCATGAGCCTTGCCGCGCGGAGCACCGCCGACGAACGGATGGACACCGATTGCGCGGATTTCGACGACTACGCGCGTTGCCTCGCCGATCTGGCGCGCGTCAACCTGGTGACACGCACGCACCAGCCGGTGCTTGCCTGGCTCGCGCGCGAGACCGACTTCGCCGGGCTGAGCTCCTTCAGTTTGCTGGACGTGGCCTGCGGCCATGGCGACCTGCTGCGCCGGATTCATCGCTGGAGCCAGCGGCGCGGTATCGCTGCGACGCTGCATGGCATCGACCTCAACCCGTGGAGCCGGCGCGCCGCGATCGCTGCGACGCCGCCGGACGCCGCGATCGCCTGGCACACCGGCGATGTGTTCGCGTTCGAACCGCCGCGGCCTTACGATTTCGTTGTCAGTTCGCAATTCACCCATCATCTGACGGATGCCGGGATCGTCCGCTTCATCGGCTGGATGGAGCGGCACGCGGCGCGCGGCTGGTTCATTGCCGATCTGCATCGGCACTGGTTTCCCTATTACGGCTTCGGCCTGCTTGCCCTGGCTGCCGGCTGGCATCGCTTCGTGCGGTACGACGGCCGCGTTTCGATTGCCCGCAGTTTTGTCCCATCCGAGTGGCGCGCGCTGGTGCGTGCCGCGGGGCTGGAGGCGAACGGCGGCACCCGCGGTGACGGCAACGTCGACATTGCCTGGCACATGCCGTTCCGGATTTGCCTGTCGCGCCGATGTGCCCGCGCGTGATCGCATGCCTGCACGCGATCAATTGCTTGCATCCGTGATCGCATGCCTGCGCCGTGAACGCATGCTTGCATCCGTGATCGCATGTTTCCGCCAGTGATCGCATGACTCCGCCGGTGATCATCGGCGGCGGCCCGGCGGGCACCGCGGCGGCCGCCGTGATTGCCGCCGCCGGCCATCCGGTCACCGTGATCGAGCGCAACGCCGGACCGGCCGATAAGATGTGTGGCGATTTTCTCAGCGGCGGTGCGGTTGCAGCCTTGCGCACACTGGGCATCGACCCTCTGTCGTGCGGCGCCGCGCCGTTGTTAACTATCCGGTTAGTCCACCGCGGCACCGTCGCCGAAGCCCCCCTTCCCTTCCCCGCTTTCGGCCTCTCGCGGCGCAGCCTGGACGAGGCATTGCTGCAGGCCGCCGCGCAGCGCGGCGCGCAAATCCGCCGCGGCCTTGCGGTACGCGGCGTGGAAACCACCGCCGCCGGCTTCATCCTTCGCACCGCGTCCGAGGAGTCGTTGTCGGCCAGGACCGTGTTCCTGGCCAACGGCAAGCACGACCTGCGCCGCCTGGCACGCCCGCGCCACGCCGACGGATTGCTCGCCCTGAAGATGTATTTCGATCTCGCACCCGATCAACAGGCCGAGCTGCACGGCGGCATCGAACTCATGCTGCTCAACGGCGGCTATGCCGGCCTGCAACGTGTCGAGAACAACCGGGCGGTGCTGTGCATGCTGGTGCCGGCAACGCGCTATCGGCGCGCCGGCGGCCGCTGGGATTCGCTGCTGGCGGAACTTTGCAGAGAGGTGCCGCTGTTGGAACGCCGGCTCACGGGCGCCGTGGCGTGCCTTGCGCAACCGCTGGCGATTGCCGGCACGCCGTACGGTCACCTCTACCGTCCGCCGCGCGGCGCTCCGCGCGGTCTGTTTCGGCTGGGCGACCAGGCATGCGTGGTGCCGTCGTTTGCCGGCGACGGCGTCGCCATTGCCCTGCACAGCGGCATGGATGCCGCCGCGGCATGGCTGCGCGGCGACGATGCCCGCCGTTACCATGCCGATCTTGTTCGGCACGCGCTAACACCGATGCGGTGTGCCTCGCTGCTTCACGCCGTCTGCCGCTCGCCGGCCGCTCAGCCCTTGATCGCCGCCGCATGTCGTTCCTGGCCCGCGATGCTGCGTGCGGCGGCCTCCCTCACGCGGGTGGCACGCGCCGCGTGACCATGCCGGCCACATAGAGCGACCGGGCGTCCGCAACACCCCACCCATTGCCCGATGACGCCGCATCGGGAATCGTCCCGTCCGGCGTCGGCCGGAAGCGCCGCCATCACGCCGAGGAGTCACCCATGCCTGGACCGCTGCACGGCTATCGCATCATCGACCTCACCTCGAACATCTCCGGCCCGCTGGCGACGATGATCCTCGCCGACCAGGGCGCCGACGTGATCAAGGTGGAACCGCCGCAGGGCGGCGACCACACGCGGGCCTCGGCCAACCGGAACGGCGGGTTTTCCGCCTCCTTCCTCAACAACAACCGCAACAAGCGTTCGATCGCGCTGGACCTGAAGACCGCGGCAGCGCGCCAGGCCGTGCTGAAACTTGCCGCCACCGCCGACGTGTTCATTCAGAATTTCCGTCCCGGCGTGGTGGAGCGCATGGGCCTCGACGAAGCCGCGGTTCGCGCGGTGGCACCCGGCATCGTCTACGTCTCGATCAGCGGCTTCGGCGAGCGCGGTCCCTACGCCGCGAAGCCGGCCTACGATCCGGTGGTGCAGGCGCTGTCCAGCCTGGCAACCATCCAGGCCGGTTCCGATACCGAGCGTCCGCGCCTGGTGCGCACCATCCTGCCGGATAAACTAACAGCCGTCACCGCATCGCAGGCGATCACCGCCGCGCTGCTGCATCGCGCCCGCACCGGCGAGGGCCAGCACGTGCGCCTCGCGATGCTCGATGCCGTGCTGCAGTTCCTGTGGAGCTCCGACATGGCCGGCCAGACCTTCGTCGGCCAGGAGAAGCCGCAGGCCGAAACCGCCAGTGCCATCGACCTGATCTATGCCACCGCCGACGGCTACATCAGCGCCGCGGTGCAGACCAACAAGCAGTGGGAAGGACTGACGCGCGCGCTGGACCATCCGGAATGGCAGGACGATCCGCGCTTCCGCACGCCCGCGTTACGCCAGCAGAACATCGACACGCGCCTGCGCCTCACCCAGGAAACCCTGCTCACCCACCCCGCCGCCGAATGGTTGGAACGGCTCACCGCCGAGGACGTACCCTGCGCCCCGGTGCTGACCCGCAGCGAGGTGATCCGCCACCCGCAGGTGATCGCCAACGAAACGCTGACAGAAACGGACCACCCGAGCGCCGGCCGGCTGCGCCAGACGCGGCCCGCCGCGCGGTTCTCCGCCACGCCCGCCGATATCCGCTTCGGCGCGCCCGCGCTCGGCGAACATACCAACGAGGTCCTCGCCGAACTGGGTTATGCCCCGGCGGAGATCGCCGCTTTGAAAGGCATCGGCGCATGATCGATTTCCATTACTGGCCCACACCGAACGGCTGGAAGGTCTCCATCATGCTGGAGGAGACCGGCCTGCCCTATCGCATGATCCCGGTGAACATCGGCAAGGGCGATCAGTTCAAGCCCGATTTCATGGCGATCAGCCCGAACAACCGCATGCCGGCCATCGTCGATCACGACACGCCGGACGGCCCGCTGCCGATTTTCGAATCCGGCGCGATCCTGCTGCATCTGGCGGAGAAGTCCGGCCGATTCATGCCCACCGATCGCATCGGCCGGAAGGAAACCATGGAGTGGCTGTTCTGGCAGGTCGGCAATCTCGGGCCGATGGCGGGCCAGCTCAGCCATTTCGTGAATTACGCACAGGGCGAGCATGCGTATTCGAAGACCCGCTATGCCAACGAGTACAACCGCTGCCTCGGCGTGCTCGAGCAGCGACTGACGGGACGCGAATACATTGTCGGCGAGGCGTATTCGATCGCCGACATCATTGCCTGGCCGTGGGTGCTGATCGCGAAGCCGCTCGGCCAGTCGCTGGACGAATTCCCCCAGGTCGCGCGCTGGCGCGAGGCGATCAAGCAGCGTCCGGCGGTGCAGCGCGGGGTGGATCTGGGCAAGGAGCTCCGCCGCACCGGCCCCCGCACCGAGGAAGAGCGCCAACTTCTTTTCAATCAGACCGCGAAAAGCGTCGCAGCCCAGGTGACCTCGACCGTTTGAACGTGGCGCAAACCAAGTAGCCCCGCCGCACAGCGCGGCCGGGTAGCCCCCCGCACGCACCGCACGGGCAACGCCGCGCGGGAAGGGGCTCAGCCGTCCGCGCGGGGCACCCAGGGCACGCGCGATACTTCGATGCCCTCGTCCGCCAGCGCTTCCGCCTCGCCGGGGGTGGTCTCGCCATAGATGCCGCGCTTGTCGCTCTCGCCGCGATGCATCTTGCGCGCCTCATCGGCGAAGGCGGGGCCGACGTAGTCGCAATGCTTCTCCACCTCCGCCCGCATGCGTTGCAGCATGGCGCGGATATGCGCCGGCATCGGCCCGCCGACCGCGGTGCCAGGCGTGGCAGCCTGGGCCGGCACCGGGGCCGGAACCGAGGGCTCCGGCGTGGCCGGGGCAGCCGCCGCCGCAACCGGCGCCGCGGTCTCCCTGGTCGCCACCGCCGGCGCCATCAATGCGCGGGTCACCTTGACGTCGCCGCATTCCGGGCACTCCACGAACCCGGCCTTGGCCTGCTTTTCAAACATGGCGCTGCTTTGGAACCAGCCGTCGAACTCATGCTGCTGGCTGCACCGCAACTGGTAATGGATCATACGCGACTCTCTAACATCGTTTTATCAAACAAGACAGATGGCGAATTCTGGCACTCCCGGCAAGGGAGTGCTACCCGAAAGTTGCGCCGCCCGCGGGCACGCCGCCGCACAGACGCCGCCGCCCGCCGGCGCGCCGCCGCACGATCGCCGCCCCGCTACGCGGCGCGCAGCAACGCGTCGAGCCGGCCGGCCCGGTCCAGCGCCACCAGGTCGTCGCAGCCGCCGACATGCTGGCCGTTGATGAAAATCTGCGGCACGGTCGTCCGCCCGCCCGATCGACGGACCGCCTCGGCGCGTTCCGGCGTGCCGTGCGGGGCGTCAATCTCCCGGAAGGCCACGCCCTTGCCGGACAGCAGGTGCACGGCGCGGGCGCAGAACGGGCACCAGGGCTGGGTATAGATCTCGACATCCGGCATGATTGTCACCTCAGGGCGCCGAACATCGGGTCATCTCGCCGGTTTCGCAAGGGTCGAACGGCTGGGCGCCGGTTGACGCAGATCAACGTATTCCGCGCCGGCCGGCGGCATGCTGCCCCGCGATCGGAGGGCCCGCATGTTCCGCACCATCCTGGTTCCCGCGCCCGGCGGCACCACGCACGACGCGGTGTTTCGCACCGCCCTGGCGATGGCGCGCCGCGCCGCCGGGCACTTGCAGTTCCTGCATGTCCGCCTCGACATCCAGACGATGCTGGTCGCCATGTCCACCGGCGACTACGGCGGCGGGGCCGGCATCGGCGACGTGCTCGACTCGCTGCAACGCGACATCGACGCCCGGCACGACCGCGCGCGCAAGGACGTGCTCGCGTTC